>Ga0181612_142707_pt1 | contig 18639 bp, 8 predicted proteins | sample HoacroProtozoa21_FD_119630 | JGI IMG/M metagenome (GOLD analysis project Ga0181612, IMG submission 119630) | Hoatzin crop microbial communities from Cojedes, Venezuel. Combined Assembly of Gp0051906, Gp0051904, Gp0051908
GGAGTTACCAGGAATTTCCGGCAGTGGAAGACCTGTCTCCTTGAGCTTTTAGTTTCATGGAACTGTTTTGGTTTCTAAAAAACAAAACATGACAGTTGTACTGCTGTGGGTTGTAAATCCCATGTCTCTTCTCTTCTTTGCTCAAGAGCTGGCATTGTAAGTCTACTAACATGATGAGTTTGATCTTCATCCCAGAGGAGGATGGTTTGTCCTTTTCCAAAGCATGCAGTGGGATGAACTTCCAGGCATGAGTTTCATGGGAATCCCATAAATCTTGGGTAAATCGGGGCCATAATCTAAGGTGCTGTTGTGGAAGATGGGAGCAGGTCTCCCTAGAGTCACTGCTCTCTCCACACCGAAGTAATTCTGCCTGACTGTGCAGTTAGGGATAGGGGGGTAATGATCTAGACATGGCATGCATGAAGAAAGTGGCTGCCGGTCTCTGTTTCAGGTAAAGATGAAGGAAGCAGTGTAGGGGTGAAAAAAGGGGTAAAGTGATAATGATTCTCCTAAGAACTTTATATCCTTGAAAAGAGTGACTAAGAACAGTCTGGCCTGAAGGCTATGTGTTTAACATCAAAGGTACAGAGGCAGTGTTTAGAGAGCACATCTTCTGTAGTAGGAGGAAAAAGTGTAAGAGTGTTGAAGAAAAGAATCTGGGATGGTACTTGGGGAAATCTCAGTCCTTTTGTGTATTTTCTCAGAAGCATTTTTGGAAACAGCTTCGCAGAACCAAACTTCTGACGTTTTGAGCTGTTTTGACTCTTTCTCCCGGAGTCTAGCTGGATTGCAAACAGGTTACTCAAAGTAGTTTATCAGATAATAATAGCCAAGTGGCACATGGATGAAGACTAGGAGCGATGGCTTTTGGCATATCAGAGAGTAACCAAAGCGCTGCTGCACAATGATGAGGTGGTGCTTGCAGTATTAGGAACTCCTGGGACTTGATTCTCCCCTCTTCTAATGCAACTAAAGTAAGGTTATGAGCAATCCCATCAAAGTTAATATGGAGACTAGAGTCCCTTGTCTTAATCCCAAAATCATGATGGCAGAGAGAACTGAATACCAGACATCGGCGGAATAGGTGAAGTTCTAGGTGTGCTGTATCACAGTGCTCAAGCCAGGCATTCGGGAGTACAGGATGGATACGAATGTTCATGACTCGAAAGAAGGTTGACTCTGAACCACAAGGAAGTTTTGTCCCTGAATTGACTTGCCATGGCTGGGGTTGGTTTGCTCTGCCTCTCTCTGTCACACACACATTGGGAATATGAATTTTGCTTTCATTATGTTTGAAGTGCATCGTGAAGAACTAGTGATCAAAGTTGTAGGTTTTAGTGCTGTGCTTTCTTTTAGCTACATCATGAATATATCTCAGTAATAATCTTTAATGGAGTTTATTTAGAAAGTCAGCAGTCTTTCACCGGTGAAGATTTCAGTTCCTTTCATGTCTAAGAGCACAGTGGAAAGTCTCTGTAAAAATCAAGCCTGACTCCGTTAGTCCTGGTAACTAAACTATTTGGTGCAGTAGAAGATGAACATCATTCCCTGCAGCAGGCAGCCACGGGTGGGAGTGCGGGGAGAAATGTCGTAGACCATGGCTGAAGCCCCAACAAAACTGTGTGCTCAGGGCCAGACTCATCCGTCGCGGAAACCAGGCTGAGTGGAGAGACAGGAGCGTGGACACACTATTTTATTCCTCCTCTCTGTGTATCTTTGCAAGTTAGAGCTGGATTTTTGTTTTGAAGTGATTTACATAAGAAAAACTTGTGGCTAATTTGAGGTAAAATGCCACGTAACAGGGGAAATGTCAGGGACAGTTTTTAATGTGTTCTGTGTTGGATATTTATTCAGTTGAGTAGGAGCTGGGGATTTTGAGAAGTTATAATGACGGGATGGTCTTGCAGGTTGTTATTTTCATTGCACGTGTGACCCTGCCTCCATCCTGCCCCTTCCCATAACCCAGGGCTCAACCAACGAGACAGCAAAACAGTAGCACGTCCCTGGGAGGAAGGGTTTGCCTTCTCAGTGTGTCGCTAATTAATTAGAACGGGGAGACACGAGTCACTTCCTTGCAGGAGAGCACAGGACATTGAGAGACCATCTCGCCTTCACCAGGAAACAAGTTAAACCTTTGTGGCCTAGGAAATTTTTTTCCGGGGTTTGTTTTGTTGGTTCTGTTCTTACTGTCGCTTGAGGTGTTCGGAAATAGGTGTTTGGGCTTCAGACTGGCCTGTGGTAGTGTGAGGAAGTCTCGACGGGGTCTCAAGAAAAAGTTAATCTTAAATAAAAATATCTGCTGTGCACAGTGGTATAAGAAGACAAAACAGTTTATAATGAAGGTCTTATTTCTATTTTATAGGCTGGGCAAATAAGACAGCAGAGACTTCTAATGGCTTGCACGAGGCTGGACAGAGAGCAGGGAGGAGAGCTTGTTCTGTTCCCTCTTGCTCCGAGGTCTGCGCTCGTGCTGGCCTTCACCCCGCAGAGCAGCCCTGCTCTTCGCGCTGTGCTCTTCCCCCTCTTTCGCTTATCTAATGCCCTTTTCGATGGAATTCTGTCAAGCGTAATCGTTCGCATTTGGTTGTGGTTCAGCGCCTGAGCATGGTCAAACCGGCGTTCCAGGTGCGCTCCCTCCGCCAACAGCCACCACCGAGACCTGAGACGGGGCCTCTGCCCCGCTCCCCGGCACCTGGCTCCGCTCTTGGGGTGCTTGCGAATTCCTGAGGTTGTGTAAGTGTGGTTGTGCTTTCTTCGTTTGACTTAAACTTGCAGGTGATTTTTGATAATGTATATTTGCCACATATTGGCCTGAATAGGCTTAAACTTTTCTATGTACAACTTGACTAAGAATTCAGCATTATAATTACTAACAAAAGGCGTCCATTTTCTATCTAAAATACCATGTTATTTAAACAGTTACTTCAGTTTTGTATTAAAATGATTCTAAATGGAAAAAAATTGGATCCTACTTGTGACCACAATAACGCTTTCCTAAGTGTTTAGTTTATTAAAATGTTTGACTTTTTTATTTGAGCTTGACCTTTTGAGCTGACATGACAAGATTTTTTTGAAACTGCAAATAAATTTTAAAAAAGTTATTTGCATACTTGATTGCCCTACCTGCCGGGAGATTGTCGTACCTTGTCCTGCCCAGTGCATAACAACTTCTTAATTATATCTTGTTGTCTGAGTGTCATTTCCTGAGCCACTAGAGAAATGCTCACTTTTCTTTTGACTGTGGATTGTAAATAGCTTGGGAATTTCAGATTTTTCTTTTGAGTGGTAGAGTCATTTCTCTATGGGAGCTATGTGCGAGAACTTCTACTAATTATATTCTAATTATAAAATAGTAGGAGCAGATGCTGCATTAGAGAAATACTTAGGTTGAAGGCATCCGCAGGATGGGTACAGCAAGCCACCCAGCAGATAAGCCATTGCAATAGCAGCAGGAGATAGACAGTCCGTGCTGAAAACGAAGATGGTAATTTCTCCTGTTGACAGATAGCCATGAGTTCCAGTGGGATGCTCTCTATGTTCTTCTTGGGGGATTTATATCAAGTTTTGTGTTCCAGTGGAGGTTCAAACTCTTTAATAAACAATTACATTTGGTCCTTACTAAAATTAGTGGATCTTGATAGCCCACTTTCTGTCAAGAATTCTTTTTTCTTTTTGAGATCTGCCAAGAGTTGGAGGGAGGAAGGGCAGAAAGCAGTTTTACATTAGAAATGAGTAAAGTTAGAGTAAGGGAGTCAAGTCCTGATTGCTCAGTAGAGCTCAACAGCACAGAGCCACCAAACCTGAGGGTTAAGGTGTGTGGAAGCAGCAGAGAGCCTGCTGAACCGGAATGGGTTTGTAGTTTAAAAGTAGGGTTGAGAAGTGGTAAAACTGCTAAATGGCAGAAGTTTGACTTTGGAATCGTCCCTGGTGCTTTTTTTGATTTAATAATGGGCATACATTCAGTAGGTCTCGGTTCTCTGCCTGCATAACCAAGAAAGTCACAGTTGGAGGAAATCGATGGAAATGATTTAGCAAGGACAAAACTCTCTTGTTCTTTTGTGAACGTAAGGGTTTTTCTATCCATGCAGGGTAATCCCTCAGCAGACATTGGCCAAACCAAGTTAGCAGTGGAAATATTCAGTATATTCTGCTGCTGTGCAGCATAGTGTTCGTAGTTTCAAATACAACTGTTGATTCTGATACCTAAGTTATTTTTCTAAGTGCTCGCCTTTGCGAAGTCTCTCCAGTCACTGTCCTTAAGACAGGTCCTACAAGGGCCAGGCAATGAAGTTTGCAAAGCGTGCAAAAAATTGCAACACGTTCTAAGTTTATTTTTAATTGCAGCAAGAATCTTTAACTTTGTATCACAGAATTAAAATCTTAGATCCAGTGCTCTTCTTACTCTGCAGCTAATTGAAATTATTGGGAAAAGCCATGCCAAAAATCCCTAAAACCAAATACAAAAGTGACTGCAGGAGGCCATGGCATTTGACCAAAAGAAAGTGAGAGGAGGTGCGTCCCTTTGGCAGGTTTTATAATACAGCTGAAGGGCAGTCGTGGGTCTGTGTTTTTTACTGCAGTACATGATCGCCAAAATCCCAGCACAAAGAAGACAGTGCTTGACACAAGTCAGGGACATCCTTGAACATGCACAGCCACACACGCATATAGTAATGAAAATTAATTTACTTTAGGTTATATGTAGATATATACCAGAATAAGACTGTGACATCCTCTGCATCTCTGTGTGTGTGTATGACTCTATAGCAGGTATAGTCTGATTATAATAATAAGGTGTTGCATATTACTGACAAATAATTGTATTAATTTTGAGAATCAAGAGGTATTGTGTCTCCCTGAGAATTGCATTATTGTATAAAATGGTATTTATACAGATACCTGTATGGCAGCATTTATGTGGGTCTTGCTAACTCTGGGTAAATATATTGGTATAGCAGTTTAGTGCAAAGGTTTATTTTAACCAAGTTAAAACACATTGGACATGAAGTAGAAGAATCTTAAATTTGACCGATTTCTGAATATTAATGTAATAGTAAAAACTCCCTGTTTTCAGAGGTGTCAGTAGGTGCTCCCATCCAGTTCTCACCGATACGAGTGGTGACGCAGTGCGTTCACACCAGGCACTTGGGAAGATGAATGTGCCTTGGGCTGCTTGATAAATGACCTGTATGCCAAGACTCGCTTGTCCCAAGGCATCCATGACGCGTGCAAGACTTGATCTGGGTGACGTTAAGGGTGGTTAAGCTACGGATCATTTGCTGGGAAACCTGAAAGTCCAGCTGGTGATTTTCATGCTGTTCTGTAAGTTTGACAGCTCAAGAGGCGTCCATTCCTAATGTCTCTTAATTTGGGATTTATTCTTGCATGTCAGCTAATTCCTAACGTCTTGGTCCTGATGAGGAAGGTGTAGATAACAGACATAGAACTTGGAGAGGAAAGGTGTAAAACACATGCTGTACCGTAAGAGTGCAAAGACTGTGCCACTCACTTCATAGTTTTGCCCTTTGAATGCCTGCGTATCGTATTATTGCTGCTCTGCTTCTCTTTGAAATTTTTTTATTTATGGTCATTACTATTCAAAACATATTTAAGTGTGCCACAAATCCCCCATCTCAGCAGGCTAAACTGTTCCAAGGGGCAAAATGCTGTTGGCCACTGTGTACCTGGGCTGCGCGGCAACCTGCGTGGCGTTCCATTGGCACAGTTACCTGTGGCTTGTGTTACGAGGAGAACGGCGATTGATCCCTGAGTGACTTGCAATTTGTCAAAGATTAGATATGATTTCTCCTGTATCTGATTAACCTTCTCTGTAAGATGGCCATCATTTTTGCAATGACAGTAGATTATTCCGTACTTGAAAAGACAGATATCAGCTAGGTGCAATCAATAGCCCACAAAAGGTAACACCTTGAATTCACTGGGTTATCTATAAAGTGTGTCACAAACGGTTCAGTCGTTTGTCAAATACACCGATTTCATTTAAGGCACCTCTGAAGTGAAGTGGCTTTTATTTCAGCATGAAATGCAAGGAGATAGAGAAGGTGTTTGGGTTTTGTAGTATAATCAGGCACTGCTGCGTGCTGCTATAAAGAGCAAGTACACATTTCTAGGAGTGACAGATTTGATTGTCATTTCCAGACCCCATTACATATGATTTTCTTTGTCACAATTGTATGGAGAGAGCTTGATTTGATAAGATTGCATAGCACTAGGTAAAATGGAGGTTAAAATGAAGTATTGTGCCCTCTTGTTATTTAAGTAACACTCTCTGTACTCTCAGTGGAGTGGATATATTTTCATACATTTTGTCTTTGAATTTGCTGTAATGGCACATCCCTCCCCGGTATCCTTTGATGCAATTCCATTCTTAATGTGTTTTCAGATTTAAATTAACCTTCATTTTTTATTCAGCCACACAATTTTGAGTATGCAAAAATGCAATCCCTTGATTGACTGCCTGGTCCCTGTCTGGGAGGTGGGAGGCATTAATTCCTGGGAGGGAGACTCTTCCATCAAGTTTAGACAGTTTTCAATCTGTGGGAAGCTCTTTTTCAATGCCAGATTAAGAAATATGTTAATATCTCGTACCTCGACTGCAGTTCAGCTCTGAATGAAGCTGAGAAGGAAACTGCTGTCCTTGGAAGCGGATCTTCAGCAGCTAGATGGACAGGTTACTTTGGAGTGCAGACACAAGGAAAAATATCTGAACTCTCCTGTTAAAAAAAATCTTGCCCACACTAACAGAGGCTACCTAAGAGAAAGGGGCTCACGCGATGTGTTTAAAAATAATTGCATGTTGCCCACGCCGCTGTGGTTCTGATGTGGCAAGATTTAAGCCGAGCAAACCGCGAGATGAGGACCCTGTTTCAGGAAAGCAATTTTAGCATGTCCTAAATGCCCAGCTCAACCGAGTGTATTGCTGAATCGGAGTCTCCGCCCTTCCAGGAAAGGGCAAATGTTCCACCCCTCCTTTCCTTAATCCCTGTTAAATACGTGGCCGTGTATCCCTGCCTTCATTGCCAAAGATCGGCGCTGCCTGATTACAGGGAAAGATCTAGACCACTAACTACATACATTTCTAAAATCAGAAAAGTGGGTTTAGTCCAAGCTTAAATTCTCTTCTCTAAACTGATAGTGTCCCTTTCGCTTGGAATGAGATTACATTTTATTAGGCTGAACTACCATAGTACACACGAGAGGATACTGTAAGCTCTGCAAAATTTTCTGTTCAGAAACGTGCCTTATAACTCAGTTACTTGTCTTGCAAGGGCACGTGTTTAATAGCTGATTATGTGGAACAGAGGAGTTAAATTGGCATAAGAAAGAGCCACAGGCCTGTTGCTGAAAGCATATATGTGACTCATCAAAGCTCAAGTCTGTGATATTGTAAAGGCCAAATATTGTAAATACTTGGCCTTTCCCCGTTTCTTTTTAATCTTAGCTTTGGCCATGCCCCATGAAGTACTCAAGCAATCTGTGAAGATAGCTGTAGTTCGCTATGCTAATTCGTGCTACGTGTTTAATTGTTTACCGGTTGTTAATCTCTTTAGTTCAGGGTCGTATTTTCTTCTCCTCAGCGTTTCTCATAGTGCCTGCTGGTGCCCAGAGCACTAAGAGCTTGCAGAAGTTTAGCCAGTCATCACGTCGCAGATGCTTTTGACTTGACAGTCTCGGATAAATGTTTCATTCACAAACAGAAGAGAAAGAAACATCAGAGCACGTTGGAGTATTTATGGATTGGCCTTTGATTCTTCAGTTGCTCCTAGAAAACAGATGATTCTGCCTCCAAGATTGATTTTTATTATCTCCAGACATGATTTGCCTTGAAATCAATACAATAATGTAAAATGTCATTGCAGGTAGAGGACATTGATCTGCAATGCATTTATTAACTCCCCCTGATAAAAACCAAAATGATAACAGTAAACATGCTGGTATTCTGAAAAGAGAAAAAGCGAGTCCTAAATCCTCGAGTTACAGTTTATCTAGAAGAAAAACATACTTTAAAATCATGTATGTGAAATGGTTTATGCAGATAAGTAAAAAAATGTAGGTGGATCTTTAACATTGTAACACTAATGGCTGCTAAAGAGAATTAGGTGATTAGATGGTTAATCAAACTTGAAACTGCTGCTTATCTGCCTAGCTCAGCGTAAGGAGTATCAGCAATGGGAATGGAAATTCAGCCCGAGGAAAAGCAGCGCTCTGTCTGTTTGCTCTCGTGTTGGATGCAGCCGGGTGTGCTTGGCATCGCTTGCCTTTGTCTTAGCTGCTTGTTTGAAGCATCTGGTAATTGAACATAAACTCTTGCACTTGAGCATTCATGCTTGAACCTGAAATTACCTTGTCATCCACACTGGCTTTCATTAAACAGCTAACAGATGCCCTGGCGTGCTCCTATCGCAATCCGTGATGCAGCGAGTCAGAGCCTCCTATGCAGAAATGGCTTCGGTCTATATGGTCTCCTCTGGTCCAGCCTGGAATAAATGTCCTTCCCTCTGCGTTCTGCAGCAGCCGCTCGGGCCGTGACACGTCTGAGCCGCTCGCTGCTATGTAACTCAGACGTGCCTTCTGAGTATAATGCGCAGGGTACTAATATTTCTTATGTACTTGAAGAAAATGTACATATCCCTCAGCAAAACCAGACACTGCACTTTATTTTTTTCCCATTTAAAGAACCAGACCGTGTTTCTTCTGTCCGTAAGCAGCTGTTGCAGTTTTCGCTAGCTGGTTTGTGTCCATTTGCAATACAAATGTAATGTCCCTTCCAAAGCCATGAATATTTACAACAGACTTTTCCTATTTAGGCGAAAGAGTAAAGGGGAGAAGGACATGTGCTGCAGACCTTCAGTGGAGAATCTTTTACAGAATTTCCATTAGTTTGCATTAACCAAACCTGGCAGCATGAAAGCGTGAACAAATCTTGAATAAAGTGAAATGGGCAAGGCTGGAAGAAAAAAGGAAGGAATAAGCCTGTGCAAAATCTTGGAGAATTCCTTTGTAAGTGTAACAATCTGAAGGCACCGTTAAGTTTTGGGTAGAGTTCTGATTTATTCAGGTTTTTACCCTTGATAAATGTGTCAAAACCCGAGTATTCCCTTCTCTTTGTTCTCCTTTGACCTCCTTCTCTGTGCCAAGCTAGATGTCTAAACAGGCATTTAGGCATTAGGTGCACAGGTTCCAGAACACAGCATTCAAAATGCTGACGTTATCTCTTTTCTGAATTTGTCTCCGAGATGCTCAACTCCACCGGTTTGAGGCCAACAACAGGAGCTGTATCTCCTGAGCATGTTGCAGTTCAACCTTTTATTAGAGTAAAATACTCTGTATGCCTTCTGCAGCCAGGGCTGGCAAAGCATATCTCATTGCTAAGCACTTTGACAGCCTCCAGTGACAGGCACGGCGGTTATTAGCGTGGCTGAATCCCTTCACTGCGGAGCTGAGCACACAGCCCCCACAGCTGGGGCAGACTGGAAAGGAGCACGTTTGGGAACAGGACACCAAGCAGCCATCGAACGCAGTCGGGTCTGCCTCTCTCCGGGTGCAAAAACCCTCCGGGGTCGGTTGAAATCTTGCCGATGGGCACAAGACGTGTGACATCGCTTCTGGCTTTGCCCTGGTCCTCTGGTATCATTCAAAAGGTATTCGCATCCTCTGGGCTGACCTATTTTTTTTAAAAAAGAAAAGCATTATCTCCGAGTGTCAGCCTCTGATTCATTTTATGTCACTTATGTCATGCCACTGTGGGTTGCGTCCCGCTGTGTCGTGTCCTCCGGATCGATATGACACCGCACGGCACTGCGTGAGCCACAAGAAGCCAACGCGGCGATGCAAAGCTGTTTATCCTAAACAAGTAATCCCGCCTAATGGACACCCAATCAATAGACAATCAGGGTGGGATGGTTTCTTTTCAGACTGGATAATTGTTACCCTCGGACCGTACCCGCGATGGCTGCAGCCTGCCGGTTTGCAGCTCGGGGATGGAGCACGGCTTCCCGAAATGAGCCGTGAAACGCAGGCGGCACTGACAGCTGGTGACGGGCTCCTTTAGCAGGGATGAGGGGCGAAAGTGAAGAAATATCAGCCTTCCTATAGATGGGAAGTGCTGCTCAGCTCCATTTCTTAGAACAAACTGAAAGCTGGCAAGAACACTTTGTTAAAATATCTTTTAATATAAACTCAATACATTAAGTCGGTCAGAAATACACCAAATTATTTCTAATATGCTGCAGGTATAAAACTAAGGGATGTAACGCAGGACAAAAGTAGGTAAGAAAAGCTCAGATAGCGTCAGTGCACCCTGCTAGTGAGGCCGGGGCTGGTGGCGGTGGCATCCCGACCTGAGGACCATCCCCGTGAGCTCTCACGCTGCTCAAACCGTCTCGGCTCCGACAGCGAGCTGCAAGCTGAGCCGCTCCGTGAGCTGCCAGCCTGGCTGGCACGCAAGGAAAACCCCATAAAACAAAAAAGTGCTGTTTCTGTCGCGCAGAAACTGTGCTCCGGGAGTGAAAGGAAGGCTGAGGGAGCTTTCCTGCTTCCCTGAGCCTTCAGTGACACCTACAGACAGCCACCAGCCAGTCTGCCGAGGGCACGGCCCTGCGTGTGCAGGGTGGTCATTTTGTTCCCTGTTTTATTTGAGACTGAAAAGCAGATTATTTTACCTCCTGATGACAGAGGGCTTTTCATCCCTGGAGAGCATTCCCACTGGCATGCACTATTCACTTACTCCTCCTCTAAAAACTTGTCAGTAATGCCAGATGAACTTTCTCGGAAGTGATCCCGAGCAATGCTGCTTGTTTTTTGTCTGTTCTTTCTGCAGGAGGGCTGGGAGGTGCCAGGCACCGCTTCCCTCTGGGGAGGGCTCGGAAACCTGCAGGCAGCTTCAAGGGGTGACGTTACTGTTGGAAATTCTTACCCTTTATCTGCAACTGAATCTTTCAGCCTTATTTTTAAAACTATATCAAAATGCACCTCCAAAGGTGAATATCATCTCAAAATATCACCGAATTCACTATTACTTTTTTTGATTAACTGTGCTTGGCAATAGTGCCCTTACCAAGCAAAGATGTCTAAGGAAAATAACCTGTGCTTAGGGGGGACAGGACAGTAGCGGAGCATGAAGATCAGCTCTCCCGTAGTATCTGTCTCCCCGGACTGCCTCTCTTGCCTTGCAAGTGGACAATAAATACATGAGTAGCCAGCTCAGAAAAAAAGTCATTGTTCTTTTTAATTTTGACTTGGATGCTAACCAAAACGATTTTGGCATCATTAAAGCACTCGCCGTAATTTAAAAAGTGCCTGATGTTGCAGGTTTTGAAAATGCAGATCTGATAATTGTGGTTACCACTTGGCTGCATACGGCCAAGGTGTGCCTACACTCGGCTGCCCTCCGTTGGCTTCTGGAGAGCATTTTCCGTTTGCTGCTCTGCTAGGGTTATTAGAGGGGGGGAGGGGATGTTTTTGTTTTTCAGCTTTCCCAGTCCTTGAGAAGAGATGGGTAAGCATTCTCCTTGGGGTGATTTGTAAAGTGCATTGGTGGGGCTCGCGCTCCTGCTGAGCACGGCTTGGGTCAGAGCCCTCCCTGCGCATCGTTTGTCACCAAGCTGCATCGCGCGTTCCCGTAACCCGGTACGTTCAGCTGTTAGATTGCGACGCTTCCCGACGCGATTGGATTGAAACCTGATTTTCAGAGCCACCGGGCACTTGCAGTTCCTACCACATCTGCAGGAGCTGTGCCGAGCTGCTCTGGAAAGCAGGTCTTCAGCAGGCACCCATGTTTCATTCTTTATATGTTTATAAACTCTATGCATCGCAGCAGGAAGCATCAGTTTTATGGTGTGGACTTCTCGCCTCTTGCAGAAAGTGCCGTGGAGGCGAGGGTTAGCTACAGCAAAACCTCGGTGCTGAGGCTCGTTAAGGACCACAGCTTACCCGGATCATTGCAGGACTCGTGTAGGAGAGCTCAGGGCTTTGTGGGAGGCACCCATTTCATCTCAGAGTCAAGTCCTTCATAAATATTTCATACGGGCTCTGAGCAGGGCAGAAGATGAACTTTTCATGCCGAGAGGAATTTCAGTAAGTGATTCTGTGCCTGAGCCCCGCTGCAGGTGCGAGCGTTTCTGTAGCATCCCGAGCTTGGGCTGCTCCGGGTCGTCTTGAGTTTTGGTAGTAGCAATCCCAAGTGACGGTAAAATCCTGATGCATCAGTTATACAAAAATAATGTCAGAAGTCTAGGCAATAATTAAATATTATTTTAGTGATGTGCACTTCTACTGCTTATATATATATATTATATATTCTGTGATTCTGTGATTCTGCTTATACCTGAGAAATTTCAAATACTTACATTAATTAGTTAAGCCTTATAACACCTACTGTGGTTCTGCTAAGAGTTACTCGATCTTGTTAGAAGTGAAACCAAAATACAGACTAATTATAATTTGTCCAAGATGATATAGCCAGGTCCCTGAGGACTTGATCTGAAGCATATATGGTCAGCGATTAAATCTTTTTCACCACCTGCTGTACACTTTTGGTTAAGGTCTTTGAAAACCCGGGAACGGCTTCACATCCCCTGAATTTTGGTGAGTAGTTCTGCCCAGTACATATCTTTGTTGCTGTATCCTTATTATTTCAGCACAGAATTAAGTAGTCGGCCAGTAGTCCCTCGAAGAAGTAGGTACGATTTTGGTTTCGTATACCAGAGAGTGAATAATGCCCATAGTATTTTAGCATGACAGCTGTGGAGAACAGACTTTTGGAATAAGCAAAAATATCTATCTGTATATGATTTTCAGACTTTTGGTCTCATTGTTAAGCAATATTTTTTCTCCTTTTCATTTCCTCTGAGGCCCTGTAGAAAAAAACTATGGCATTTTTGTCAACAGAAATGAAAGACAAATGCTAACTTTAGAGGCAGAGGGAATTCACAGGCACAGATGAGGAGCTGAAGTCTGCATAATGTGTCATGGCTCATCTTTCTGTGCCACCATTTTGTTCATACTGCACAACTAAAGTGAAAAATAGACAATTAAACCAGTGGTAAAGGATCCCTGTGAACTCCAGCTGTGAATAAGGGATTAGTCCTGAAGCCCACGCTGGAGCTGATAGGTGCTGCTGCCCATATTTAACAGACAGAACTTGCTACATCACGGGTGTCCACAGGTTTAGGGGCTTTTCTTTGTAAATGTTGTGCTTAGGACAATGCCCTTTCTCAGTTTCTTCTGCTTCACCTCCCCAAAATACTTGCTCAGTTCTTGCACGCCAGGTCAGTGACATCTCGTGTAAGACCACAGAGGTCCTAAAAAGTGAGTCAGTCTGACCTAGTAACTGACCCAAATCAGCCCCACGTCAGGCAGAGCAGTTACTACGCCCAGAGCCACTCTTACCCCCAGACCCCTCTATCTGTCGTCACTACAGGGCATGGCTTATTGGGGCAGAGCTGTGGTGTCCGTGGTGTGGAAGGTTTGGCTGGTATCACTCATCATCTCCACTTATTCTTTGTGTGGACCTACCTGGATTGAAAATGTAAAACCATCCGTCAGACAGAGAACATGGCCAGCATTCTGAACAAACACCGACTGTTCTGTAAACACAACGTACAGCAATAATGTTATGTTTAATCTTTCGCATTAATCTTAATAATGTTAGTCTAATCTTTCCCTTTCCAGGTCCAAGCAGGTATCACTTATGTTTTTAATATACCCTTCTTCATTCCAGTTTTGGAGATTTTACATTGAGAGAGCTTTCTTAAGGCAGCATTTGATTTAGGAACAATAAAATAGTTTTTCTGATAACAATGGTGAGCAACGTATGACTGTGAAACGCAGCTTTGAAGTAAGACAATTCAAATAAAATATCTCTGATCTCCAGGCTTTTTCAAAATATTTTAACCAAGCTGTTCAGATGTGCTGCACTCTTTTCCAGCCTTTTCTTTTCTCCTTGTTTGTTAGGATGGTGGCTAGAAGAGGATTCTGGAGGATTTATTAACAGTGTTTCGATCCAAGAAAAAAAGAAAGGTATCAGAGGATAAAATCAAAGATGTGATAGTTCACTTGTTGCATTAAGGATCTTCCTCAGTGGTCACTGCAAATTTTTGAAGTTCTGGTGGCAATGCTGCAGTTGTAGAAGACTGCTTAGTATCTCTTCCAGCTCTACATGTCTCTCCATCCCTCAGGAGGACAGGGTTAACGCTTTTATTTTCCCACTTTGTTTTCTGTGTTGTTTGTAGATCCAACCCGGGTCATGGTGTCACCTTTCAGCATGGATGTCACTGTTGGAGAAAGCATTGTCTTGCCTTGTCAGGTATCTCACGATCACTCGCTGGACATCATGTTTACGTGGTCATTTAATGGACACCTGATAGACTTTGAAAAAGATGGGGATCACTTTGAGAGAGTTGGAGGAGTAAGTATTAATACTAAAGCAGTCTCCTTACAGTAATAAAAGTAGGTAACATAGAAAAGGGCTACAAATAAAAGGAATGGACTTGACAGAAGTTAATAGTAGAAGATGTTTTCTTGTGTTTTATAGACTGAGAAGATGAACATTGCCAGTATAGTGCTTCATTACAGTTGGTGTAGAATTGGTGTGATTTGTTAATGACATAACTTAAATCTGCTCGCATGAACGACGCGTTCACATTGCAGTGCAATGTATGTTACAAGACCTATAATACGTTTTCTCATTGCAAAAAAGTGCCTTCTTATTCAAGAAAGATGTCCACGATAGTTTTTCTCTTGCTATAACAGTAAGAAGTGTAAAATATAACAATTGCAGAACTTTATATTTACACAGAAAATAGTGGGAAATCAGAGGATAGTCTCCAATTTGTTCAGGCAGTGTTTTTTGGCGTGTCTGTCTGACTCTGTCCTCCTTTTGTGACCACATGCTTAGAGTAAGTATTCTTCCTCTACACAAAATAGCCTGCATAATATTACAGATGTCACCGACCGTCAGAGAGGACATTTCTTTTCAGTGTTATCTGTGTACATTTCCTGGCGATGACGTCGGTATCTTCGGGTTGTGTGTGTGTTTTTTTATGGGAAACCCAGTCAGTACCCACTGACATTGCAAATTCTTGCGATGTCCAAAGAATTATTTATTGTAAGGTTGAAAACATGATGTTCACGGAAATCTGATAGCTAGGAGAAGAGTCAGGTGTGAAATCATGGTTAGACTGCCCATTAAATACAGCCCTGGCCACCGCCGTTGGTCAAGACCATGGTCAAGTGGCAGGTACGGGGAAGAAAAGGTCGTGAAGGTAGGAGTTACTTCGCTTTGATAGGAGAGGGGAGATCTGCTTGGGTCACTTGCCATTTTCTGCCTCTCCAGGGAGGTTTAGGACCAGAGAGCCCGCAGCGAGGTAAGGGTGCCCATGATGATCCTTTCCTGCTTGATTTCCCCTGCCTGTACCTCAGTTGTGAAGGGCAGGTTGTTTCAGCTTTTCTAGTAGCTTCAGATCTCCTGAAGCTGCTGTAGCGTGGATTTTGGGAGTCGGGGAAGGTCAGTGCTATAGGAGGCACTTCAGGACTCTGTTTCTTAGAAAAGGGGTTCGCATGAGGAGGTAGCACAGCTGTCAGACCTGCCCCAGCTGCTCGTGCCTTTCTTCTGACCAAACATAATTTCCAAATCATTTCTACTAAAAGAGGAGAAGCAATTTCACAGGCTATGCCTGGAAGATGGGTAAAAAGTTTGCTTTCCTGTGTAACCATAACGTTTTTCTTTGCAGTTCAGATTTCATCTAATTTAGCCTGTTGCGTATCTGGCAGGACTTGGGGAGTTTAATTTCTAACTTATTTGCAGTTTAAAGATGTCTTCTCATCCTTCCTGATGATTTTTTTTTCCACTTCTATTGGGTGAAGGTAGCAAAAAAAAAAGGGGGGGGAAGAAATGCCACAAATTTTCAGCAGAGGTAGAAAACTGGGAAGGGTTTTGCATGTTGCTCTGAGGGAGGTTTTACACAGCCACGTGCTCTGCTGGGTTTCAGGCAGACTGGCAGTCTGTGTTTACATTTGTCAGGAGTGAAATTTAATGCTGAAAGGAAAAGGAAATACAATTTACAAACCTTGCTGTTATCCCTAAAAAAAAAATCATTAAAAGCTGCACTTAAAGATTGATGCCTGGGGTGCACAACAGCAGCGACGGCTCTTCCCGGCAACTGCGCCTGATGGGCCTGCGAAGCTGAAATTACAAACTTTATTAATATTCTTCAGTCAGAAAGCCACAATCACAAGGTTACTGTGAGATTTCTAATGTATCGAATGCTTTGCATCTGGAGAAGAATTTAGAGAGAGTTTTCTGCTTCCCATACGTACAGAAACATAATTAGTTCTATTCAACAGTTAATCAGACATGCACTTGGCGTTTGGAAAACAAATTGCTGCTGTTAGGTGATGCACGATTTCCTCGGAGAGTGCTCTTCTCGTGATCTTTAGCACAAAAACGCCGGGCAATCAAAACGCTGGCAGTAGTACAAAGCCGTGAAACCACTGCAGATGTCTCATAATTTGGGCTGGTTTTCACTTATGAAGTCGATGTAGACACAACTTGGGCATCTGAGTAGCAGAGAGGCTATAAATTGGATAGCCAGAGAGATAAAGAGGAACAGGAGCAAACCTGTCCTACATAAGCTTTGTCACGTCGTTTTAATGGGGCAACTGCTTAACGGACCCAACCCAGGCTCCCCTGCCCCTTGCAGGAGCTGTAATTTTAGGAACGCTCCCGCTCTTATCTTCAAGGCAGACTCACATAATTTTAATAGGCCACGGGTTGCATTACTGATGTTTTCATCAGCCAGTGTAAAGTAAATCCATTAGTCACAGTGTCCTTCATGTGATAATGATGTTTAGCGCTCATTAAAAAGTAATTGTAACCACTTTTCCCTACTTTATCAGCAGGATTCAGCTGGCGATTTGATGATCAGAAGCATCCAGCTGAAGCATGCCGGGAAGTACGTCTGCATGGTGCAGACAAGTGTGGACAAGCTATCGGCTGCTGCAGACCTGATCGTAAGAGGTATTTGAATTTTCTTACTGTTGCTGCTGTTGTAAAATTTTTTCTTTCCTATCTTCTGCTGCTGGTAAGACAATTCCTGGGCTCGGAGATATTCACTGGGATCTCAGCATCTTGTAATTAATCTTAACAAATATGCTCTAAGTACACGCTGGGGTTCAGAGGAGGTTTTCAAACAGTGCTTATAAGGATTCTTTCCTATGTACATACTCACACAGCAGACACACAGCACAGATAAACACACTAGACCATGTTCGTGTCCTGAATGCCAGACTTGCACCGACTGAGCTCATTTATGTGACAACCTGTGCAGCAGAAACAGTATCCAGCTTATTCACTGCATTTCTGCCCAGCGGTATTGTTCCATTTCCAGAACAAGCATGATCTGGAAACTTCACTGATACTTCAAGATCTGTTCATACCATGCACAGGTGGTCTGTAAGTATGACTTTGACAGAGATGCAGTTAGTTACCCTGAGCCTGGATCTTTCCAATAAATACGATTTATTTTTTCCTGCTCGTTAGCTTTGAGAAAGCAAACTTTGGTGCTGCTCTGTGCCTGTTACCCTCAGTTCTGACAGATCCGCCAGCAAAATCATGGTTTGCACGTTGTCCATGTAATGTAAGTTCTCAGGCAACTCAGCGAAAGGAGGAGAGCGTGAAAAAGGAGGAAGCAATTCCCTCTTTATCAGAGCTGTGCCAGAGTAAAATGTGTGAGATTAGGCCCTGACCTTCCATTGAGAAACGTGCCCTTGTCTGCAGCTGGGCATTTCTGTTACCCTCCGAACATCCTTGTGCTTTTTTCCGCGTTTCCCCCGCGGGAGTCTGAACGCAGACGTCCTTCGCCACGCGCCGTGCGAAGGGCTGGGCCCCTGGCGGCAGCGAAGCCGCTGCTCTGCTCCCCAGGAGGTTGCTCCCCGTTGCACGGACCCTCGGCTTTTTGCTGCGGCATGATTTCAGATGAAATCTTTTTTCATTTTGCACAAATATTTCAAAACAGCCTGCTGGTGGGCGCCTCGGTTAGGTAACTTCCTTAGTGCTGTCTCTGTAAACAAACAGGAGGAACATTAAATTCTCACAAGAAAATGACCTTTGATGATAGAAAAAATAGCAATCTTGTCACTCCCTGCAAACATCAATGGGGATGTCTCCATCCAGGCCAGCGGTCCCACGGCTGCACCTAGAGTTGTGCTGTGCCGCCTCACCGGCTGCAGAAGAATTAGGAAATATCCCTGGGCTGAGAGGCTGGAGGGGCAGGCGGGTAGCTGGCGCATAAATACAGCCTTCAGAATAATTTTTAGAAATTTTTAAAATATTGGAGTTCTGTCAAAATAATGAGAGATTAGATACTAGAATGAAGATCAGTTCTTGATGTCAGGGAGTATCAGAAGTAAGCCCCAGCACCAGTGCACACAGATCACAGATCACTTGTTCGAGGTGGGATTTTTCACACCATCGGAACAGGAGAAGCGCGGGTCTGTCGGCAGCCCAACAATAGTTGGTAAATCACTAACATTTTTCCCTCTCTTGCCCTACTGCAAAGAAGTACAGAATCACAGAATGTTCGGGGTTGACAGGGCCCTCTGTGGGTCACCCAGCCCAAC
>Ga0181612_101176_pt1 | contig 18637 bp, 13 predicted proteins | sample HoacroProtozoa21_FD_119630 | JGI IMG/M metagenome (GOLD analysis project Ga0181612, IMG submission 119630) | Hoatzin crop microbial communities from Cojedes, Venezuel. Combined Assembly of Gp0051906, Gp0051904, Gp0051908
ACAAGTTTCTGTTTCACCTCGTCCACGAGGACGGTAATAGCCAAGAATGTGTCTAATGTGGCATTAAACTCCTCGAAATTCTTAGCATTGAATCTTTTATACAATTCATCGTTGACAATTCTGAGCTTTTGGCTGAACTCGCTTACTGCATACTGCAGTTCAGGAATTGTGTCGATGACCACAGTGTTTGTCTGCGTTGTCTCCCTTATTATCTCGTTCGCATCTCCACAGGAAGCCAGGTTTGCTGTCATAACAGCTGCTGCTATAGCAGAATAAAATATCTTTTTCATAACCGTATTCCTTTATTTATATAAATCAATCAATTTAAGTAAAAATCCAGTATGGTCTGTTGACAATGTTGCCAGCAGTGCTTTGATATCTCCGTATGTAATCAAATCTCCAAGCGACACTTTGTCTGTTTGTGAGATATTGTTGAACACGATTTTAGGCCAGAGGTCGAAAATCTCCTCGTTAGTGTCGATAATCTTATCTGCGTAATAATATCCTGTGGCAATCTGCACGGAATCGTTGTCATAATATATCTGAAGCGGTGAGAGCAGACCGGAGATCTTGTCGGTGTAGGTTGTTGCCTCATTAACATTTTCGGCATTACGGGCTTTCTTGAAATTATCTGCCACAGAGAGAACTTGTGTGGCATTGGTCATCTTGAACTGCACGAGTCCGCAGAGGTCGATGACAACATTGTTGAGGTCTACATCATTTATCGACACATCGCTGGGATTCGCCTCCATCTCATATTCCATGCGGAGCAGGTCATAGTCGTCGTAATATCTTGACTCCGTGCCGTGATAGAAGTTCATTTTAACCTTGCCGTCTGTCTTGCTTCTGCTGTATGTGTATTCACCTATAGACACCGACTCGTTGATGTTCGGGTCGTCATCGCCGTCGGTTTTCATAACAAATTCCATAAGCACCTCATCGTTTTTCCAGAAAAGGGCTCTATAGCCGGAATGCTGGTAAACATCGATATCCTGATCTGCGAATTGCGGAAAGAGCAAATCGAGCAATAAAGAGCTGAATTTGGCATACTCATTAATTTCTTCAGGAATCACCTGTATTTTATACGTAACGTTGTCAGTACCGGTATATGATATTTCGATGTCGGTAAACTCCTGTGATTTGTATTCCACCCAATCCCCTATAGCATCATTATAGAAATAATGTTTGCAAGGAATGTAATACTTCCCGTTTTCCACACCTGCCTGTATGTCTCTGTTAATGGCTGCCTGCACGGCGGTGTCCAAAAGGGTAACATCAAAGAGCGTGTCTATGGCAGCCGACAATTTTGAGAACTCCCCAGAACTTAAGTTCTTGTAAAAGATGTCATTACAACGGCGGAGCCTGTCTTTAAGTTCCATAGAGCTTACGGCGAAGCTGTCGAGCCTTGATGTTTTGATTGTGTCGTTAACGACAACCACTCTGTCAACATACTTGTCATCCTTGGTGCAGGACGACAATGCGAGAGCTCCTGCGAGGGCTGTGGCTCCCACAACAGAACAGATATTTTTTTTCATACTTTTCCCTTTTTTACTTTATTTATAAATTGGCTGCAAATATAGCTCAAAAAAATGATAAAACCGCAAAAGTTCTAACTTTTTGCGGTTTTACCTTTGTTTTTAACAATATCTTACGAGAAGAAGAGCATTCTCTCCACCCAGTAGCATAATATTCCGCACACATATCCCACGAAAGCAATCCAGGAGATATGTTTCATATACCATCCGAAGGTGATTTTCTCCAAACCCATCACCACTACGCCGGCGGCGCTTCCGATGATGAGCATTGAGCCGCCAACGCCGGCACAGTAAGCCAGGAGCTGCCAGAAGATGCCGTCAACGGCCATGTCGCCAACCTCTGCCACGGGATACATACCCATACATCCTGCCACGAGGGGCACATTGTCGATAATCGACGAGAGCACTCCGATGATACCGGTGATAAGGTAGTGGTTGCCGTCGAAGGCGGTGTTCAGACCCTCGCCGAGGGCTGTAAGCACGCCGATGGTCTCCAAGCAGGCCACTGCCATAAGTATTCCGAGGAAGAAGAGGATGGTGCTCATATCTATGCGTGAGAGCATATTGGTAACCCTCTTCTGCATTGCGCCCTTCTCCTCTTTCTCCTTGAGGTGGCTATAGAAAATCTCTGTCACTGTCCACAGCACGCCGAGCACGAGGAGGATACCCACGAACGGAGGCAGGTGTGTTATTGACTTGAATATAGGCACGAAGATAAGACCGCCCACACCGAGGAAGAACACCGTTTTGCGCTGACCCTCCGTGAGTTCGCCCGCCGACACGGCCGTCTCCTGTTTCGAGGTGAAGGTAAGGTTGCCCTTGAGCATCATCTGGAGTATCAATGCCGGAATCACCATGGATATCACCGATGGCAGGAACACCTCCTTTATAACGCCCCAGGCGGTAATCACGCCTTTGTTCCACAGCATAATGGTGGTAACGTCGCCGATGGGCGAGAAGGCACCGCCGGAGTTGGCGGCGATAATCACCAAAGAGGCATATACGATACGGTCTTTATGGTCGTTAACGAGTTTACGCAAAATCATTATCATCACTATCGAAGTGGTGAGGTTGTCGAGGATTGCCGAGAGGAAGAAGGTCATAAAGGCGATTCTCCACAGCAGGGCTTTCTTGCTGCGTGTCTGGAGGGTGTCTCTCACGAAATTAAACCCGCCGTTCTGGTCCACGAGCTCCACGATGGTCATGGCACCCATAAGGAAGAAGAGTGTCGTGGCCGTGCTTCCCAAGTGCCTCTCTATCTCCGAGCTCACCACCGATGCCAGTTTATCCCCTATGGCATCGGGCAGGTAACTTGCCGGGTCGATCATGAAGAGGGTCCAGCACACCACAAACATCAGCAGGGCGATTGCCGCCTTGTTGATTTTTGTCAGGCTTTCGATGGCTATGAAGAAATAGCCCACAACGAAAGCAATGATAATTGCAATTGTTAACGTTGACATAATTCTGCAGTTTTAAGTTTTTGTTTAAGTTGTTCTAACTATTTTATTGATTTTCAATTTTCTTCTTCTCTTCTACTGGGTTAGCGTAAATACCGAGGAAGATGTCCTTGAGCTTGTCGGGGTCGGCAATGTCGAAATCGTTGAGCTTCTCCATCCTTGCGATGAAAGCATCGAATTGCTCCTTGGAATATTTGTCTGAATATGTCTGCTGTCCGTACCTTAGGTCGTGTGCGATATAGTTATTTGGAAACAGTGTATAGGCGCTGATAATCCTCTTATCGAGAATCGCCGCCACCTGTTTATGATACTCATTGTTTGTAAGTCCCGTGAGCGGTGCCAGCTCTTCCTCGGTGAGTTTTGGCGTTATGTTGAATACCACCCTGCCCTTCTGCTGCACCACCCCGGTGAGTATGCTGTTCTGGTCCTCTCCGGGTTTTTTCACATAAACTCCGGCCTCTTGTGTCTCATAGAGCTCCAAGGCTTTGAGGATGTCGCAGGGCTCCCATTCGTAGCTCACGCTCACCGGTGTGAGGTTCAGGCTTGCTATCGCCTGTATCTTGTCTTGCGGCATTGATAGTGTGAACATCTTTATTATTCCCTGGTCGGTGAGGTCGCGCCCGTCCTTGGTCCTTCCGTTGCGCTGTGCTATCCACACGCTCTCGTTATTGTCGCAGATGACGTGGCGGATATATTCTGAGAGATGCCTCGACGACATATAGAAGTCTTTCAGCTTCCCACCCCTTTCCACACGGAACATTTTGTTGCACTTGCCGATGTCGATAAGCAACTGCGACGACATCAGGTTGGCCCCGAAGGTTATCTGCGCCGTTTCCAAGCCATTATCCACCATGACGTACTGCAACAGGCAGGCGTCGAGCATAATGTCGCGGTGGTTGCTCACATATAGCCGGGCCTCGTCAGCTCCCACCTTATCGATGCCGTTGCAGGTGAACTCGGTGATGCTCTTGGCAATCACCTGCTTGTTCATCTCATACATCACCGTGTGCTGGAATTCCCTGACGGTATTGAAACTGTGCATCATATCCTTGATGTCTGCCATCCTCTTGCCGGGATACACGTACGTACACAACAGTCCGAAGAATTCGCTTGCCGTTATTCTCCTTACCGCCTCTCGAAACTCCCCGTCATTATAGGGTCGTATATCGTCAAAATCCTTGTCGCTCATTATGATTTGTATTGTTATGCAACAATATTAATTTTCTTTAAGTTTTGAATTATTCTGCAAAGGTACGGCTTTTTTCGCATTCCGCAAAATAAAAATGCGATTTTTTTGGATATATGGCCGTGAATAGTATAAATTACAGCCTCCGATAGTATAAAAAATGTTTATTTTTGAACTTTTCCGCTCGTATGTCAAAAAAAATATGTAACTTTGCACTATAATTAGTAACCCTAAAATTCACAAAGTATGGAGTTCACCATTTTTATACTTATCGCGCTGATTGTTTTCGCGCTGGTAGTAGTCAAGAAAAGTATCGTCATCATCCCGCAGTCGGAGACGAAAATCATCGAGAGGCTCGGAAAGTATTATGCCACCCTGAAACCGGGCATCAACGTCATCATCCCCTTCATCGACAGGCCCAAGGCCATCGTCTCACAGGTGAGAGGAAGATTCGTTTACACTGACAGTATTGATTTAAGGGAACAGGTGTATGACTTTGCAAAACAGAATGTTATCACCAAGGACAACGTGCAGACAGAGATTAACGCACTGCTCTATTTCCAGGTGATGGACCCCTTCAAGGCAGTGTATGAAATTAACAACCTGCCCAATGCCATCGAGAAACTCACGCAGACGACTCTCCGTAACATCATCGGCGAGTTGGAGCTCGACCAGACACTCACCTCCCGCGACACCATCAACACCAAGTTGCGCGCCGTACTCGACGACGCCACCAACAAATGGGGCATCAAGGTGAACCGTGTGGAGCTGCAAGACATCACTCCCCCATCGACAGTGCTACAGGCAATGGAGAAACAGATGCAGGCAGAGCGTAACAAACGTGCCACCATACTCACCAGCGAAGGACAGAAAGCGGCAGAGATACTCAAGTCGGAAGGTGAGAAGACGGCTGTCATCAACCGTGCCGAGGCTGACAAGCAGCAGGCAATCCTCATCGCTGAGGGAGAGGCACAGGCACGAATAAGAAAGGCAGAGGCAGAGGCCGTGGCTATAGAGAAAATCACAGAGGCCGTGGGGAAGAGCACCAACCCCGCCAACTACCTCCTCGCACAGAAATACATACAGATGATGCAAGACATAAGCAGCGGCGCCAAGACAGTGTATCTGCCATACGAGGCAACAAACCTCTTGGGAAGCATCGGAGGCATCAAAGACCTCTTTAAAGAGCCATAAACGACAGTGATTCAGGTGAAGCAGAAAACAAAGGCACGTGCCAGCAATATAAAAATGCCGGAAATAACATCTTCGTTATTTCCGGCTATAATCATATTGGCATACTGCCTCTTCCTGACTTCCTGCAATAAAAAGCCGCAAAAGCAATACACACCCTGGGGAACGGAAATTACCGACAGCGTGGTAATCAGCGACGACCTCTCACTCGAAGACCTGCAACGAAACGGGGAAATCATAGTGCTCACACTTAGCGGACCGGCGACATACTATGAATACCACGGACGGGGACTCGGAACACAATACCTGCTCGCAGAAAGGTTCGCTCAAACCATAGGAGTGAAAGTAAGAGCTGACCTCTGCACCGACACCGCCGAGATGGTGAGACGCCTCGCCGCTGGAGAAGCCGACATTATGATGCTGCCCGACAATGAAAAAACTGCCGATAAGCAAGACAAGGGAAAAGCGGCGAAAGAAAAGAAAGACACTGCCGACACTCTAAGCATCGACACCACTGAGATACGGCAGGTGCCGGGAATGACCTGGTATTGCAGAAAAGAAAGCTCCGACATCTACGATGCCATAGTGAAATGGTACAGACCGGGCTATGTGGCGGCAGTGAAAAAAGAAGAGAAATACGCTCTTAGCGCACAGGCGGTGGTGAGAACGGTGTATTCGCCTATCCTCAACAGCTCCGGAGGCGTGATAAGCAAATGGGACGCATATTTCAAAAAGGCAGGGGCAACACTGCGGTGGGACTGGAAACTCATAGCGGCACAATGCTATCAAGAGAGCTGCTTCGACCCGAAAGCGAAGTCATGGGCAGGGGCAAGCGGACTGATGCAGATCATGCCCACCACCGCCGACCACCTCGGACTCCCCCGCTCACAACTCTTCAACCCCGTGGCCAATATCACCGCTGCCACAAAATACCTCGTGGAGCTCAACTCCCTCTTCCTCGACGTGAGAGACTCACGCGAGAGAATTTGGTTTGTATTAGCATCGTATAACGGAGGTCCGCACCATATTCGCGATGCCATGGCACTGACACAGAAATACGGAGGAGACAAATACTCCTGGGCCGCCGTGTCAAGGTATGTGCTAAAACTTATGGAGCCGCAATACTACCGCGACCCCGTGGTGAAATGCGGATATATGAGAGGAAGCGAAACAGCCGACTATGTGGTGAAAATAAGGCAGAGATGGCAAAGCTACAGTGGAATACGGTCCACAGGAACGGCAACACCGTTCAAATTCAACGGCAAAACCCTGAAAACACCCAAAGGCGTGCATCAGCCCCCGGTGATAAATAATGACTTCCGCACGCCGAAGCAGGCAAGGCGAAAGAACAAATACGCAAAATAATAGCAGCCCTCCGCAAGGAGCAGTCCCGGCTGGGCCGGGTTAGACCTGATGAACCCTCCGCAAGGAGCAGTCCCGGCTGGGCCGGGTTAGACCTGATGAGCCCTCCGCAAGGAGCAGTCCCGGCTGGGCCGGATTTGTCTTGAAGCCCCAAATGCCGTTGTAAACGCACACAATCGTTAATAAATTACAATAAACGTAAATTATCTGTTAAAATCAGCCTTTTTTTAGAATTTAAGTGTTAAAATCGCTATTATAAGTAGAAGACCTTTTGAAAAAGAGGTTTTTTAAGGAGAATTAAGTGTCAACACACATAATAATAAATAAGGTATATACGTTAAGGTAAGAAATAAGTTTTCAGTTTAACACACATAATAGAAAGAGTAAGGTATTAAGATGAGACAGCTAAAGATTCAGAAAAGTATCACAAACCGTTCGGGTGAGGCACTCGACAAGTATCTCGTGGAAATTGGCCGCGCACCCCTTATCAGCATTGATGAGGAGATAGAGCTGGCACAGAAAATCCGCAAGGGAGGACGCGAGGGCGCAAGGGCTAAGGACAAGTTGGTAACTGCCAACCTGCGCTTCGTGGTGTCGGTGGCAAAACAATACCAGCACCAGGGATTGTCGCTGACCGACCTTATCGACGAGGGCAACATCGGACTGATTAAAGCTGCACAGAAATTCGACGAGACAAGAGGATTCAAATTCATTTCCTACGCCGTGTGGTGGATCAGGCAGAGCATACTGCAGGCCATCGCAGAGCAGAGCCGTATCGTGAGACTCCCCCTCAACCAGGTGGGCTCCTTGAACAAAATCAACCACGAAATCAACCGCTTCGAGCAAGAGAACCAGCGCCGCCCGTCTATCAGCGAGCTCTCAGAGGCTGTGAACCTCGATGAGGACAAGATAGGACAGAGCCTGATGGCCGACGGACACCACGTGAGCATCGACGCACCGTTCCAAGACGGCGAGGAGAATTGCATGCTCGACATTATGGCCAGCGGTGATGACAGCCGCACCGACAAAGGTGTGGACCACGAGAGTATGGCAAGCGAGCTCAACGCAGTACTCGACAGCGTGCTCAAGGAAAGAGAGAGAATAATCATCAGAGAGTGCTACGGCATCGGATGCCAGGAGAAAGGACTCGAGGAAATAGGTGACAAACTCGGACTCACACGCGAGAGAGTGAGACAAATCAGAGAGAAGTCAATCACCAAACTCCGTGAGAGCGGCAACGCACACATACTGATAAAATATCTCGGATAAGCAGAAAAACAGTCTTTCGGACATCTCGGATAGGCAGAAAAACAGTCTGCTTCAAACTCAAAAGTGATAAAATTCACTAAAAACAAGATTTTTTTTGAGATTTACATACTCATAAGATTTTTTTTTTTTACCTTTGCACTTGTGAATAAAATAGCGGGTGCGAAGGTTTTTTTATGCCTCATCCTCACACTGGTTATCATAGAGGCACAGGCAAAAGACAGGAACGGGAGAAAAGAAAGAAACGCGCTCCTGGAAAAGGTATTTGCATACGCAGACAGCATAAATTTCGACACCACACAAAACAAAACACAAATATATACAAAATTCTCAGTACAGACAAAACAACGCAACCTTCTCCTATGGGCAATACCTACTATGTACAGCATAGCAAGAGGAGGAAGAGACTTCTTTGGAGAAACATACAGCACTCTAAAATTCAAAGACAGATACACGATGAATGAGACAAGGCACTTCTTCGTAACAAACGTGCCACACAGAAGAACAGTAATGCAAGGCATCACCTCTTTCCTCACCCCCGATGTATATAGAGAGACGATGTATAAAAAAGACGTGCTCTCACCATTCTTCAAATCAAATAAGAAATATTACCGTTACAAAATAGAAAGCCTCAACACAGGAGAGACACTACTGTCGTTTAAACCAAGAATATCCAACACACAACTTATGCAAGGGCATGCCGTCGTGGACACACAGACAGGAAGGCTGAAAAAGGTAAACCTCAAAGGGGAATTCGACATGATACATATAGACGCCGACGTGGAGATGAACGAAGAGGGGTTTATGTCAATCCTGCCAAAAACAAACAGACTGTATGCGAATTTCAACTTCTTAGGCAACAAAATCAATGCCCAATACGCCAGCTTCTTCGAACAGGAGACAGAAATTCCCGACACAGTGCGCAACGTATTCAAAAGAAGCATCTTCGACACTCTCCGAGCAGAGCCACTGACAAAGGCAGAGGCAGAAGTGTATTACAAACAAGACTCCGCAGAACTCGCAGAGAAAAGAGAATGGGAACGGAAAGTGGCCATCGGAGACACACTGCCGGAGAAAAAGAAATATTTCTGGGAAAACAAAGTATGGGAGACGATAGGAGAAAACCTCTTCAACTCCGTGGGAACAAATTTCGGCAGCGGCGACAACGGCTGGATAAACTCCACGGCAATCTTCAACCCGCAATATTTCAGCTACTCCGACACAAAAGGCATCACATTCAGGTATGACGTAAGAATGGGATATGCATTTACCGGCAACAGAAACATCAATACAAGGATAAAATTAGGATACCGCACAAAACAACACCGCTTCTTTATGGAGGCACCGATAAATTTCGAATACAACCTCAGAAGACACGGAAGGTTGCAGCTCCTCGTGAGTTTAGGACATATCATCGGAAACGGGTCGATACACAATGAGTTTTTCAAAGAGGGAGAAAACGATACCATCGACGGAAAGAGGATGGAACTAAGCAGATTTGTGGACTCGCACATACAAATAACCAACACCTACGACATCAGCGACTACGTGAGTTTTACTGCCGGTTTGGTATATCACAATAGAAGAGCCATGGAACCCTGGCAATTTGAATACTTCAACATTCCAACAAGTTATAAGTCATTAGCCATCTACAACGAATGGGTGTGGAGGCCATGGTCGTGGCCAGGACCAAAATTCGCCATCAGTTATGAGGGAGGAATACCATTGGGAAGAGGTGATGCCAACCTCTCATTCCAAAAAATCGAGGTCGATGCAATGTATAAGTGGAAACTCAGAAGCCTATGCACACTCTCCATGAGAGCGGGGGCAGGATTCTATCTCCATAAAAACAGAAACTATTTCCTCGACTACCGCGGATTTTACGAGAACAACCTACAGGGAGGATGGAACGACGACTGGTCGGGCGACTTCCAACTCCTCGACTACTCCTGGTACAACTCCTCAAGATATTATGCCAGAGCCAACGTAACCTACGAGCGGCCGTTCATCCTCGCCGCCTGGATACCTGTCTTGGGAAGGTTCATAGAGTCGGAAAGACTTTATATCAACGCTCTCTCTTTGCAGAGACTCTCACCGTATCTCGAAGCCGGATACGGGTTCAAAACGAGATTCTGTTCAATAGGCATCTTCGCCAACCTAAGAGAAAAAGAATTCGGACGAATCGGTTTCAAATTCACTTTCGAGCTCTTCAGCAGATGGTAGGAAAATACAATATAAGCATCTTGTTGCCGTCGTATAACAACGACTGCACACTCCTCGTGGAGCAACTGAGAAGACAATGCGAGAGCATTGGCGACAACCTGACATGGGAGATTATCGTTGCCGACGACGGAAGTACGAATAAGGAGACAATAGCTGCTAACAGGGCCATCAACAGTATGACCCACTGCCTCCTGATAGAGAGAGGGTTCAACAGCGGAAGGGCGGCGATACGAAATTTCCTCGCAAAAGAGGCGAAAGGAGAACACCTGCTATTCATCGACAGCGACATGAAAGCGGAGAAAGAAAATTTCATAGAGGAATATCTGAAAAATATAGAACCCGAAAAACCGAGGCAAGTGATTTGCGGAGGTGTGAATATCTGTAAAGGAATCAACGGCGTCACCCCGCAAGACGACGGCTCACCGATGCGAAACAACCTGAGATACATCTATGAGCTCACCGCGATGCCGCAACACACAGCCGACAAAAGGAAAGGAAATGAGTATGGCGACTTTCACACCGCCAATTTCCTTGCGCCAAAGGAAGTGATGCTCACCCACCCCTTCGATGAGAATTTCAAGGAATATGGATATGAGGACGTGCTGTTCGGAAAACATCTCAAAGAAGACGGAATCAGGATACAACATATCGACAACCCAGTGAGTTTCAGCGACTTCGAGAGCAATGGCAGTTTCGTAAGCAAAACAGAGACATCACTGCGCACACTCCACAACCACCGCCGGCAACTGAAAGGCTACGCGCGCATCGACAGCGCGGCCGAAAAAATCACAAACTTCGGACTAAGGCCTCTCTTACGGCTACTATACCGTATCGCAGGGAAAAAATTACGGGAAAACCTCACATCCGAGAAACCGTGCCTTAAGCTCTTTAACATCTACAAATTACTCTATTACATCAGCCTGCCCGAAAAATAAGTATCAGCCGGGGAAGCCTGCCTGCCGAAAACGAAAGTGTTTTACATCAACCGATTCTTACATCAGTCTGCCCGAAACGAAAAGGCAGGAGAAATAGAGTTGCAAGGCAAGCACGAGCGCGACAAACCAAGGGGCCGCTGACTTAAAAGCCCCGCACAGCAATGACGTGATATCGCCGATATTCCCCACCCTCCCCGTGGTTAGGGCAAACGACACGCTCGTGATGACAAGCCAAAAGCACACCACAGGCACAAAACTCACGCTGAAAGGACTGTACCACAAACCGCCCTCGGCATTCAAAAGCAAAGCATGGGGCAAGGCGGTGAGCAATACCATCACCACAAAAATTATTATCGTCTCCACAGCGGCAACCATAAGTCCTAAACGCTCACGGAAAGCGGGACGCGAAGAGGCGTCATGATATATCAGGTAGCGCCACAAACCTTTAAAAGCCGAGAGCAGACCGCTGCCTTTCAAAGCGCCCCAGGCGATGGTACAGAGCAACAGCCATACCATTACCGGCGAGCAGATATTGGTGGTGAAACAGCTGAAAAACCACCTCACACCCTCCGGCGAGAGGAGTGAGAACACACGGTCGGCACCCATGGCATTCACAAACCATGAGAGCATCACCACGAGCAACTGCAAGAGTGCCAGGGTGCAGAAGAGCCAACCCCACAACTTATTCCTCATCAGCGTGCAAATTGTCGATGTCTAAAATGCGCAACTCTATGGCCCTCACCACCAAGCGTGTGGCATTAACGCCCATGCGGCCGTTGCCATTGGGGAAGAGTTTCTGAACCAGTTCGTTCTGACGCTTCTCAAGGCTCTTCACGCCAAAGGGCATGCCGCGCAGCTGACTTATCTGCTCTTTTGTATATCCTAAGGCGAGGTGGCGGAGGAAACGCTCGTCATACTCGTCAATCTCATAGTCGATAAACGCCTCCTGACGAGTGATGCCCTCGCTCACGGAATGTTTGAAACGCTCCACGATACGCTCTAAAATCGGCTCGTTAAACACCAGTTGCTTGCCGCTCATCACACTAAGCACATCACCGCGCGTGAGCAGCTCGCCGCTCTTGAGGATAATGCCGTCGGCACCGGCGTCGAGAACGTCAACCCAGAGTTTCTCATTCAATATCTCACCGGTGAAAATCAGCACCTTAACCTTGGGATAGCTGTCCTTGGTATTGCGGCATATTTCCACACCCACGGTGGTGCTGCCCCCAAGGCCGAGGTCGAGAAGCACCAAGTCGGGGAGCTCCGCCTTCATCAGCTTCCAGTATGCCGGCTCGCTGTCAGCGGTGCCTATAATCTGTGCCTCGGGGATTTCATTGGTAATAATCCCCACGGTGCCCTTCATCTCCAAAGGCACGTCTTCCACGATAATCACTTTAAACTTTTCCATATCGGTAATATTATTGTTATTTCTGTTTTGCCCTCTTCCGTAAGTCCGGCGCTGATGCCGCACCCTCTCCTGCCTGTCGTCTCACCGTGGTCCCTCACTATCTGCCGGCAGATAAGATACGGTATATGTCCCTCTGCGGGCGTGAAGAGGTCCTTCACCTCTTCGGCATTCAATTTCAGGTGTGGCATCGGGGCTGTAACCCTCACATACGCCCCCTCGGCAGTGGCAGTGAGCTCAGGCTGCTCCCCGCCGTTCTCCCGCTTGAGTATGTCGAAGAGGTATTTTATCATGTCGGCGTCTCCCCGCACCTCCTGGCCTGCCACCTCCACGCGCGAGAGGTGGTAGTGCAGCTGACTCGTCTGACTCTGTGCCTGAAGGGTCAGGATGCCGTAAATCTCCTTATAATATTCCGCCACCTCGTCCACGGCCTGCAAATTCGGCTCCCCGGCCTCTATGAGCTGCCGGATGCGGTTGGGATAATACATCGTCTCGTGCTTGAGCGTGGAGAGGCTGTTGTCGGTAACGTTATTAGACACATACAACTGGTTGTCCTCATACTCCGCCCGGCGCAGTCCGTCCTCGGCGAGAATCAGACTCTCCTCACCGCTCTTCTCCGCCTCCACGTTCTCTTCCAAGGCCTCCGTGATTTGCTTTGCCACGAGTGCGAGGCTCGCCGGGAAGCGTCCGGAGCGCATAGAGCGGATTAGCGACAGCTTCTCCTGCGCCGGCTTGTCGCTCAGCAGCACCTCATTCATCTGCGACACCTTCTCCAGACTATAGCGGTAGTTCAGCCGATGGCGGTAATAGAGGAAATAGTATGCCGGAAGAATGGAAAGGAGGATGATGACGAGCAAAGCCAGAGCCACCGACTTGTTCACTGCCGATTTCTGCATCTTGATGCAATAGAGCCCGAGGGTGTTGTCGGCGGTCATCTGCTTAAACATGCTGATATACCGCGCGTTATAGTCCTTATATTTCTGCCAGTCCTTGAGGGCCAGTGCCGCCACGGCCGCCTCATTGCTGATATCCGCGGCCACGGCGAGGTAGTCGCTGTCTTTCTCCGACAGCCACCGCTCACAGGAGTCGGCGTAGGCGAGAGTGCGGTCGAAAGTGCCGGCGATATTACTGTAATAGGCACTGTCGGCGAAAGCAGCGGCACGGCTCTTGACACCGGCAACGCTGTCGATAGTTTCTCTATCGGTGTCCGACGGCTCCGGATATTCTGCGGGCTTCTCGACGTGAGCCCTCGGAGCCGGACCCGCAGGAGGGTCGAACAAGAAGTCTGCCGACACCGATGCCGGGAGCATCAGCAGCAGGGCCATCACGAGCTGTCTCACTGCCCTCGGGAGTCTGAAGAAGAAGCGGCTGCCCTTGCCCGGCTCGCTCTCGGCGCCGATATGGCAAACGGAGAACAAACGGCTCATCTTCTTGTATTTCTCTATTATGCCCTTGCAGTTCATAAGTCCGAAGCCGTGCCCCTGGTACACCTTATGGTCGAAGATGCCGCTCAGCTGCTCCGCGTCGATGCCGCAGCCGTTGTCTTTGATGCTTATCTCCACATATCCCTCTTGTTCATTATCGACAGCCCCCACCTCCACGGTGCCTCCCTCTGCTGTGAACTTGCGGGCATTGTCGCAAAGGGTGTTAATCATAAAAAGGGTAAGGATGCGGTCGGCTTTCACGCTCGCCTCCGTGCGCTCCACTTGAAGCGACAATCCCTTGAGTTGGAACGACATAGAGCCGCGTGCCACGATGTCGAAGAGCTGTTGCAGCGGAAAACTCTCTATATGCAGCGATATCTCCCCCTGCCGCAGTTGTATCCACTCGGTGAGCAGACTGTTATATTCATTTATCTTGTCGGTGAGTTCAGCGACATAGTTGAACCGCTGCTCTCTGAGGCTCTCCTCCTCCCCTCCGGCGCGCAGCCGGCCCGTCTCGTGTATGATACGGTCGATCAAAGGCGTGATGCTTATTACCAACGACACCTTGGCGCGGTTTTCCACATTGCGCTTGCGGTTGTTCAAGATATGCACCTCATTGAGCTTCGTGGCCTCATACACGCCCTCCACCCTTTCCGTGAGTTGCTGCCTCGCCTCCTCGTTCTTGCTCTGCCATTCCTTGAGCGGTGCGAGCAAGGCCTTCTCCTGCTCCTCCTGTTCGCTACCGTGGCGCAGACGGTTGAAACGCCATAAAAGGAAGAGCAATGCCACGATAGCCGCTGCCAGGGCGATGAGCACTGCCGTGAGCTGCATCGAGGCGGCATCGAACTGCGAGGCACGGGCCTCCAAATAGCGGTCCTGGCGTGTTACCTCCTGCATGTCGAGATACTCGTTGCGGTTGAAGTCGCTCTGCTGCTTGTCGTTGACAGCGGCGTAGGCCATCGACAGCTGCTCACGGATGCTCGCCACAAGGTCGGGGGCGCGGCTGATGACAGTGTCGCGGCTGAGGGCACGCTGCAAACAGGCGATGCACTGCGGATAGTCGCCGATATTGAAATAGCAGGTGGCGAGGGTGCGGTAGCTTCCAGCGATCTGATACACGTCGCCATAGCGCATAAAGAGCGTGGCGCACTCATTGGCCAAGGCGGTAGGCACGATGCTGTCGGGCACCGACTCCATACCGAGGTTTTTCAGCGACGGGGAATAGGCGTCGCCAAGGAGACGGCGGTCATCGGCGGTCATGAGATGCTCCGCAAGGGCCTCCAAGGCATTCGCCTGCCAAAAGGTGTAGCCGTCCCTGACGGCAATGGAGTAGCAGCGCATCAGCCATTCGTATTCCGCCTGCGCCGTCTCCTCGGGCATCGGGGCATTGATAATGCCGCCGGCACCAATATTATAGGCATAATTAAGGTATTGGGCAGTGTCGCTGTCCAACAGCTGCCGGGTGTCCACGGCCCCCAGTTCCCACGCCGACCGCTCGTGCATACCCACATAATAATAGTATGCCGATGCCACGATGGCATATTCCGAGCGGGCATATACCATACGGCGGCGGGCATGGTCGCTCAAACGGTCCTCCTCACGGGTGATGCGCCTCAAACGGCGGCGGCCGCTCTCGAAAAAGTCATAGAATTCCTTGTTGCGCGACTGCCTCTGACACAGTCGCATCTGCTGGATGTCAGCCACGAAGAGCTCCACCTCGCTGTCGCTGACACGCCCCACCATAGAGAGCAGGGAGTCGGCGACGGTATAGTCCATCTTCATAATGGCAACGAAAGCCTGATTGTTCAAGGCCTCCGCCTTGCCGTTGCCATAGCCGCGGCTTGACTCAAAAGCCTGGCGCGCGAAATATTCCGTGCTGTCCAAGTCGCGGTAATGGTAATAATACGACAACGCGTTCAGCCGGTCTGCGTCACCTCTGTTGCCGCAGGCTGACAAAAGAAAAAGACCCACTGCGGCCAGCAGCCACAGTGAGCCTTTATATAGCGGTATGTTATCCACGAGCCTTTGCAATGTAACCTAAGGCTTCTTTACACTTGTCAACGATATACTGCCAGTTGCCTTTTGCAATCTCCTCTTTCGGGAAGAGTTTGCTGCCCATGCCCACGCAAAGCACACCGGCCTTAATCCAGTTGGTGAGGTTCTCCTCGTCTGGCGACACGCCACCGGTAACCATCACGTTGCTCCAAGGCAGAGGAGCGAGCATGTTCTTCACGAACGAAGGACCGCCTACATTTCCTGCGGGGAACACCTTGGTAACATCGCAACCCATGCTCTGGGCGGTGTTAATCTCTGTAACGCTGCCGCAACCCGGTGAATAGGGAACCAAACGGCGGTTGCACACTGAGCAAATCTCAGGGTTGAAGTTCGGGCCTACGATGAAGTTGGCGCCCAACTGCAGATAGAGAGCCGCTGTGGCGGGGTCGATTACTGTTCCGGCACCGAGGATCATCTCCGGGCACTCCTTGGCAGCCCATTTGTTCACCTCACCGAAAATCTCATGGGCATAGTCACCGCGGTTGGTGAACTCAAACACTCTCACACCGCCCTCATAGCATGCCTTTACCACATTCTTCACTACCTCAACGTCCTTGTTGAAGAAAACAGGCACCATACCGGTCTGCTTCATAGCAGCCATCACCTGCATTTTACTGAATCTTGCCATTTTTATTTCTTGTTTTGTTATACCTTATATATAATAATATCCATGCCTGTGCCGCCTATAGCGTGGCGGCACAGACGATGGTAATCATAGTGCTTATCTCTGCACGCGTCCTGAGGCGTCGCCGCCAGCGAGGTTCTCCACCTCTTCCTTGCTCATCATATTGAAGTCGCCGGGGATGGTGTGCTTCAATGCTGATGCTGCCACGGCAAACTCCAAAGCCTTCCCTTGGTCGTCGGGATAAGTGAGCAGACCATGGATTAAGCCGCCTGCGAAGCTGTCGCCACCACCAACACGGTCGATAATAGGCATAATGTCGTAGCGTTTGCTCTGATAGAACTCCTTGCCATTGTAAATCAAGGCTTTCCAGCCGTTGTGGGTAGCTGAGAAGCTCTCACGGAGAGTAGAAACAACATACTTGAAGTTGAACTCCTTAGCCATCTGCTTGAAGATGCCCTCGTAGCCGGCGGCGTCGGTCTTGCCGTGCTCAACGTCAGCGTCGGGTTTGAAGCCTAAGCAGAGAGCAGCGTCCTCCTCGTTGCCTATGCACACGTCAACATACTTCATCAACGGTTTCATTATCGACTGTGCCTTCTCTGATGTCCACAGCTTCTTGCGGAAGTTGAGGTCGCAGCTCACGGTAACGCCGTTGCGGCCTGCTGCCTCGCAAGCCAGCTTGAGAAGTGCTGCCGACTTGTCGCTGATAGCCGGTGTGATGCCGCTCCAGTGGAACCAGTCAGCGCCTTTCATAATAGCGTCGAAATCGAAGTCCTCGGGGTCTGCCTCTGCGATAGAGGAGCCGGCACGGTCGTAAATAACCTTCGAGGGACGCATGGAAGCTCCTGTCTCAAGATAATAGATACCCAAGCGGTTACCGCCACGGGCAATATAGTCGGTATGCACACCAAAGCGGCGCAATGCGTTCACAGCGCACTGACCAATCTCGTGGGCGGGCACCTTGGACACGAAATATGCCTCGTGGCCATAATTTGCACAGCTGACAGCCACATTGGCCTCGCCACCGCCATACACCACATCAAAAAACTCGCTCTGTGTGAACCTCTTCTGACCCGGAGAGGACAGACGGAGCATAATTTCTCCCATCGTTACTACTTTTGCCATTTGTTTAAGTTTTTTAAGTTTATAAATGTAATTCACTAAAGTAAGTCGAAACAACAGACGAAAGAGAGGGAAAAATCCCTTTTTTACGCCTTTATCTCAATTTTACACTGCAAAGATAGTAAGAAAAAATGAAAAAACAAGTTTTTTTCGCATTTTTTTCGCTGTGCATTCGCACAATTCGCATTTTATTACTAATTTTGTACCGAAATTCAGAAATTATGGCAGAAAAAATAAGAATTAAGGACATTGCCGAGAGGGCCGGCGTGAGTGTGGGAACAGTGGACAGAATTTTGCACAACAGGCCAAACGTGTCGGCAAAGGCAAGAGAAAAAGTGGAAGAGGTGCTCAAGGAAATCAACTATGAGCCCAACAGCTATGCCAGTGCCCTGGCGAGCAACAAAGAGTATCACTTCTGGGTGGTGATGCCAAAATATGAGAGCGGCACCTACTGGGAGGAAATCGCCGACGGGGCGAAGAAATGCGTCAACGTGAGAAGAGACTTCAGAATCGACCTACAGTTCTGCTTCTATGAGCGCTTCAACACCGAGAGCTTCAAAAAGGCTTGCAAAGAGGTGCTCGACAAAAGACCCGAGGGAGTGGTACTCGTGCCTTCGACTCTCGAAACGACAAAGACGTTCACCGACGTGCTGCACAGCCGCAACACGCCGTTCGTGATGCTCGACTCATATATGCCCGACCTCCGGCCCCTTACCTTCTACGGCCAGGACTCCTTCCAAAGCGGATACTTCGCGGCGAAAATGCTTATGCTCCTCGCGGCAAAGGAAAAGGAGATACGTATGATGAAACAGACGAAAGACGGAGTGGTGGCGAGCAAGCAGCAAGACAACCGC
>Ga0181612_156480_pt1 | contig 18636 bp, 7 predicted proteins | sample HoacroProtozoa21_FD_119630 | JGI IMG/M metagenome (GOLD analysis project Ga0181612, IMG submission 119630) | Hoatzin crop microbial communities from Cojedes, Venezuel. Combined Assembly of Gp0051906, Gp0051904, Gp0051908
GGCGGGCGCGGGGCGGCCTGGCCGGAAGGGGGCGGCCTGGCCGGCAGGGGGAGGCTGCGCGGCGCCGGGCGCCCATCGGCGTCGGCTGTGGCGAGGCACCCGGTGTAGAGACCCGAAGAGCTCCTCGGGGCTTTTGCTCCCCTGGGTTGTTGACATGCTGCCTTTTGGAGATAAGACGAGGTATTTGCTCACCGTTGTCACACTTCGGCAGTGGGACCTGAAGTTGAAGCCGAGTAAATTCGGCTATTTTTAGAAGTGGAGTCAGGTTTCCATTCCGAATACTTTCCGATAAACAGAGCAGCGGGGATGCGGAGCGCGGGCGGGCGGCCGCTCCCACGGTGTGTCTCGCAGGAGAGCGCGGGTCAGTAAGTCCTGGGGCTCGTCCCTCGGCCGCGCCGTCTCCGCGGCCTCGCTGCTCCCCTCCGCGCCTCGCCCGCGCCATCTGCTCCGCTGCCGGCGGACTGCTGGCCCGGGTCACTCAGCGGGGATGGATGCGCTCTGAACGAGGTCTTGCTGCTGCTCCTCTCTGCTTGGGATGGGGCGGTAAGAAGAGACATCCCCATTAATAATTGACTCGCAGGAAGCTAGAAAGCTTCGGGGGTCGCCTGCTTTCTTGTGACCATCTGTCGTGCAGCCCCCTTTCTTCTGCTGCTTCTTCCTTAGGTTCATTTAACAGAAACATAATAAAAAAGCCTTTAAAATTGTCCCTTAGATGTTGATTTTTTTAAAAAAGGCTGTGCATAGGTGTAGGATGCGTGGATGGGAGTAGTTAACGGTGACACTCTGCAGAACACAGTGCATGGTGTGTGACTGAAGGGGGGCTTGTTTGCCCAGGAAGAGGGGTGTTAGCAGCTTGGAGAAGTAGCGTTTTATTAGTTCAGCCTGTCACACTTCCTTTGGAAACTGGAAGTAGTATTGAACAAATAGGAATGCTAATTAATAGTAACCGCTGTGTCAGATTTGTTTTCCCCATGGAGAGGTTTGGTTAGTCTCCTTTTTTTTTTTTTCTTCTGAATGCTGAGACAGAGTTTTGTGTTTGTCTGGGTCTGAAATCGGCAGTAGTTCACAAAATGCAGTTCAGTCGTGTCTCCATGCCGGCGATGCCTCTGCATTTAGAGAGGGTTCTGCAGAAAAACTGTTCGCTTGGAGTTCTTGCTTGGCAACAATTCTGTGATGTTTTTGAAGTGATGGAAACATTGCATTTGTTTCAAAACTCTCTGCTGTCTTGCATGGAGTGTTTGGGGTTGGTTTTTTTGTTCTTACTGTATAAATAGAAAACTGTAACTATATAATAAGAAATACTTCTATATGTACATTTGTATTTGAAAAGACAAATGACAAGTTACTTGACTGAACGTTGGTTCAAATTTTATTCACTAAAATGATATCCTGTGAAGCTGAGCAGTTTGAAAGAACCGATGTACTTTGTAGAAAGGTTTAATGTTCTATATTGTAGTGTTATTTAGAGCTTGAAAAGAGAAAACCCCTATAATTTAATGCTGCGCTTTGAGTCGAATCTTTGTACAAGGGCAATATATTGAACAAAAACTATGCTGTTGATGTTTTGTTACTTGGCATTATATTTACACTGTCAAGTAAAGCAGCGTTCCTTGAACTAGTTCCAACTGTTTTCTGATCTTAATTTACTGCTTCTTGTTTTTTGTTTTGCTTCATAATATGACAAAGTCCTCACAGGTCCTAAAAGCAATAGACCAAGAAGGTAGTTAATTTGGTAACTCGCAGAGCACAGAGGCATAATCTGCTTAACATTGTGAGGCATAATTGCTAATGGATAAAGAGATTTTCTGTATCTCTGTCTCAAATATCTATACACAAGAATAGGAAAAGATCACCAGTTCCACCATTTATTCCAGAGTAATACAAGCTCTTTCCACTGATAGTAATGAGCTTTGAATCGGAACCTAATTTAGCAATTTTATGATCGGTATTAAATAACTTTTTTCCTCTGCAATTAATTAATTCCTATAGTATTTTATACAGTAGTTCTTTTGGTAATTCTGAGAAAAAATGTTTTAATTAGGTGTCTAAATAATACTTAAAAAATAAATACTTTGGGTGCTCTTATACCTGCAGATTTTTTTTTGTTGCTTTTTTAAAAGTATGGGAGTCACATCATCTCACGTAGTACCTCTTGTTCCATTTTGCATGGGTCAGTTTGATATTAGTATCTGTTTTCATGGTTTAAAGAAAAATTACATTTTCTGGCAAGGTGGCACTTTAAAAGAAAACATTTCTTTTTATTCACTATTAAGTTTGTATTAACTATTGTTCCTAATGTGGCAACAGTTAGAGTCGCTAGGGTCCCCAGTCCATATTCTGGATTCTTGGGGAGAAGGGCTGCAGGTTGTCTACCTAACAAATTTGCATCTGCTTTTCTCCTCTTCCCTAAAATGTGTTGTAGAAGATAAGTATACATGAATGGCTTATACCTTGTATTTTGATCCTGCAATGCCTCGAGGTTGATAGTGTCTGCAGGCGGGCCACATTATTGCCTTCCTCAAGGCTTTGATAGCTAGGTGGGCTGACATATTCTGCAGTAAAGCTATGTTGATTGACTTCCACCTGTACAGCGCAAGGTTGCAATCCTAGAAGTGTGTAAACCAGGTGAGTAGCTTTAAATTGCTCCCTCCTTCGAGTATGTGAATAAACTGTTGATCCCAGAAGTAGGAAGCTACAGAATCAGTTATTTATTACTTTATGTCGTATCAGGGAGACAAGTGGTACGCAGAGAGAATATAAATAGCTATTATCCATGAAGTATTGTTACAGTATGATCAAAGTGCAGAACAACAAAGGGGAAGGGTGTCACCAGCACGCTCGGTGACGAGCTGCATTTGGTTCACTCAGTGATACAGTGTGCTGGCTGACAAACTTTCTGGCTGGAGAGTTTGTAACTGCACACTTATGGGTTCAAGAGTTTCTAAAAGCCTAGCTCCTACTCAATTTAGGCTATTTTTTTTATTCTTTTTTTTTCAGCTCTTCTTGTTATTTTTCCCCTTTCAGAGTTTTAGAATTGCCTATCATATTCTGGCTTCCCAAAAAGCAGTAAATGTTTTGAAGTAAAATGATTTTTCTTTTAGCTGTATCATATGTTTACCTATACTGTTTTTAAAGGCTCTTTGTAGCTGCTGGTAGAAATATAATTGTTCTAACTAGATGTTGCAAAGGCATAATCTGCAGCCTTTTTGTCACAAAATTGTACTGCATTTACAGCTGAATTTGTTACCCTTTTTGTCTTTCTGAAGTTTTATTTTTTTAATGTTCTTTTAAAAAAAAAAATCCATGTACCGTCATGTTCAAACATCAGACTTGTTTTAACCCCCTGTGGAATACCTCTGTATTACTGACTTCCTGTTTGTCCCTACTCTTAAAACACGGGAGTGAGTCTCTCTTAGTGCTCTTTGCGATCAGAAGGAGCAGACTGACAAAACAGCCAAAGTAAAAATTCTCCTCTCTGTGAGAAGCAACTGCATTGTTCCAGGCAGTTTTTGTCTGGTTTCCTAAATGTAAGGCATGATAGATGCGAATTACTAACCCAAGTCTTGTATGCCTTTCACTGGAAATAAGACACTGTTGTAAATACATCTTGGTTTATTAGCAGAGTTGGGAAATATTTACAAATGAATTAAGGTGGGGTTGTATTTGGAAAAATAAATGTCCTTAACAGCATGGTACTTCATAGCACTTCACTGAGGATTCCAGAAGTGGCATTTACTGGGAAACTGTACTTTGCTGGAATTCAGAGATTGCACAACCTGAATATATCAATTACATTTATTACTTTGAAAAAACTCAAGTACAATTGTTGGGGTTTTTTTCTTCTTCACGGCTGGTGAACAATCAGTTTGTAATGTGCTGCCTGCAGTAGTTAATTACTTAAGAGATTTGCCTTCTAATCTCTGTGTCTGGAGGGCTTTTAAAAAATTATTTCATTCTGAGCTGGCTATTTGATGTTTAATCTCATAAATATTATATGTGATATGAATGATAGCATTGTTTTGTTTGGTAGTATATGTGTGCTTAATTTTTTCCATTTGAAAGGAAATTAACTTTTGGAACAAGTGTGTGAAAATTTATATTTTCAAAGACAGAGCTATTGAAGATTTTCTGCATTGAAATGTGCTTTGGCCTGTGCTTTTTCTTAAAAACACATTACTGATATACAAAAAATAATAATCCTAAAAATATACATGTATGAGCCATGTTCATCCCTAACATGAGCTTGGTAAGTAGACAGTGGGTTTTAAGCTTCTGTGATTGAAGGACCCCTAACAGTTTTCCAGTGGAGGCACAGAATCCTATGCAAGTTGTTCAAATATGCTGAAAGGGGACTTGCTTTTCTAAGTTATCCTATGCGAAGCATTTACAAGAGGACTGCAGACCCACTGCTTCTTTGGACCATGGCTTGAAAACCACAGGAAGTATTGGTGGTAATGCAGGGATCAGAATATTTTCTCCTACTTACTTGGTTTTATTAGATGTTTACAGAGCTTTTCAGAGAATGAAGTACAGAAAAAAAAAATCCATTTCTGTGAAATCTTGCAAAGTTTTCTTGTTGGTCTAATGATCTCCATAGTTGTCCCACTTATAAATAATCTATTGATATCCTTATGCCTTTATTGATGACTTCACAGTGTTAAGATCATCCCCAAATACTTCAAACTCCTGATTCAAAAAGCACTCAGGAAGGTAAGGAATGTTACCCACATTCATGAAGTTGTAACTGTGATTAAGTATTTTTGGCATTTATTCTTGGAAATCTAGGTGTGTGCTGGAGTATTTTGGAAACAATGTCTAAAAGAGCAATTACTGTAGACTGAAGAAACTGTCATTTGAGAATGATAAGAAATCACCAGCAATTTACATCTTTAATTCCCAAAAAGCTATAACCTGAACTCCTACACAGAATCTTTGATGTTAAGATAAACTAGTCAGTAGATAGTACTGAGCAGCTACAGGGAGGATGTGCTTTTACTACATACTGTTTGCCCTAGGTAATAAAGAAACAAATGGGCATGCACAATACATTAATTAAAATACAACTGGTAAACCTTAGAGGACAGGTAGAAAATAAGATGGGGTGAACTACTTTAACAGTTCACATCTCTTTTTGCCTTCTTTTGCTTCAGGGTAACTTTATTATCATATTACAGTACTTTAGATAATGCCAATAGGCATTTGAAATCTCATTTCCATTTTTTTTTGCACTTACTAGGAAGACTTTAGAGAACAGGGTCAAATTTCTGGCAGCTGGGAAGAGAAGTAGAGCTTAGGCATACATTGCCTCTGTGGGAGACAAGACAGACACCTTTGCTTTATTTCTAAAGTGTAGAAGTTTGTGGAAGTTTTGTATTGGGCATCTGTTCAAGCATCATCATGTGAGGAGCAAATTCATGTCTTTGTACAGGATTGGGACAAAGACTACATATATAAAATGAAAATGCCAATCAGTCAAATTCTGAAGCTGAAGTGAGACTTCCATAGTGTGTAGACATTGTGCTAGCTCTCTGCACAAGGATAAAATTAATGATACATCACCTATGATGTCTTCAGATCAAATAAAGTACATCATAGCCGATGTTCATGGTTATTTCAATGCTAGATTAAAGCTGAATTGTGTGGGAATATGAGACTTGGATCAAAAATTACAAACAAAGCAATTTTAGACAATACATTCTTGACTTTAATATGCTACCACCAACTTTCATTTTCTCCATTGAAGAGGAAGCATTTTGCTTTTGTCATGAATAAATATAATTAATAAAACCACAAAATACAAGTCTTTCTCTTCCTTACTGGCAAAGAAACAGACATAAATTTAATGGAATGCTTTCTCATTTATATGATTTACTTGAGGAAAAGAAAGAAAAAAAAAAAGGACATTAAATACAAAAGGAGCTATTTACGAAGTGCCAGAAAAGAAGCCCTACTCAAATGGCCCTTCTGAATAACTCAATGGTTGGAATTTCATATTAGGTCTGGCACTGAAAATATAGCCACAAAATATATTTGCTTAGTAAAAGATATGTATTTTCCCATTTATTTGTGCATTATGGTGAACTCGCCCCAGCAAAGAGAGCCATCCCAAAGCCTCTGCACCACTTAAGTCCTCCTTAACCCCTATTTTAGGAATTTAAGTGGAACTGAAGTGGTGTCTAAGACTTAATGTGATGTTTCCAGGCAGGTGTGAACTTAACTTTTAATCCATCTTTCACCAAAGTCGCAGGCATTGTCCTGTTGCTTTCCACAACAAAATCATTAGGTACGTATTTATTTTAATTTTTTTTTGAGCTTGGAACAAGAAGTAAATATTTGGAGGAGAAATAAAGGTTGTGTTCTAGAATTTGACTTTCAGTCCCTGAGGATTTATTCTGTCTATAGTGTGAATAGAAAGTCCCTTCTACAGAGGAAAGCTTTCTTGTGAAAAGTTAAGCTTGCAGTTTGGTTGTTAAAATGGTTTGAAAATATCCAAGAATAGCCTGTTAGTGTTAGTCCTCCATTTCACATACTATTCCTTCAAATAATAAAGCAGCCTCTGCTTCCTATTTTAAAAAATAATATGAGCATTCAGACAAGATTTACAATATTTCACCGTTCTAAAAGGTTGTTATTTCACTCTTTCACGAGCATGGTTTGAATCAAGATTTAGAGTTCTTAATTTAGATCTGTATTTAAACAGAAGTCAGTCAGGCCATGTAACGTTTAAAGTTAAATGTATGCTTATAAATTTGACTGAGTTGTGCCAAAAAATTGGCACCGACTTAAAGTCATACTTCATCTTGAAAAACTGTTTGTCTACCACTGTTAGAAATAGCATCTCTACTAACTGTAATTGGAAAGGGTTTAAGGAAACACAACTATTGTCTTTGTCAATCTACACTTCTTTTACAGTCAGTTTGCTGTTTCCGTCTAATGACGCCTTACGAGTTTATTTAAATCTTTCCATGGCCAGAAAGGAGACAAAAACACTTGGAACATGATTGTGAAATAGGAAGCACTGGAAAGAAAATAGGAAGGCAAGCATAATATCCAAGTGACTTTGACTTTCAAACTCAATTGTTAAAACATAATAGTTTCTGAGTTGTTGCTAATGCTTTAAATGATTTCTACATCTAAATTATGTCAAGAAATTTGAAGACATCTAGTGGTTATTTTAAGGAAAGCAATTGAGCAAATATTTACGAAGCTTGGCTTGAAATATTGTTGATTTCAACGCTAGCAGGATTAGGCCACAGGAATTCAGATAATTGAAAGCTGACATTCTCTAGTAGGCAAGTTTGGATTGAATCCCTCTCCTGAAGTGTGTTATCAGTAACTGCTGGTTTGAATTAAAAATTAGCAAAACAGTCCACACAACTGCTGCAACATTATAGATTGTATATATGAAAGATTTATGAGCAACAGAGAAACTGGGAATTATTTGTTCTTTCACTGAAAGCTACTCATCACTCAGTACTTTTATGGTACAGTAATTATTATGCATTCTTTTTGCAAGATAAGTAAGATGTAGTATGGTGTCATTGCTGCATCTCGGTATTACTTTTGTGCTCTGTTTTTGCACATTTTCTCCAAAGAGACCAAGTACTTGCTGAATGGTCACACTGGTATGGTCTTACATACATAGCATGGTTACATGTGTGAGCAAGATGATTATGATCTGGCTGTTACTCTTTAAACATCTTCACTGGGTTGTTTTTTTTAGAAGTATGCTGTGTATCTTGAAGATAATCACAATGAAGCAAAGATGGGTGCAATAAATTATTTAATATTGCCAGTGTATCAGTAGAATAGTAATTAGTGTCAGTTCAGCATAGTTTGATACATACAGCACAGGAAATAGAGCAAGATTCTCTCCAGGTCTTAGACCTGAGGTTGTTTTCAGGTCTGCTTGGCTCAAGCCCTGTTGCTTCCTTATGCCTATGTTTTCTCACTCAGTGATTTTCTATTTTTGTTGCCTATTCATATTGAAAACTTCTTGCTTTAGGGACAGGTCTACTTTCTGTAAATAGAGGCCAAAGAGGCCAAAGATGCTCAATTCCTCTGAAGTTCCTGAGTTCTCATGTAATGCAGATAATGTGTACTTGGATACAAGTGATTATAGAGGGGAGGATCACGCAATCATTTTTTTTTTCTTCAAATGTTTTACCTGCCATTGTATTTTCATCCCCGTCTCATCCCTATCTCTTCAAAATTACTCTCCAATTTTGTCATGCGCTGCTGAGGTCACCAGTCAAATTCAGCAGTCACTATTGTCATGCTCCTTTGAAATTGTGTTTTATAGAGGAAAGACTGGATTTGGCTGATAGAAGTGACTGAAAAATGGTTACTTCATATTCAGCTATTCCTGTTTATGAACTCTGGGATAAATTACAGCTTTCTCGAGTGGAGGCTCATACTGCAGTAAAAGATCGTATTGCAGTAAAGTATGAATGCAGCTGATGAGGAATGGATGCTGATGCCTATAACTCCTCAACACACAGTGATTGCTGTGGTGGGATAGAGACATTGCATTGGTTTTAACTATCTGCATAGATCACTATGGTTCAGTATCTGTTCCTGTTTAATACACTCCTGCAACTTCTAAACTTCTACAGCAAGGGTCTTGTCCTTACAATGAGCTCTTGACAATGCCAGTGCTTACTGAAGACTATTTGTATGAATAGTCACAAGTGTTTGTTTCTTCCTGTAGTCTTTTCAAAATGACATCTTAATCACACATGGCACTTGTTAATAATTTCCAGTAACCTCACTTGTAGTTCAGTATGTGCCTGGAATCAGGTATCTGTTGAGCTAATTCTGTACTGAGAAAGTAGTTGTATTAATAATAATACTCTTCTTGTCATGCATTGTTAAATAGGATTGAGTGTCAACAAGCAAATGTATGTCAAGACTTCAAGAGATTTTAAATAGAGTTAGAATACATCGGTTAATTTGAAATGCTGGTTCTTCCACTTGGGTGTATAACTGTGTGAGTAAAAGGAGCTAAATAGTTTCCTTGTTAGAAAAGGCATTCAGTAAAGGTCAGTGAACACTGTTCTTATTCCAGCTGAATTTGAATGGCTTTCCTGTTGCCCAAATAAAAATGCCTAAATGGTTTGAAGTTGCAAACCGTGTTTTAAACAGTATAGTTAAGGATTTGTTGTTGTTGTTAACCTACACAGCTTTTTGAGAATCACACGCTATGTTGGCAAGTTATTGGACCATCATCTAAGAGACATTAAAGGGGACAGGAATATGCTACTCATAATTATGCAGCTCGACATATAGTTCTGTTCAATGTCAAAGTGTTTCATAAATAGTGCAGATGCCTAACAAGAAGTCAGTTACAGGAAATGTAGTGACTTTTATGTGAAATATTTTACAATTATGTTTCACATCCCTCAAACTCTGTAAGATAGAGAAATGAATGCTTATTTTACATAGTAAAAAGGCACAGTTTGAGAATTGGTATTAGAATTCAGAATACATTGTTCTTACTGATTGCTGTTACTACACTGTTAAGGCCAGGGGACATCATCACACAACACGGCAGAATAAATAAAATGGTGGGTTTCAACTGATAAACCCAACATCTGCTTTAGCTTTTGCTTTGTCCCCAAAGGGTACCTGATTCTTTTTCTGCCTTGTATCTTATATTGACATATCCACGTATGTAAATTCAGTGTAAAACAGAGGTAGGTGAAATGATAACATATTATATTCTCCTTTCCTTATATGTAAATAAGCAGTGAATGAGATTGCTTTAAAAATTGCTGCTACTCAGCAATAGTACAGGTCCACGCCAGTTCATTTTCAAACATGCCTAGACAAAGAACATGGCTTCCTATGCCTAATCACTTGCTAGTTTAAGAACGGTCTCCACATGATACTAGGGTATTACAGTTACTTTAAAATCTTGTTTTACATTAATGCCAGTCCTTCATGTTCAAAAATCAAGTTAGCACACACAATCATGAAACTGGGTCAAGTCACAGGCCTTCTTTGAAACCTATTGATTATTCTATGTCTGTATTCTTGTGTCTGAGGCTTTAAATGCACCCAGCTCACATTTTCAGGTTCTTTTCTGCAGCACTAGTGCTAGATGCTAAATTTTGTTTAGAAAAATCTAAGATTTCCAAGTAATTTCTTTTCTTGAGAAGATCAGAGTAAAACAAAAAGAACCTACATATAACACATATGAGGACAAGAGTTATCAGCGCTGATTTTAGAGGTTGTACTGTGTTTACTTACAAATTTTTGCATTTTAAGCTTTTTATTTTTCTTAAGAATACTTTTGGTCATTTTCATCACACATTTTTATTCTGTTTTCTCATTCAGTTTAATAAATGAAAATTCCAAATGTTATCAAATGCTAGCTTCTTATTTTGACTCTCATTGAAACAGCTTTTGCAAATGAGATATTGCCCTATGCAAATTATATTATGCATTTCAGTAATACATGGTCACGGCTCCCACATTTAATATTTATCCTGTTTAAGTACTATAAAATAATCTCATTAAAGGTAAAATTCTAATAATATATTAATTGTTCTGTGTGCTTCTTCACTGCAAGAAACAGTTGGATGAGGTAACTCCACAAAAAAATATGTGTCACTGCTGTAATAAAGAATGATCATTGGTAGTTTTTTATTAATATACTTAAAAAGCAGAGTTTAGTTCCTTTAAAAATAAGTAGCTAAGCAATGGACCAAAACTCTTTCAATGGAATTTCATTGTGTTCTCTGGTACCATGTTACCAAATGTAACTGGGTTTGCTTTAGATTGCTGGGAAATTTATAATAGATGTTGACTGAGGTATATTATTGCTACAGCAAGCGCTGTTCCAGGAGCTTCATGGAAAATGTAAAAACAGGGAATGAAATCCTAGCTCTGTGGAACTCAAGAGGGAAAACTCCCACCACCTTAATTGTGTCCAACTTTTCATTCAGTGGTTTTGGACTCTCATTGTCAGAAGATTCACAAATGTTGTATGTGACCACACTGGCCATTAAACCTTGAAGATCACTGGGGCTATAAATTATATTAACCATGTATGTAAGGTTTTGCATGACCATGACCACAGTACAGATACAGAAGCCAAAATAAAGAATAGTCTATCACCCTTTATTTGGAGTTGCACTGGTGTGAATAGGAGAGGAATTTGGTTTTACAGTGCTACATTAGGTGATATTTACCTCAGTCAGGCATAGTTTTTTGAGGGGAAAAAAATTACCGGGTAGCTCGTACTGAAGTGGAATGGGTACAGTAACATAACGAGTTTCTTTTGCCTAGGTGCTCCCTTTACACTCACACAATTTCCTAAAGTAATTCAGTTTTTCATAGCATGTTTGCCTACAGCTGAGGTCTCCAAATGATGTATAACAGCAAAATCTGAAGAACTCTTTCAAACCTTCCTAACAGAAGACAAATAAGTTTCCCATTTTGGTTTGCTTGCTAGTAAAAATAAGATTGGTCTACTTTAGATTTTATTCAATTACTTTACTTTGAATTAGTGGTTAATTACACTTGCAGTATTGAATTCTACAACATAGATGAAGCTGTTCTGTAAGGAGAAAAAAAAGGCTATGTACAGTGCTTTTCATATTTAACATACACTGATGCACGTAACCGATCAGCGGCTGACTAACCTGACTAATTTCCATGGTTTCATTCAGCTTCACTCTTGAAATTCCTGTGGTCTGCTGAGCAAATAAAAAATATCCCAAATTTAAAACATGAACACCATGAAAGGTTTCCAAAAGATCAGACTTTTTAGTAGGATTTTTGCTGTTCATAGGCCCATACATTATGTAATTTGGAAAAAAATGTTTCTTCTGAGAGTAGATATGTGCTGTGAGGAATCTTCAACACTGACTAAATGAAATAAAAAGCCCTGTATTTAAAAAAAAGACAAACGAACAGATTTTGGACAAGAAAATGTTATAGTGATAAGGAAAAGTATACTCATGTTGTTGATAATATCTATGCTTATGGATAATTCAATATATGCTGTATTTAGTGAGGACATTATTAGGGCTGGCATTCTAGTGCTAAGGTAATCTGGGAAACAGTTAAATGCTAGACACACGTGACGTTTTTTAATTAATGGTAAACTCTTCAAAAATATAATTTTGGGGGTATTCAGTAATTTGGGTTGAGTTAGGCAATAAGTTTCATCTGAATGGAAAGGAAGTAGGAGATGCATGAAAACTGTCGTTTCACTATTTTTGAAGGGGTTTGAATTAGAAATATTCATGTTTCTTTCTGACAGTTTGTAAGCAAAATTTTGTGCTTTGAGTCAAAACAGCATTTTCATTAACTGTGAGAGAAGAGGAATTTAACTTAAAAATAGTGTATAGGCAACAAAAATAGGAGTGATTTGACAGAATTAAAATTTTAAATTATCTTTTTAACAGTCAGAAATTATCTAGGAAAACGGAATTAAAACAGAAAGTTTGTCTTCATACGAATATATACACATCTTACAAAGATATCCAACTCTCAGGAGTGAGAAGGACCAGAACTTTTCAAACACAAAATTACAGTGTAAACTTCTGAACTTCTGTATTCTGAAAGCCATAGCATAAGCAGTCTTCCTCTGCCATATTTCAGGTATTTCCTTTAGGCACAAATAGCTTCCTTTTTATGGGGCATAAAACACAGCTGCTTAATCTAGGCTAAGTGCTGCATAAAACTGAAGAATAATGGTACAGAGGAGCACTAAAGGTGCACCCACATCCACTGTATGAAAAGGTTTAAAGTTATCCTCTTTGCAGTGTCCTCTTCACATATGGATGAGTTTCTGAGGATTTTTATTTTACACCATTCACTGTATTTTTATTTTTGTTTTGCAGAGAAATGGTTAATGCATGGTTTGCTGAGAGAGTTCATACCATCCCAGTCTGCAAGGAAGGAACCAAGTCCCAGAGTGAATCCTGTGCTTGTCACCAGCCTGCCTGTGCTGAGACCACCAACTCTGGGACGCCAGCAAGGAAAATCTCTGCTTCTGAATTTGACAGACCCTTAAGGCCTATTTTTGTCAAGGACTCGGTAGGAGCAGTGAGCTTCCTCTGCGGCTCTGAAAAGAAGGAACAGATGCCTCTGCAATCTCCAAGGATTGAGACCAGTGCAGGGGATCAGTGCTCAAGACTGTTAGAACTTGTGAAAGATATTTCTAGTCACTTAGATGTCACAGCGCTTTGCCATAAAATTTTCCTACATATCCATGAGCTTATAGCAGCTGATCGCTATTCCCTGTTCTTGGTCTGTGAGGACAGCTCTAATGAGAAGTTTCTCGTAAGCAGGCTGTTTGACGTGGCAGAAGGCTCCACCCTGGAAGAAGCTTCCAACAACTGCATTCGCCTGGAGTGGAACAAGGGCATTGTGGGTCATGTAGCAGCTATAGGCCAGCCTCTGAACATCAAGAATGCATATGAGGTAAACCAAGAAAATTTATCTTGAACAATTCTTGAAAAAAGAAGCAGCCATATTATCAGCTGTTGTAATATTGCCCTTTTAGTATATGTATATGGAGCTATATTGACTTAAACCAGTCAAGATGCAAACGTGACGGTTTGTTTTGGGTTATTATACATGTATTGTAGAATACATGCATATACAGAAGCGTAGCTATGAATAATGCTAGAAGGAATGCTGACATCAGAATAAATTATGTAAGTTTGACATCAGCAGTCAGATATCAGCCCCATCTTAACCAGCTACGTGCACACCAGTATTTGCATTTCTAGCTTTGGACTCTTAAATGTTTACATTTCTGCTTGTATAAGGATGTAAGATACTTCTGCACCAGAACGAATGAAATTGTGAGGGTAATTGTCTGCAAAACTGGAGTCCTATGACTAAAAATACTTTGGAGAATTTTATCATACCTGAGGCATAAAGAGTTGGAGCTGAATGACCAAGAACGGGATGAGGATTTGGACTGTATAGAGGTCTCCTAAATGAAACGATACTCTGATTTATTTAATACAAGGCCAGATGAAAAAAGGAAGAGAATCTAGCACTGGGAGAGGACATCTCTTACATCTTTATTCCAGGCTCTTTGGATATGCTAATTTTGTGCTTTGAATTTAGGGATGATGGAAATTTTACTTAATTGATTAATTAACTAATTAATAAAGGCATACAGAGTTGAAAATTACCGCTTCTGATTGATCACCTCTCTCTTAATCTGAACGTGTTTGCAAAATTAGGTAACATTAGCAAGTAGATTTTTTTCAGAAGCAAAAAATAGCAGTAGAATTTCATGCAGTTTAATTTTCACCAAACACTTGTTTGCTGCCTCAGAAACTGTCTCAACATTTGCTAAGTACATGTTTCCAGCGGGACATCACCTGTCCTTATAGTTTAAAAGTTCATGCTTGAGTTGGGTCCATCATGCTTAACTTGAAATCAAGTACTAGAGAAAGAACAGCAGCCTTTGAAAATGACCTGATTTATTTTAGTAAGATTTAAAAAAATATCGGAGTTTTATAAACAGTATTCAGCTGAAAAAATGAAACAAGCAATCTCTGATAAAAGCAAAAACACTATCTACATTCATGAAACTTTGTTTCTCTGTGGCCATATGTCTTTCAGTATATTTCTGTAATTTCTTCTTGATGATAAAAGCTATACTAGGGATGGTTAGTCCATGTCTACATTTATTATAATGATGGTCTAGGCTCAAGAAAGGCTTGTTCTAGGGTTTGGGTTTTTTTTGTTCTTTCTGGCAGTTGTATTTATCCACAGGCACTCATGTTCCACATAAATGCTTTTTTGTTGTTGTACCACACTGATAGTAACAACTTTATATTAGCAAGTAATGGAACCTTTGTTATTCTAGGTAACAGTTAAGTCATATATTATACTTTTCTTAACCATTAAACCAGGGAAGAAAAATAACTGGTTTTTAGGCAAGTAGTTAAATAATTGTGTTTTTTTCTTGTATCAGGATCCAAGATTCAATGCAGAAGTTGACCAGATCACAGGGTATAAGACTCAGAGTATTCTCTGTATGCCAATAAAGAATCATAGGGAAGAGGTAAGTTGCAGTATTGGGATCACTTCATGTAATACTGTTTCCAGCTATGCTAATGCTTTAAACTTTTATTACCTGGCAGTCATTATCTTACAGTAGAAAACCATCTCTTTTTAAAAAAGACTGCTTATATTTGCTTGGACTTTAATTTTGTCTTATCTAGTTCAGTAATGTAAGCCAGAGGGAATTATCAAGAAGAGTTTAATCCCAGATGCAGAAGTAGAATATATGTATTTAACTGTAGAAGTGCTGTTCCTGGTTGTAGCAAGTATCTGTCAGCATTAAAGTTCTCTGCACTCTTACTGGTTTATGTCAGTGCATGCTCGGATTGCAATTAAGAGTTACTGTACTTCAGCTTAGCTTGTATCTACATTATTTTCTTCAGAGGACACACATGGGTTTTATAATTGTCCAAAAAGCTGGTTTTTACATTCTATTAACTCAGCTCATAAGTAATAAATTCAGAAACATGTTAAGTGCTTAACATCAGTCATTGAAAAACACGTGGTGTTAATATGATTCAGAAAAGTTATCCACAAGTCATGTAACTAAATCACTCCTAATTTTAAATAATATGAATCTGCTCATTGAACTCTTGTACATATTTCCTATCTATGCTACTTCTCACAGAAGTTCTCTCTTCCTCTCTCATGCTATTGCAGTAGGGAGAATTCTTATTATCGACTGACGATGTCTTCCTCCACTGAGTAGTTGAACAATGAATTCAGTAAAGTCAATGAAAGCCAATTAATGGAAAAAAAAGTAAGGTGCACTGTTTTACTTGGGGAGTAAGGAAAGTGTTTTGGTTTTTTTTTATCCTGAATGTGGCAGCCTTCAGCCACATCACCATTTCTTAGAATACTCACAAAGTGTAAGGCTCTCTGTAGAGTGCATCAGACCTTTGAGATGGAGATTTTCTCTCCTGTAATTCCTTTATTTTTCAGAGTATTTATAGTTTGCTTCCAGAAAGCTCAAACTCCAAAAGAAATGCTGCCAAGATTAGTTTGAAGACATCATACCTTCTTTTTCTTGCTCTTCCATGTTTTATTTCTCTTATGGAATGTGTCACCTGGACTCTTACAGCACTGAACTTTTTTTTCATTAAATAAATTGGTTAAACTCTTGATTTAACTTGTTTGTTGAATCTTAATCTAGCTGACCCAGTTGATCAGCCAGGATTTCCTTTCTTCACCTATTACTAATTTTGGTTTAAATTTTTTTTTTTTTTTTAGTTCTTCCAAGGACAGCACTTGATCCTCTCCTACTCCCACTTAAAAGTCATCCCCTTTCTAACTGGCAGCAGGCACTGCTGGCTCTGGGCCAGCTCATCAGCAAAGCAGATGTTGTGTGAAGAGCAGTCAGGGACCAGTGGTCCATGTCAGGCTGATGGAAGGCTTTAAATTTCACCCAAGCCATCCCATTTTCTTTTTGTTGAATGGAAAAAATGCTATGCTCTATGTAATTTGGATCAGAAATTAATTACAAAATCTTGCTGGCCAGGGAGTGTGAAAGCGCTGACTTCTCACCGGGTCCTGATGGTAGGTAGGAGAAGGAATAAGAGCTGTAGTCTGTTGGTCCAACACACCATGACTTACAGGCTGAATAAACCTGCAATTGGCCGTTCCTTCATCTAGCTTTCTAGTCCTAAGTGCATCCGCGAGTGGAAATGAAGCAGGAATTTGTTTATTTTGAAAAGTTCAGCCAACCTTAAGTTTGAGGAAAGTGTTACACTCTATTCATATGCAATAATTTGAAGGGGCTAAACTGTATTATTTCTTGTAGGAAAGGACAGTGCTTTTAAATTTTTTCTGATTTTAAAGTCCCTACCAGAAGGTTTTTCTCCCTCTCACCGTAACACATGGCTGACATGTTTCTGGACAGATGCTGGAGTCAGTGAATCAGTCCTTAATTTTCCATTTGCGTTCTGCTGCTTTTTCTGTTTAAAAAAAAAACAACAAAACAACAAAACCAGAATACTGGCTCCTCTCAGTTAAAAAAAAATAAAAAAAAAAATCCCCAAAGCCCCTCTAGTAATATTGAGGCTAGTGAATGCTGCCTTAGCCAAGGATGTCAGCAACCAGTCAAAAGACAATTCTGGAAGAAATCCAAAAATAAACACTGAGAAAGAGAAGCAGCTGGGGTTTTCTGTTTGTTTGTTTAGTATTAGTACTATTTTTTTTAAATAAAAGAGTCAGTAATTGAGAGGAAGAAAATCTCATGCTGATTACTAAATCCTCTGGGCCTGCTGAAGTATGGAGATTTTTCCAATAGATTTTTTTTACATTTGCCTATATTTCCGTGAGGCGTGTGAAAACCCAAAGTCTCACTTAAAAATAACACCTAGTAAGAAATTCCATAGATGAAAAGAAGAAAACAGTTTGATTCACAGAAGAGCTCACAAAAAGGACCCAGGAACTAGTAACGAGAAACAAAGCAGTGCAATTAGAGGACTTTACCTCTGCACAGATGTGCATGAAGAATGGAATTACGTTCACTTAATAATAAAAGAACTTTTCTCAATCTCGTACTCAACCTATTCTTGCTGACATTGCATTTCAGATGCAGAAAATTCTGCTGATTATGTCCTTTAAGATCAGATCATAGAGGCTTGTATACTGCTAGCTTTATGAAGAGTTCTCATTTTCCTATGAAAAATTACAAATGCAAACTGACTAAGCTTTGCATCTGACTTCAGGGGCTTTGAACAAAGTTCTGATATCTGTAAAGCCCTGCTGCACAATCTTTAACTAAACAGAAATTCTTTCCAACCCATCATATGACAGAAGTATTGCCTGTGATGCTTTCTGGCCTGCAAGGCCAGGTTATCACCACTGAAGAAAAAAAGGAAGAAGAAAGGCCTTGTGTAACCTGAATTGTATTCTACTTAAAAAGAAAAACAAAATGGTTCTAAATCAAATAATTTAATCTCCTGTTCCTGCATTTAAGTTTGTCATAAGGTGAATGTGAAGCCATAGCAAAGATTCCATTTTGATCCTGAAAGATTTTCTCTTTTAGTGAATCTTCTGTGAAAGCAGATAACAGTATACAGTTATCTAGACATCAGACTTGCTACTTGGATTGTTAACACGTATCAGAGAACACATTAAAACCTTCAAAACAGACTGAATTTTTATTCTCAATAGTACAAAAGCCACCAATGAAAAGTTAGTATTAGCCAGCTTGTACCACAGAGTTACCATGGTTATTTTTGTGCAAGAGGAAACTGGTATTGCTGGCCACAGGCTTTAGCTGTAACTATTAATGCTAACCATTTCAGTGCTACAGTGCTTATACAGAAATCAGGGTTTTACCACTGCTGGCAGAAGACCTAAGTTTGTGGCAGTTCAGCATTGTGTATCTCAAAAAGCAGCTTTTCATTCCTGGTGCGTCCTTAAACCTTTGATTTTTCAGAAGCTTCAGATGGTATGGATTTGCCTTCTAGAGCTCTCGTAATAAGTCAGTAAATGCAGTGGCACTTTCTTCTGGTTTTGTTTGGTCTTGGGTTCAGAGACGCAGAAAAAAGACTACAGAAGTTGTTGCAAATAATTATCACCTCAAATTTCTCCATCTGGTTTTGTGGACATTTGTAAACAAAC
>Ga0181612_146104_pt1 | contig 18633 bp, 37 predicted proteins | sample HoacroProtozoa21_FD_119630 | JGI IMG/M metagenome (GOLD analysis project Ga0181612, IMG submission 119630) | Hoatzin crop microbial communities from Cojedes, Venezuel. Combined Assembly of Gp0051906, Gp0051904, Gp0051908
CACAGCCTTCTGGTGTATCTACCACTCCTCCCAGTTTTGTGTCATCAGCCAACTTGCTGAGGGTGCACTCTAACTCTTCATCCAGGCATGCTCTGCAGCTGTGGGCACATATTCTGGCTGTGCAGGGCCTCCTGGCTGGAGGGTGAGAAGGGTCACCAGGGGTTGCTGCCTGCTCAGAAGAGGCTGCCTCTGGACACCTGGGCAACAGAGAGACAAATACCCTGGAGACAAATGCCTCTGTGGGGCATTTGGTAAAATGGAGCAAAGCCAGGTCCTGCCTTGCTATGGTCTCCCCAAGACCATCCTTGTCCTGCGTCCATACTGTTAGTGTTAATAAGGAAGAACGAAACTGTCCAGGTTGGGCAGAAGGGAAACAAATTTCTGCGGAAAAGGGGAAAAACTAGCAGGGCTGCCTCAAAGAACATGCTCATGGGCACACATGCCCACTCTCACCTGTCCAGAGACACTGGCTTCAAGGGAGCATAGTCCCAGACCATTTCTTCAGCCGCAATGTAGTGAGTCCAGGTCACAGGCTTCTCTTTTGCAAAAGAGCGCACTTGGATCACATGATAAGTTTCCTCATCTTCTTCAGGGTAATCCATGTCCTCTGGCTCATCTGACAGCTTCCCCATCTTCATCAGGCGCTCCTCCAGACACTCCTCCACCTTCACAATGGCCTCCATGCCAGCTGAGTTCAGACAAGCCAGGCAGAAAGGGTCACATGAACATGCCAGCACAGGTGCATGCTCCCCCAGGCTCTGCTTGGGAGATGTCCTCTCCACTACTGTCCCCATCAAATGGACTATCACATGAGTCAACCTATGCCATCCTGGTCACAGGCCAAATTGCACATGCATGTAATACTATGGAGCAGGATGGACCTTGGAGCTGCAGCACTGCATAGAACCCTGAGCCCAGGCCTTCCCCTGAAATTCTTTTCCCCCTAGCTCTTGCAGAATAAGGTTACCTTGCTGATGGGACAGTAACTGGCAGAACATCCGAAACCAGCCAGCTGTTCCTGGCATGGTCTGGGCTGTGAGATACGTGGCAGGGGAGATTTCTAGGCTGCTGAGACGGTGGTTTCTCACCAGGAATGTGTGGGCTTCGAAGAAGATGGAGTGGACTTCTGGCCCAGTGCCCAACCCAATCACGTGCCAGTGGACCAGCTTCTTGAGGCACAGTGTGAGACCTGCCAGGAGAGAAGGAAAGAACCCAGGAGTCATCACTGTATCCATGTCTTGTCCCCACTCTTGGTGTCATGGACTCAGAGCCTGACATGTGCTGAGTAGAGTTCCCTGCCCCGCAAGGTGGTGGCTTCAAGGTAGAGAAGTCACATATGAATGTGGACTGAGCAAAACAGAAGAGCAGGCCACATCATGCCCTTGAGATAAGACTAGATTTACAGAGTGAGAGACTTTTTGGGAGACATGCTGATGGGAGCTCACAGTGGGATGCAGTGGCAAAAGAGGTAGATGTGCTTCTTGACTGTATAAATAGGGGAATCAGGAATAGGAAAAGGGAATCATGTGTCTGATCACAACACTGGCAAGCCTGATACTAAAATATTGCATCTGGGGCAGAGATCCCATACATCTTCAGCAGTAGTTGAAATACCCCAAAAAGGGCAGAGAGAGGTCACCAGGATTATTTGAAGGCTGGAGAAAATTCCTTCCTTGGAGAGACTCAAAGAGTGCAGTGTGCTTAGGAAATGGGAGAGGACTTGACTGCATCATAAAAATATTTTCCTGGGAAGAAATGAGTGTGTGCTGAAGGGCTCTGTAATCTATCAGGGAAGTGAATAACAAGAACAAGTTCCTGGAATCTGAAGCCAAACAAAGACAAATACAGAGTCAAGCACTTGTTTTTGGCACTGAATGAGACAGATGACTGGAACAGATCCCAAGAACCTGGCAGGGGGCAGGGCGGAGGCTCCATCCTGAGGCACTCGGCTCTCCATCGCCACCTCTCCATCAGACACCTCTCAGGCCAGGTACCGCAGCCAGACAGGGGGTTGCTGGGCAGAGACGGATACCTTCTCAAGGGGAAACCCACTGTGCAGACACAGCGTCTGACCATGAGCTCTACTCAGCTCTTAAGCTCCATGGATCCACCAGGACAGGGAATTCAGGGGAGTTTTATTTTTGCCTTTTATTGGAGAATGGCTAGACCTCAGTGGGATGTTTCAGGGTGTTGTTCACCAAGGCTGCTGATGGTAATGACTCTGCTGTCAGTGTTTCCCAGTTTGCCTTGGAGATTCTTCACTCTCAGGCAGCTCTGAACCTTCTTCCAGAAGAATGTCAGACAATGTCAACTTTTGTCTTCACTGAGACCACAAACGGGCTTTTCTTTTGCTTTACTGAAGAAAAGGAGGCTGAGGGGAGACCTTATCACTCTCTACAACTACCTGAAAGGAGGCTGTAGCGAGGTGGGTGACAGTCTTTTCTCCCAAACAGCAAGTGATAGGACAAGAGGAAGCAGCCTTAAGTTGCACTGGGGGGGGGTTAGATTAGATATTAGGAAAAATTTCTTCACTGAAAGCGTTATCAAACACTGGAATGGGCTGCCCAGGGAAGTGGTTGATCACTGTCCCTTGGAGGTATTTACAAGACGTGTAGGTGTGGCACTTTAGGGACATAGTTTAGCAGTGGACTTGGGAGTGCGGGTTTACAGTTGGACTCAATGATCTTAAGGCTCTTTTCCAACCTAAATGATTCTATGATTCTATTCCCCAAATCCTACAGAGGTGTGTGTTAGACACAGGCTAGTGAGAGCTGAATTTTCTCCTCAACTCTACCTCTAGCCTTGTTCACAGGGCTACAAGAGATGAAACTCTATGCTACCAGCACTATTCCTGGAGACCTCTGAGAAGGTCAACTGCACCTGGCAACATAAACAGCTGGAAACAGGTCCTGCCTCACTGTAAATGGGCAAGGCAGATCAAGGAGTTGAGATGTGATGATAGTCCCTCTGGGGTGAACACAGACTAACAGATCCATCACCTGGAAACTCCTCTTGATGTCCCTTTTCACATCTTTTCACAAGTTACCTTGAGTTCACAGACCTGGCTACACCCCTGTTCCTAGCACCTCCCATGCCCTCCATCCCTGTCCCAGGCACACTGGTACTCACCAGGCAGTGAGCCGTTGATGTAGCCATTGATGGTGTGCATCTCCGTCCTGTTGTTAGGCAGGTTCTGAGGAGCCGTTGGGGAGCCAGGCTCAGAGTACCAGCTTTTCCCTGTGGAGAGAGGAGTATGCAGTTAGTTTTCACTTGAGGGCATTTCAAAGGAAAAGGAAATTTTCCCACCAGAGTGAAACAGTATGAAAGCCAAAATCCAGGGAGGTCAGATGTGTGGTGCCTGTTGGAAACCACAGCAGACTTGGCCACAGCTCTGCATGAATGTAGTGGTGACCACTGTGTGTGACAAGGCATTACTACCCCGCAGCTTTAGCCTGTGCGATGGGAAGAAGGCCAGGGTATGGGATGGGAGAGCTGGTGGGGGGCTGCCAAAGAGTGGCAGTACTGCACCAGGAGCACATTGGCTGGGGGGGCTGTACAAGGCTAAAACCCTTGGGAGGAAGTGTGGGAGCTGAGCAGCTGCGCTCACACTATGGCCAAAGCATGCACCTCAGACCACAGTACCCCGACAGGGTAGTTACCTTCATCAAACACTGTGAAAAGCATCACAAACTCTTGTTCCGTGTTCTTGTTCCCGGCGCTCACCAGGGTCCCTGCAAGATGCCACAGAATGGATCTCTTTAAAGGTCAGCAAGCACCATGCCCATCTTGCTTCTCTTTGTGCCATCTCTTTGTGCCGTCCAAGAACTGGCAAATCAAGGCCAGGGTGTGGATTGCTTTTGTCACATCTCACTACTGGCACAGCCCTGTTTTCAGCCTTGCAGCCCCCAAAAGCCCATGGCTGAGAGGCAGCTGCCCCCAGAAGGCATCAAAAGGTCAGTTTGTGCTGCCTTCCCCTCACAGGCTCTCAGGATCCACTTAGTCACCTGGAAGAGCCCATTTCATCTAGCTCCCTCATCAGCACCACCATCTAGACTTCCCCTCAGTGGAGAAACTGCTCTTAGTGAGTCACTGGAGCCTGCAGACAGTGCCCTGGGAGGAGGTGACTGGTGCCCATTCCTCTCCAGTGACTACAGAGGGGTCTGGACAATATCCAGGAGATGACTCAACCAGGAGTGACCAGTCCCACCCGAGGTACACTTCTTGGTGCCTTGCGCCTGGCAAGGTATTAACAGTCAGGATTTCATCACCTCCTCATTTACCGAAGGAAGGAGAGCAGGCACAGGTACTGTGGACCAGGCAGTGCCCGGGGTGTCCTGTCTCTCTCTTGCCTGATCCTTAACCCTCGCTGATATAAGCTTCCCTCTAGTTCTTCTGACAAAACTCTTTTTGACAAAGCATCCTGGCTGACATTGAACGATCACAGCTTGGTGAAGTTCTGAAGGAAAGACAAACATTTATGCCTCCATAGCAATTCACCTTATGGATAGATAAGGTTCAGATGCAAGGTACAAGATTTCATCTGTGGTATGAAATCTTGCAAAGGAAAGAAGCAAACGATTTCATGCTAGCAGGGAAATCCAAAGTGTGTTTGGCTCCTACACTGGGAAGGGACTCTGAGGAAAGGGCCAAACCCTGAAAGAGCTATTATTGACCACAGCTTTCCAGCTCCACTGCCATGTTCAGCCTCTGGAACGTGTCTTTGATTTTTCTGCTTTTCAATTCACGGTTGCGTGTGACCTATCCCCATCCTGTGTGGTCCTTACCAGGTCGGCACACGAGCAGGGCTCCAATCAAACCAGAGTTGATGTCCTTCACGCTGTCAGTGTTGGAGGAGTAGGAGTGGGTCAGGCATGGTGAGTCGCCATCTGTTGGGCCCTGGTTTTGCTGGATTTCCCAGATATAAGTGTGTGTTTTCCCTGGATCTACCCTGTCACCCTCCTTCTCTGGCAGACTGGTCTCATCCTCATACCCTGCACCTAAAGCCAAAGGAACAGCCAGATGTCACTGAAGGTTCATCCCCAACACACAGTGGCTACAGAAATTCCTCTTCCCCCAACCCAGAGCACAGACTCTCTTCACCCCAGCCCTCAGGGCCAGTCTGATTCCCACTGGTGATGGCTGGTCTCAGGGAAGTGAGCAGAGTTGTGCTAGAGGCTCGCTTGTTGGCCTGTGCACCCACCACATGTCCTGACGCTGGAGGGCACAGTCTTGCTGGCCCTAAGCATCCAGCCTCAGGTATAACCTATGTATTACTTCTATAACTGATAAAAGTTTGCTCTGGGCTGTTTGCTCTTCTCAGCTCGTTTCTTAGCTGGGCATGGTCTTGTGGTTTGCCCAGGCTAAGCATTCTCTGTGACTGTCTGTCCTCAGTGAGGGACATGAATAGCAGGGTCAGGGAGCAAAGTGCTGTACAAGGGCTTTCAGCACCTGGCTGTTTCCCGGCTCACCCTCTGATGCCTTCCAGTAGGACACCCCGATGGCGTGGAGGTTGTACGGGCGGGAGGCCAGGTTCTTAAATGTGATGACCACCGTGTCATAGACTTCTGCTCGGATGGTGGGGCCCAGGAGACCTGAAGGGGGGAAGACAACAGGGTCAGGCAGCTGGGATTAGGCAGCTCACACCCAGCCATGGGCCCCAAAGAGTCTGGGGTTTCCACCTGCACAATTAGTGGTTGTCCCTCACGTAGCATCACCTGCTCTGGCACCAGCAAGGCTCCTTGCATGCTGAGCAGCTCTGCTGTACTGGGACTTTACCCAGGTGCTTTCCCATTTGGGGCGAAGAAGCTGCCAGCACCCAACCCAGGGTGAGTTTGGCAGCTGTTAAGGACAGTGAGAGCTCACCATGCTGCAAGTGCTTCTTACCCATCCATGCTGGCTTGGGCTTGGGCTGCATGAACGAGGCATCAGGGTACTCCACAAAAACGGCCTTCCTGTACCGGGGAGGGACACCAGGTGTGGGGGGCCGTGTGCCTGCATGACCAGACATGCTGTAGGAGGAAGGAAAAGCCAAGGCTGATTGTGCAGCCCTGTCCATGGACGGGCAGCAGCCATCCTCTCCCTCCCCTTCCCACCAGCTTGCCTGTGCTGTGCCAGCCCCAGGGATCACTCACCCTGTTGTGTTCTTCGGGTTTTCTGACAACCCCTGCGTGTGTTTGGAAATGTTTTGCTCAGCTTACATGACAATGTGGCAGTGATTAATGTCACAGTGCTAGTCATGATGGAAGAAGACACAACGGCAGGAGGCACAGCGCTGTACCCAGCTGCAGCTGGAAGTGGGCACAGCCGCAGGCATTGCTGCTAGCCTCCTGCCTTGTGCCTTGCCTGGCTTCATGCTTCCCTACCAGCAGAGACCTGGGGCACTGGGAGTGCCACGATAACAGTGCCACGGTGGCCTCTGCCTCGCAGCCACCCCTCACTCCATCCCCAGCACCTTTGGGTGTGGCAGACATCACATCACATATAATCTCGAACATCCTCCCTAGGTGCCCCTGGGAAAGAGACTGTGTTGGGTTGCATAGAAGGTGGTGACAGTTTGCTCTGTGGTCTAAGCAATGTCCCCACATTCATTTCTTTTCTGACCAAACTGGGATTTACAGCCAGCTCCTGAAAAACTACTCCTTGTGGCAGGAGTATAAAGGAGCCTTGAACATATTTCACAGCTCACTTATCTCTGCTGGCCACTTTCTCTCTGTAAGCAGCTTAACAAATTCATTTTCCAGCATGTTTATCAGGAAAACAAAGCCATGAGTTTCTCCAGAGATTTTAGAGGCTGCGTTATCACCCTCGGGACTGAGACCATTTCCAGTAACCAGACAGACCACTTCCAGCCTTGTTTTGTTTGGAGCAAAAGACAGGTGGTATTTTCTTCCCTCTGAGGAAGCCGGAAGGATTGCTCTCCCCCTGTGACTAAGACTTCATTCAAGCGGTGGTTCCCTTTGTGACACTTCCTCAAGAGGAAGGAGCTGGAGTGACTCTAGGAAAGAGTGATGCACTCTTGCCCCCATGCCACTGGCTGGAAGCCACCTGTAGCTGGAGGATGCTGTAGAGAAAGCAGGGTTCCACCCTCCCTGGGGGCAGAGCAGGATGGGTGCCCATGAAAACCCCACGCATGCCCAGATCCTGCCTTTCCCACCACAGCTATAACCCCACGTTTGGGCTGGCAAGGAAGCCCCCAGCAGGCACGGCCCCAGTGAGTAGGGCCACTGCATTCAGATGACTTTGCCCACAAGCTATTATCATTCCTGGCTTGATGGCAGCAGGGTCCAGACCAAGCTTTGTTCTCCAGGGTGATCCCATGCTGGGAGGTGGCAGTGCCGTGGGGTTGCTGGCACTGGGCTATCCACTGTTGGAAAAACGTGCATTAATCTCTAACCTGCAAAAAGTCCAGCTTTGAAAATACATCCCTGAGATATGGGGGTCTGGTCCTGCTAATTCTGTTCTAAACAAGGCAGAAATCCTCTGGAGCCATGAAGATTTTGCTGGCATGTGGGAGCATGGATGTGGGGAGACTTGGTGACACCAGGGTTCAGTGCCAGGTTCCATCTGGCATGGCAGAGCCTGACAGCCTTTGCAGGGGGTGGGGAGGCAGAGTTTGGCACAGGGATGTCTGACCCAAGTGCTTCTGGCTGGTCCTCTGCACTTGGGGTCCTGTGCACTTCCTACCCCAAGGGCGGCTGAAGCTGAGGCAGGGCGATAAGTTCCTGGCACCTTTGATCAGCATTGTTAGCAGCACTATCTGTTCATCTCTTGGAAGTGGGAGACAGCCAAGGTAAACACCCTGTGCTGCCGAAGCACTCGAACACAGCCTGCTGCTATGTGGCCGCCAGCTCCAAGCCAGAGCTGAGATCTCTGGGTCCATCGCAAGACATGCTGGTCTTGGCTCCAGACCTGCTGGTAGGGTTGTGTTTGGGAGTAAGAGAAACTGAAATCATGGGAAAGGTGTAAGCAGCTCTAGCCTGGTGTGCTGTAGCCCATTCATTTGGCAGAGCTTTCCACAAACATGCCAGAGAAACCACTGGATACATATAGAGGTTTTGGAGGTCCTGCCTGGAGGTGCACCCTTGGGGACTGCCATGAGATGCTGGTACCAGAACGCAGACACCCCACACACAGCTTGGAGACACCCCAGGTCCGGTGGCAGCTCTGCTCCTGCCATGCTCTCCTGGCTCACTCATGCATGCTCCTTTTCTCCTGTGCCCTCCCCATTCGGGGGGAACCAGGCTGAGGATGCAGGGACAGGGAACATGCACCATCATCCAGCCGGGAACAACCAAGCCCAGCAAACCCCGGTTCCCACCATTGCTCCTCTGGGAGCTGTACTGCCCAGGCGTGCCCTGCCTCTCTGGGGTGGAGCATGCCACCAAGTCCCTCTGCAAAAGCCAAAGTTATCTTTCCCCATTTAGAAAAGAATAAGTGACCTCAGACTGCCCGCCGGCACCCTGCTCATCCCGAGGGCAGAGCCAGGTCTCTGAGTCACTCCCGGGTCAGAAACTGTGGGAGCACGTCATTAAAGCCAGTGCCAAAGTGGAAAGCCACAGGGTTGAATTTACAGCGTGAGTGACCTCACCTCCACCATAGCCTAACAGATCTGAGTGCAACGTTAGTAAAAGCAGGGCAGGGGGGCATTAGTAAAATGAGGGGTGCTGGATGCAATTTTCCTACTGAAGTAACCAAAGGGGGGATAAAACAACATAACTCTGATACAGTGACTACGGCAGGTAGTCAGGCTGACCTGGCTCATCACTGGAGCCTGGTTTCCAGTGCCTGACCACAGCTCCTCGCTGCTCAAGCCAATGTGGGACTAAGGTGGGGCTGTGGGCTGACATTGCTCCAGCAAAGAGCCTGGGAAGAGGGATGTGGCAGCAGGGCAGAGGGAAGGGGTACAGCTTGATCCACAGGGGATGTAGCCCATCCAGCTCTGCTCCCCATGCTGAGGTTAGAACTGCCCATTCACAGCCATGTATGTCCAAGCCAGGTGTGTCTCCAGACAACAACGTCCTGATGCCCGAGCAATGTAACTGCCCCTTTTCCTTCCTACTCCAAAGTATTTGGGCAAACCCAGCATGCCTTCCTCCCTCTTGTCACTGTGTACAAACACCACTCTTTTCCCATATGCTAAAAAATATTTTCATTCCCTAAAAATTATTTTCATTCCCTAAAGGAAAAATGTCAGCCCCAGCAATATAATGTACACAAATATATAAATAACTAAATCTGGGTTTTACCAGGGACAGACACAGTGGAGAGCCTTTGCTACTTTGAGTCACATCAGGGAAGCACAGCCAGCCTCCCTCTGCAACCTCCAGGCAGGGAGGCACAGGACCCCATCTCCCCTTGAATCTTCCCAAAGCTCCCAGGTTGCAGATCAGAAGCGAAAGCACGGGCTGGTGAACCAGCTCTTGCCTCTGGGCACAGACTTTAAAATGTCACAGGCAAATAGCATTAAGATAAAGCAGTGCATAGCAGCAGTGCAGAGCAGGTCTGGATCTCTCTCTGCAGATTCATTCCACCGGTGTGTTATCAGGAGTTGCACTTAATGACTCCCCATTGCACAGAAACACCCATTCCCAGCTGTACCAGCAGATGAGTGCACCCACCCTGCTAGGCTACCCCCATGCACCCGCCTGCTTGGACCCAAGCTCACAGTGCTGTGCATGCCAGGGTGGAAGAACACCCATAGCAGGGTGCTGCAATTGCAATAGAAAGAGCTTTACCCTGCCGGCACTTGCAGCACGGAGAGCAGGTCACTGTGGATGTAGTCCCAGGTGGTTTCCACTGCACCAATGTAGTATCTTCTGACTTTGCTGATGCCCTCCTCAACCAGGCAGAGGAGCAGGAGGCCACGCAGGGCTCCCACCAGCATCGTGCCCACCAGCTGCTTCAGCACGAAAAGTGAAAATGAAAGAATGAGAAAGGAAAGAGGAGAGAAAAGCCTTTATCTTCTCATCCAGCTGTTGTAATCCACAGGAGATGATGATTTAAAGCCAGCACCGACAGGCTCAGTCAGAGCACTGGTGAGTTTCTCAAAGACATCAGGAGAAGAATCACTCAAGTGGGTTAGTGCGAAGAGGAGAGTGCAAGCGATGGGCTCTCCCTGTCTTCCTCTGGAGTGGCAGTGACAGGAGGAGAGGAAAAAACAAAAGGAAAGGGAGGGCAAGTGCAGCAGTAAACTCTGCTGCAGGACCCAGCTGGCTCAGTGTCCTGGTCTTCATCCAGGAGCGAGGTGAGGAAAGGGAGGGTTGCAGAGGAAGGGGAATTTAGGTGTGGTCTTTGCCTGATCCCACCTTCCCTCTCATGACAGAGAGGAAGGAGACGAGTGAGTTGCAGGCCAGCGCCCTGCTGCTGCCCAGGCTACAGGAGCCTTTATTTCCGGCTTAGGTCAGTCTGGGCTGGAGGCCCCCGGGGAGCTGGCAGCTAGCTTCTGTACCTGCTAGCCTGCACAGGTTGAGGAAATGGTAATTTAGGGGAAGGTTTGGCTTCAGGATGCAGATGGCTTATTGCTGTGAAGCAGGAGAGAGTGTCCTGTGCCCCCCAGTGCTGAGAGCCTGCAAGACACTTTGCATATGCGGGGCAGGGCTGGAGATGGGGAAATAGGCAGGGATGCACATATGCATGTACAGAAGTGGAGTGCATCCCTGTTCCCCGGGTGCCTGCACCCCAAGCAGTGATGATTTAACCACACAGCCTCGCTTTGAGCCACATGGCAGGGAAAGGGTTGGGGTCATTCCTGGGAGTCTCCCTCGTGCCAGCTGCTCCTCACCCTTCTCTTCTCCCAGTGTCCTGCAGAACAGCTCAGAGAAGATGCACTGCAACGTTTTTGCAGACTTCTTCCTTTTTAAACTCACTAATTTTCAATATCTCTTTTTAAAAACCCAGGAAATCCCTCCCCCCATCCTCCAAATGAACACACATGCTCACACATACATGTCAGCATATGGCTCTCACTCGGCTCACGAAGGCAGGAAGATGAGGAGGAACGCCCTGCATGGTCCTGGTGTCTGCTGGGCAAGAGAGGTGGGGAAACGTCCCATAAATCACACTGTAGGGCAGCAGGAGTGCAATGTGGGTTGTGACCCCTTTGGTGACAGCCCCAGTGTGTGCAGAAGCATCCATGTGACAGGTCTTGGTGCCTGGGCAACAGAGGGAGGTGGTGGGGATGGTGGAGTGACAGGTGTTTCTGTGTCCCAGATGTGAATACTTAGCACAGGGCAGGTGGGACTGCTAGGGGATGGGACGGTGACAAGAGCTGAGCCCCCCAGGTGGGGGCAATCCCAGCAGATGTGGGAACACATTCCCTAATGTCCCACTGTCCCACGTAGCCCAGCATAGCCTGGGAACCACCTCGAGCATCCCAGCCCCATGGGCTCACCATGCAGGAGCACCCCATTTCTGTGGGGTCAGTGACTGCTCTCTGTCCTGCTCCTTCTGAGGGGGGCCCGTTCTTGCCATCTTGCTGGGGACACCCTATCTCTTCCCACCCCTGTGCTTATGACAGCCCTGGGCCCGAGGGGGAAAACCATCCCAGGCAGCTGTGTCTGGCTGGGAGTCCCATGGCAGGAACATCCAGGGGGACTCCCCCTTGGCCCATGTAAAGCCCCAACCCACCAGGGGCTGCCCACTCCTTCCTGCACTCGCCCCAGCACTGGCTGATGAAGCAGGGGCAGAAAGTGCTCCCCCCGCACCGCCCAGCCTGCTCCTGGAAAGGCAAAAAGCCAGCCAGAAACAAGAAACACATTTCCTCCAGCTCATTTGCCAGCAGCTGGCTCCACGTCCGGCCTGGGACTCCTTTTCGTTGTGAGGAAGATGAGCAACAACCCCACTCCACGTTTTCCAGCAAGTATTTTGGGGCAAAACAAGCAGTGTGTCACATCTGGGGACGCCCCGGGTGCTTTGCACGATCTGCCCTCGTGCAGTGAACTGGAAGGATATTGTTCAGTGCTGGAGGGGAAAGGGTGGTCCGGAGGTCCAGGAGAGATGTGGGAGATCCAGGCTGTGCTTCTGGCACTGATATCCCCCACAGTACGTGACTTTATTCCAGTCATCCTGTCTGGGAGTCTGACAGTGCTGGGAGACTGTGCTCACCCGGAAAGGCTGGAAAAGGTGTTTCTTCCAGAAACAAGCAAACGGGGAAAACGTCATCAAGCAGAAAACATGACCATGAAGAGGGCAGCTGGGGGGTGGCAGAGCAGGATGGGCACGTGGGTGGGTTGGGGTTGGCTGTCAGGAGGGATGCTCCACCTCTGGGTGCTGGAGATCTGCATGGGGCAGCACAGGGGCTTCTTGCCTCTAACCCTGGCAGGGATGCTCCCAGGCACTATGGGATGACAACATCCAGGGATCATGGAGGGGAGCCAGACAAACCTTCACTTGGGGGCTGCAGTGGCAGGAGCCTGGACACAGTCAGAATTTAACGGTTGTTACACTGGCAGGTGCTGAATTGCTGGGTTAAAGCCAGCTCCAGGTTCCTAACCCAGAGACATACGAGTAAACTGGACAGATGGGGTCTAAACTGAGGGAGCAGAAAGCAAATTGTATTAGCAAGATACTCAAGGCTGTGGGAAGGGGAACTGAGGTGTGAAAGTGGGGTGGAGGTGCACTTGCTGCATGCAGTGGGTAGCTTTGTGCAGGCACACAACGGCCACTGCAAAGGGTGACAAGGGGAGCTGGGCATCTGCAGGGAGCCCGGGTCCCCCCAGCACAGCCGGAGCCCACATTCCCCAGCAAAAGCATGCATGGCCACAGCAAATGGGGCAGCATTAGCTGACACTTCCAAGGGCTCTGCAAACCCGTGTGGGTGCCACTGCAAAGTGTCAGCATTGCCTGTGCATAGCTGGGCTGCAATGAGCCAGGCAGCAGCAGACAGCTAGAACTTTGAGAGAGCTGTGAAGAGGCACTGGCACCTTGGCCCTGCCTGGAGCAAGGCATAGTGTCAGCACATGTACGTATCCCCACACCTCCCCGTGAGACAGCGCCAGGACACTGTCCTGCTGTTGAAATGTGATGGGGAAGCCAGGACAGGGTCCTGCCACCAAGAGTCCCAGAGAAACCTGCTTGGCCAGAGCCAAGGACACACGTGCATGCAGAAAGCTCTGGTTGTTTCCCCAAATTGTGCAGTTCTCAGCTCAATACAGGGCTGGGGCAGATAAAAATAACTCAGAACAAAGTGAGCCTTGTCTAATTTCTCCTGGGACTTTTTTTGTGTGTATGTCTGTGTATGTGAGAGAGCAAGCCAGTGACTCATGGCAGCTTCTTGGGAATGCAGAGTACCGCAGAAGCAGGAGCCACCCACGGGGCGCTCACCCTTCCCAGCACTCACATGGGTAGAGGGCACCAAGACACTGGCTGTGCCAGTGGAAGGACCAGGTATGGCCCCTTGTACCAGCACTTTCAAGCTGGAGCACCTCTTGCTGCTGCCTGCATCCCACCCGGACCCTGCCTGCCCTGGGGAGGGCTTGGTTTTAGTGCGTGGTTCTGGAAAGTGGAACGGCAGCCCGAGGGTCGGCAGGACATATCCCTGCTCTTCCACAGACATGCCTTGGACAAGTCCCTGCCACGTGAGCTTGCCATGCTTCCTTCCTGTGCCACCGGGCACATGCCACCGCTGGCTCCTGCCCAGCCTGTCGATGCATGCCACCCTGACTCATTTCACCAAATGCCGCAGGAAATCCCTGTCACCGTTCCAGTGCCTCCCTGCACAGCTGGAGTGAAGGATGCTGTGCGGGTTTCCAGTTTCCTCTCCAGAGCCAGTGCTGGAATTTAGTCACAGGGGATGTGTTTATCCTGTGTAGCCAGACCCACTGTGCTCTGCAAAGGCAGAGGTCCTTTAGGGGAGCTGCTTTTTTCAGAATCCACTGTCTCAGGAAGAAAAAATATAAAACAAACCACCAACCCACTGGCTAAAAACAGCATCTCTCATGGTGCTTTTGTCTCCATCCAGGCTGCTGCAAAACCAGCCCAGATGAAGAGACAAGCCCTGGCCCTAGTGCAGAAAAATCACAGCAGGAGAAAAGCCCACACCTGTCCTTGGGGAAAAAGCTCCCTCCTTTGGAACCAAAGCTCGGGGCTGCAGGAGAAATGCCTGGTGGACCTTGCTCGGCTGCTGCACCCTAGCAATGATGGAGCAAAGAGGCGCTGCAGCCCCACGCAGCTCACAGATAGCAGGACCCCGAGGCAGCATCAGCACAGAGGGGCCGATAGCATTAACACCCCCGAGTATCCAGCAAATCCAGCCCTGAGATTCCCTAACTCCACAGCAGAAATGTCAGTATGGAGAAGGTCCCAAAAATAAGCCTGCTCTCCTCCCCTGGCTTTTCCTGCAGTGAGTCGGTCAGCGGAGCATTTCTCCTTTCTCTCTCGTTTCTCACGTCGGAGGCATCTCTGAATGATTCAGGCAGCGGCAGCACAATGGCCACACTCCTGACACAGGGCGCCCAGGGTGCTGCGTCTGGAGGAGCTGGGGAGGAAAAGCATCTGGGGGGTCTCACTGGCCAGACGATGCTCCCTGCAGCTGCTGGCTTCGCATGGCTACTGCTAAAGGATCTTTGCTCCTCAAGTGTCAGAGCAGCCCCGGGAGCAGCCCAGCAGCCTGGAGCAGCCTCCAGGCACAGATGTCCTTTGTATGTCACCTAATTACCATGGCTGATTAAATGAAGCTCAGAGCAATTGCTCATCCCCGAGCCTGCTTTGAGGGTTGCTGCTGCTAAGTCAGCCTGGAGATGGGGTCATGTTCCCAAGGAGCGTCCGGTTTTTGGTGTCTGTCATGCACTGTGCTTAGATCATCTCCTGAGATGCCCCGTCTCCTGCAAAAACTCCTGGAATAAGCCCCAAGCTCCCAGGGCTGCTCATATTCAGCAAAGCTTTCCCTGGACCCCACAAGAAGCAGCTCTCCTTCACAGACACTGTGCTTGGGGCCGCAGGGAAGGAGCATGGTGGTGCCCTGCCTTACCTGTCCCCCCAGTGCTCAGTGCTGCTCAGCCCTGGCATCCTCACACTGACAGAGCTCCTGCTGAACCAGAAAAGAGGTTAAACTTATAACTGCACTCTACTGGAATGGCTGTTTAAGATAAGCACTGTGCCTGAAAACTCCTCTCAATCATTGCCAAGAAAGGAGAACTGGATGCAGGGGAGCTCTAGCAAGCTCCCGCACAGCCTGAAGACCTCCGTTCAGCTGACCCCCAGCCCCGGTCTGTGCCTGTTGCTGGGGCAGAGCCCTGAACCTGAGGATGCTGCCACAGCTAGCGCCCATGGGTGTACCTGCGCCACACTCAGCTTCTCCTCACTTGCCCAGCCCAGGCATTGGGGCTGTCAGGGGTGCCTGCTGGCCAGACAGCAACAGGAGAGGATGCAGACTCACAAGATGGAGGGATTGTCAGGGAAAATCGACCAGGAGCCTAGCCAAAGGGGCAGAAAACAGACGAGTTGAATGAGGAGATTTTGGCACATCCAGGAATTGCTATTCGCCTTTTACAGCTAGGGAAACTGCTGCAGGGAGCAACAGGACCTGCCCACAGTCACCTGCAAGGCAGCAGCAAGTCAGAAATAGAGCGCCTGTACCCCCTTGAGTAGCCACTCAGTATCATTTGCTGTGCTCCAGGTTGGCTGCGTCCATTTGCTGTCCAAAATCAGTGCTTCTCAGCAGGAGGGATGGTTCGAGGGGTAGCCAGGTGCACTGCTGCCATCAGCACAGAGGCGTGTCTGGCACCAAGCTGCTCAGCCTGCCCTCCTGTTCCCTAAACTTGACTGGCAGAAATCCCAGCTGCTGGCAGGAGGGAGCAGAAAGCCTCTTCCTTTGCAACGTGGAAGTGGGGGAGACTGGGGGAGAGCTGGCCTGTGCTGAAAAGTCCCCATGGCAGCTAGGGGGGGAGTGAAGGAGAAGGGCTGTCGCCCCCACCCATAGACACTGAGTGGCATGAATGGCTGGAGCCTGAGTTTGTTTCATTTCCAGAAAACGAGAAAAAAGAGAGAAAAACAGTGGCAGAGAAACCCCGCTGAAAATCCCCGCATTCTTGCTTTGACAGGGCTGAGCTGCAAATTTCCTTTCTGCAAGCTGCAGTGTGTCACCAGCCAGCCACCAAGCTGGGGCTGTCCCTCTGCGGCTGCGTGACACCAGCGCAGATGTCCCAGCTGGGGGAAGGGGAATTCAGATGTTGCTTCTCGCCATACTAAAAGCAGAGACAGGGTGGCGACCTCAGCAGAGTGCTCTGCGGCCACAAGGCCGGCAGCGTTGAGGTCACATCACACTGAGCCACTGGAGCAGCAGCTTGGGAGCCCCAGGACACTGCAGCTCTCCAGGTCTCCGCACACCAGGGACACGTTTCCTATCGACGGGGGACCCTGGCATCTGGTGGAGATGGCCAGGTATGGTGCCTTGCTGAGGCGCCCGGAGGGGGCATTGTGGGTCCATTTACAGAGCATTTTTTGGGGCTCTGCAAGTGGGGATTCACTGGGGGAACATGGTTTTGCTGACCGCATTATTGCCTGGTGCTGGTCACCGTGACTGTGCACAGCTGTTGGAGGCCTGTGTGGGCTGCTGAGCTGCAGCTCAGCCCAGCCGCGCAGGCTGGGAGGTGGTGGTGGTGCCAGAAAGGAGAGGAAGCCTTTGAGATGGTGAACAGGTTCTCGTGCCTGTGTCTCCTGAGCTGAACAGGGCTGCTCGCCAGGAAGGTGCCTTGCAGCGAGCCCCAGTGGCTGCAGGGTGCTGAGGTGCTCGTGCTGGGCTCTGCCTGTGTGCCTGCTGGCCCCTGTGCCACCCTCCAGACCAAGCTGGGCCTGACCCTGCTGCACAGAAGCCCTCAGACATGCAGCTCCTCCATTCCCCCTGTAAGCCCAGCTCCTTCCCTGCTGCAGGAGGAAGCCAAGCGCCTGCCCTGAGTGATGGTGCACACACACTGAGAAAGACAGAGCCATGCTGCAGGTGCTCAGGCCAGTGGGTGCCCCTGGGGTGACATGTGCTGGCAACCCCGCAGCTGGCATCGGGGAGGAAGCACAAGAGGAACTTTGCCTGGCCCCAGGGCACAGGGGGCAGCCCTTTGTCCAGGGCAGGGAGACAAAACCAGGGGCATGTGCTGCAGGGGGATGGGAGCCCACCACGTGCTGGACATGCAGGAGACCCCAGTGCTACCTGACACCAGTGTTCGGACGGGATTTCCAAGATGAAACATTGCTGCCAGGCGCCCACTTGCCCCAGCCACCCCTCCCCATTGGCCATCCCCTCCCCAGCCACCACATCTTCTTTTCCCAGGGGAAGCTTCTCTGTTCACTGCCAGCCCTGCCTAGAGCCGAGGCGGAGACCCAGCAGAGACATGGTGCTCTTGGCTGCTCAGTAGTCAGTGTAGGATCTGTCTGACAGTCTTGCTAACAGCTACATCTGATTACTGGGTCACCAAAGGATGACCACGCCGCCCTCGCAGGAACTGCCCTCTGATCTGCTGGGGATGGGATGACTGGGGCTCCCTGGTCACGTGGTGGGGCGGAGGGGAGCCCTGTTCCTGAGAAATGCCATGGGGCTTTGGCTGCCCAGGAAAGCAAATGCAGGAGCTTTCCAGTTGCTAAGGAGTAAATAAACCCTTGTGGAGTGCACTCTCCTTCTCCAGGTGGTTATAAGAGCAAAAGCCCTTTGGAGCATCCTGTCTATAGGGTCCTTGGGGCTCCAGGGGCTGGGCACTGGGCTGGACACCCGGCTTCTCTCCTCCTGCACTCCCATGACCCCCATCCCTCTAGCTGTGCCTTGCCTGGTCCTCGGCACCTCAGATGGCCGAGTCCCCAGGCCCAAACGTGCTGTGTGCAGCAGCCACCAGCCCCACAGGATGACTGTGTGCAAAACATCATGCCTCCGTCCCTGGGGAAGACAGTCCTGTCCCTTTGGTTTGGGTGGACACACTACTCCAGCTGGTTCCCCCTAATCAGGGCTGCACAGGAAACATGTGATGCTGCTGTGGCTCCCAACGCATTCCCACCTGCCTGTGAGGTGGAAGGAGGTGCTGGGCTGTTTGCAAGCAGGATGTCCTGGCCACCATGGCAGAGCACTGACCTTGGTTCCCAGGACATTGTCAGTTCCCCCACCCGACCCATGTTGCCTGTGCTCCTGCTCCCACCCATGTACTGGTTTCCATTAACTCCCCAGGAGGGTCAAGCCCATTCCTCCATTGCTTACAATCTCTCCAGGAAGATATCTTTTTTTTTTTTCCTGTTGTGTCTCAGATTTTCCATCTTTGCTACTCCTTGGGCAGCTGCGTCCCCAAGCGGGAAGCAGGTGGCTTTTATTCTGCAGGAGTTCAAGTGAGTAATGGCCCACAAATTGGGGGGATCATTGTCTCGGGGGAGACAATAAGAAGTATTCCTGCCAGGCAGTATGCCTGGGCTGCCCGAACTGGCACAGGGCCAGGCAGAGCAGAGCTGGCTGTGGATGCTGGATGCAGCGCAGCATGCCCTCCAGGCTGCTTCAAACACACCTGACCCAGCTCCACCACACACCTTCCCTGCTCCTCCGTGTGACCGAACACGGGGAAGAAGACCTGGCCCACATGCTGAAGGCTGTGTTTATTTTAAGCAAAAGGGTAAAGGTGCTGTTTCTGTGAGGGACCGCTCGCAGCTGAGCAAGAGCCTGCCATGTCA
>Ga0181612_165119_pt1 | contig 18626 bp, 11 predicted proteins | sample HoacroProtozoa21_FD_119630 | JGI IMG/M metagenome (GOLD analysis project Ga0181612, IMG submission 119630) | Hoatzin crop microbial communities from Cojedes, Venezuel. Combined Assembly of Gp0051906, Gp0051904, Gp0051908
CATTTATGGTATGGAATATTTCCATTGGCCAGCGTGGCTATCTGTCTGTCTGTGCTCCCTCCCAGCTCCTGCACAGCTGCTCATTAGCTGAACATGAGAAACTGGAAAAAGCCCTTGATTTATAGCAACAACTGAAAGCATCAGTGTTATCAACATTCTTCTTGTACTAAAACCAAAACACGGCATCTTCTGGGAGGAAAATTGAACTCTATCCCAGCCGAAACAGGACACCTTGGGTGATACAAAACATGAGGTCTAGGAGTCAGTTCTCTGGAAACAGAAACACATTAAGTCTAACTGGAATACTTTCCATGAATTTTACAAAAGACCAAATTTACTTTCATCAAACGGCCAAAACCAGTTTTACGCCCGCTTGCACTCACATGGACACACAAAATCTTGATGGGCAGTTTGCAGTGATAAAGTTTCTTTGTCACTACCTTTAGTATGTGACTATTGTTACTAATGTGAATAACTATTGCTATTTTTAATAATTGTGTAACAATTTTAAAAAAGACCAAGACAATGAAGGGTCAAGAGTCAAAAAAAAAAAACAAACAAAAAAAACAACACAGAGGAGAGGAGCTCAACTAAAAAGCTTCAAATCTAAATGGAAGTCCTGATCTGGGTATATTGGGAGAATTACAGCCACAGAATAGAACATCATACAAAGCACTAAACATGACAAGTCTCTGGCATTACGGCAGCACTAGTATGCGATATCTGCAGTCTCCTGGTGAGATGCCAAAAGAAAAAGTGTAGAATTCTCTTTTTTTCCTGCACCGTCTCCCTCAACAACATAAGCTAAGGCAAAAAACCCACTTCGTTGGCTTCATCACATCTGCTACAAGCATCTTTCAGCATAGTAGCATCAACTAGGTGATGTGATCTTTTCCTGCCCTCCTGTCATGCAAATACATTAGCCAACAGTAGACATCAAGCTTTAGAGACTTCATGATGAGCACATTCTAAAAAACCTAACTTTTTCTTCCTGTGAAGAAAGAATAAGAATACACCATTAAAGTGAATAGCACTGAAAATCTACTGAGAATGCCCTGTGAAAGTTTTCCGCTAACCGTCTTTGCTCCTCACTAGTAACTGAAGGATGAAAACTTTTACAGATGTAGCTTAGACACACAAATGAAATAGACTGAGTTTTTATTAGGAAAATAAATTTTCTACTATATGCTTTCTAAAAGAAAACATAACCAAATCGTATCACCTCAGATAGTTGTCCAAAACAGAGCCAATTATTTTGGCTTGATGAGTATGTGTAGTTTAATCATGAATGAGGTCCTGTAGACCATCAACAACTCAATTGCTACGGTGTCAGGCACTATTTGCCATAGTTTCTGATCAGAATGCTTAGCTATGTTACTTGACCCAAGATCTTTGCTTGTAATATCAAGTTACACTTTTCCTGTCTCCATGTTTTATGTTCTTTCTGTAATTTTCCACAGCTGACTGGGTAAACATAAAGGAAACAGCTTTAGAACTGTACTGCAATGTGAAGCCAAAGTCAGAAAAAGTTGAATTTAATCTCTGAGATTTCTTGGTGCTTTGTTCATGGCTCTAGCTGAAACTGTTATGTGAGCAACCTTCTTTTCTGTGAAGTCTACCACCTCCGTTTTTACAGAGGTTAGCTTAAACCCGGCCTATAGATCTTTGCATTAGACATTCAGGTAGCATCATTTAGCAGAGGTAAGATATGCTCAGAGTTTCACTGATTCACACAAATAGAGGATATAGTTCTACAATTTTTGAAGAAAGGCATCTGCAGGTTAATTTAATGAGAGTTATGACTAAATAATGTCATGGAGCCTCCAGCATTCTAATTGGAGTTCTTAATGACACTTCAAGACTTGATTTTCACTGTTTTACTTAGAAATATTGGGTGGTATACAACACTGCTGTTCTTTATGTAGCATCCACATGTCTACAATAATAATGAAATAAGCATGATTTATCATTATCAGAAATTTCAAAACTATATAAAATTTAAAATACTTCAAAAGATTCTAAGGCTTCTGCTGATTGTATCCTTCTGCTTTTTTCATAGCCTCTTACTTGTCAGTATTTTAGGATGGAATTCACCTCACTAAAGCACAAATGTCCAAAAATCTGATGTTTAAAATAGTAACCTAGGTTCCTTTCACAAAATCACTGCCACTTTTAAAAGGAATTGAGAAATTCTATGGTGATTTGCCATTAGCAAGTAGACCTGCCCCTCCCCATTGGCCAAGGCAGAAGACTAGCCTACCAGTTTAAACTCAGCACTGGATTTTCAGGGAGATATAGCTTGATTAATAAATTACATTCATTCCATTTAGAAGGATTCACAGAAGCACAAATGTTTTCTCTTTTCTTCTCTCCCACATTCAGCACAAGACATGTTAGCACCTCCAGTGCTTTAGAAGAAAATATGTACTTGACACAAAAGATGCAAAGCCTTTGAACTTCTTCTGTGCCATAGGAAGAGGGAAGTTGAGATCAAAAGCCCTGCTGATATCCTACAATCCTGCAATAGCACAGTATGTGTTAGCTGATGTTAAGAAGTGGACTTCATCCCACATTAGAGAGGAGAAATAACTCTGCACTGTGTGCTAAACTGACCTGAGGGAAAATTCCTATTAGCAGGATATAAACCCAAGAAGTCTATTTGTATTATAAAACCAGAGCAAAGCAACTTGTTCCAGGGGCACTCTTTGTGCATACACATCACAGGGCAGTGAGGCCTTATTCTTCATTGTGGCATTACTGCTGCAATGCAAAGGAGAAATAAATGTAATAAAACCACCACAGAAGGTAGGAGAATAACGCCTGTCTTAAAACTCATCAGATTAAAAATTCAAGGAGTGATTTCAGGAAAGGAAATTAAATTGTTAGAGCAAAATACAGTAAGCTCTGATGCAGAAAATGCTCCCTGTGATGCCATGGTAGATTTGCTTGAATAGGACGTGTTGGGCTCAGACTGCGAGAGAATACTGACAGTCTGTGCTATATAGCTGGAAAGGCTTAAAACGCAAAAAAGCATCTATGGGGAGCAGGGGTGGAGGGAAGCAAAAATGATGCTCTGGTTCCTGTATCTCCACTTCAGACTTGGATCCTTGGTAGTTAAAAGTGGGAGATGACAGATGAAGAACAGATAGCAATAACATGGGATCTGTGGCAACATGTGAGAGGATCTCAGACTATATGCCATTACAGTGTGCTATAAAGGGTATGCACAAGAATTGTTAATGCGTAGAAATTGTACCATCAATCTCAAAGCCTTTCAGTGCTTCAGAATAAAAATGGAATTTTGTGAGTCCTGGACAGGTTCTGGTGTTTCACTAGCTGCCTCAGCTAGGACAGCAGCATTAGTCTATGGCAGCACCAGCTGTACACTAGCAGAACTTCGGGAGGCTTAGCAAATTCTATGGCAAAAGAAAAAACTTGTTTCACTTGGCCACCTAGACTCCAAAAACGATTACATCTGCACTGCAGAACTGAGAGCTCATATTCCTCATGAAAGTCCTTCATCATGACTGTTAAGTGCTGCAGGTAGTTCATCTCACTTCTTAGTAAGGTTTACTGGTTAGGCTCAACGTTTTATTAACACAGCTATGTGGCCTGCTGACTGGAGCAATATTGTGTCTGGACAGTTCAGCATGTGCCTTGCTCCATGAACAGGCATGTTTCTAAATGCCTAAATCACTTTAATTGTATATTGGATACCAATATGCTGGTTTGGATCTGGCAGTAAATAGATAGCCTAAAGTTAGATGCTAAGCCAAAGCTGAGATTTGTCTTCCCCCTCTCCATGTCCAGCCCTAGGCTATACTCTGATCTGTTAGTGGGTTATGCATATTCATGTTTTCATAGCCTCAGGAACCAGGATCTTGTACAAGGCCACAGATACAGACATAAGTCTTCTCTTAGTGAACAGCAGCAGAAAGCAATAGAGCAGAAAGGCAGGCCATACGCTGAAAAGAGGATGAAGCCAAGGGAGGCACCAAGACTTCTCTCAAGGATCTCCAGTGAGCTTGAAAGCTGTTCCTTCTGCAGATCTTCTTGCCTGCAGTTATGCTGTTTGGCCTTTGAAGGATGAAATCTCCCTCCAGCACAGAAAACTTTGTGGTACGGGGAAGGTTTGACTTTCCTTTCTCCTTGCAGCACCTTTGTTCAATCTGTAATCTAGTGGGGCTATACTCCCATCAGCCTATGAAACTACAGGAAATTGCTCAAGGATCCTAAAAGGGCACTACTTCAGTTAAAAGCATCTCGCTCAAGCAGCTGTTGAAGTACTATGTACGAAGAGTAAGTTCTACATACATGCAGCCCCACACTGTCATTGTAATTTGAAACTCAGTTTTCCAACTGGATTTCCCTCCTTTCTCCTCTTCTTCACTGAGATTTATTCTTTCCTTCAGATATTTTATGCTAACGTAACAGCATAAAACACAACATGGTGGATTCATTACCTGAATCACCAATACAAATTTCATCCATCAAAACACCAACTACAGACTACAGATCCTATCTTCATAAATTACATTGGAAACCTTAATGGAGGAGTCATTCACCGCCACTACTGTTATGAACATACAACAACAGAAGTGTATGCTTTAAAAATGAAAGCGTATATTCCTATCGATAATAAAGCCTCCCCGTATATAGGCTATAATGTGCAAATAGAAAATTATTAATGAAATCTTTCCAAAACAAGGTGAAAGTATTTCTCTTTTTCTTTCAATACATTGCTTTGATAAAACCCTACATTCAGAAGGCCTTCTTATAGATTCTGAAAACTTTCCAGGCATATGTGTACGGAAACAAGCAGACCACGTGAACATTAGATGTAACCCACACTCAAAACAGTTTTTCAGTTTAATTTCTGCACCAAAAAGGATGGTAAACTCCTAAGTGTCTTCTGCAGAGCCTGACTGGGTCTTCATGAAGCTTGTCAAGTCTTGCTATAGAGCCTCTCAGCCAGAGCTGCCTAATATGGAGTCAGCTTGGTGAATCTGTGAAAGTAGGACTGCTTCTTTGCTGGAAGAAGTTATGGATGCGCTGGTGAGGTGTGATGGAAACAATATCTTCCACAATTTTGTATCATTCTCATTAGAGAGCAGCCAAACCTAAGGGATAACAGTCCCAACTAGTAAACTAGCATCAGCTTTTTCGTTCTGATACCACAAAGGCACTCTGGCAGTTCTCATGCAATGCTAGGATTTGGCACAAGAAATACTGAAGGAAACTGCTTTATAACCGAAACAATCTCCTGCTTTTCATCTTAGGCCTGCAGTTTTCTCTAGCAGCTTATTCACACAACTGTCCAGCATTGTCACACTAAGCATATTTCACTCATCCTGATGGCTATAAACAAAGTGCAACTGGATAAAATCAACTGATTCATGTAAGCAAATCACTGTCTCTAATACAAATGTACTTGATGGGTATCCACTTGATTTTCTTTCTTGACTTCACTTTCCATTTTTGATTGAACAGATGGATGTTTTTTCTACTCTTGTTTTCATATAAGACCTAACCCAATCCATTCAAAATTTTGAATGAGTATTTTGCAGATTGAAGCAACATGACAAACAGTTGCATACTGCAATTCCACACAGGCAAATCCATGCAAAATAAAACAATCATGCCCCTCTCCTGAAATAATCGGAAGAATCCTAGTGCTAGAGAGTCAAAGGAGAAGTGATTTTGGAGCAGGAGAGACTGTAATTAGACAGAAACTGAATAAAAGTTGATCTGCACAATTACTTTTTGTTACAGACAATTGTTGTTATCAAGAGAAGGAAAAACTATCCAGAGCAGATTAAGGAAGTCCATTAATTGCTTTTATTTATTTTAGGGATCAGGGGACTTGAGAACTAGGGAATTCTGTTTTCTCATCTGAATGCTGCCGCCACCCTAGACCCCAGGGAAGTTAGTCACAGGCAGAACCACAGTCTGTATTATGTGCCTTGGACAATGCATCTCATTTATAGGCTCCATATTACAAAGACTCAACACCATAATTTCCTCCCTCCAAGCATCATGATGTTATAGCTGCAGAATGGTACTGACTGCTGGATGTGGAAAGAGTTAACACTGATTCCTGGAGGAAATAGGTAGCTATGTTACTAACACCAGAAGAGTGAAACTATCTTTATTCTCCCTGTGAACCTGCACTGCCGGCTGCAAGCTTTTTGAAGGCACGGGTTATTACATGGCACTTCAGGAATGCTGTAGCTCCCCTCCATTATTCTGATGAGCTTTTTGTATTTTATTTTTTTCCCAGAGCACTGTATATTTTCCTGGGAACAAGTCACCAGGAGGGAGCGTTTTAATCTGTCACTCAGGGACTCATATAAGCAAGTACCTGTATAACAGGGTTTGTGGGATCTGGGGAAGATTGAGTTCTTCAGTCAAGACTTGAAGGTGTGACCTCCTGATTTAGAAGACAGAGTGCTACTTCTGGAGTTTACCACTTCCACCATCCTCCCCATCTGTTTTTGTCAAACTCAAGAATTGTGCTGCCAGTGGAAAAGGCTGCAGTTCTTAATGAAATCAGAAGTGCTGGGAATTAAACCTGTGGTTTCTGAAAGATCATCAGCACTCTTTTAACCCCTTTTTCTTTTCTTTTTCAGATCAGAGCTTTCACTGTTAAAAACTTCCAGACCCTTCCTTTTTAACTTTTTGCAATTAATTTGTTGTATTTTTTACAAGGATGATAATTATCATTCCAAGATATTTTTTAATTACTGTTCTTTGTTATAATGTCAGACAGAAGCATAAAATAGACAAGCAGACAGACACATAGCTCAGAAAACAACTCAGTAAACCACAGGAGACAACTATGGAACAAAGACACAAATACTGATTTTTTTTGAGTAAATCTGAAAACAAACGGATGGCAGTGATCAGATTTTTAGCTGATCAAGACTGGTTTCACTCCACAGCAAAGAATTCACCATTTGATTTACCTCTGGGCTTACCTCCAGCTGAAATAAGAATCTAAAATCTGGAGGCTCCAGCCTTTGGAGCTGGGAATAGGAAGAGCTACACCATCAAAACACATCACCTGGTGTGGAAGTACAGGTGTCTACAGAACCTCAGGCGTTTGGTACCATTTTTCACTGACGCAGCTAAAAATCCTTTCTACAGATTTTTTGGCCTTCTGATCACCCTCTTGGGGTTTCTTTTTTTGGCTGGTTGGTTGGTTGATTTGGTTTTGGTTTTGGGTTTTTTTTTTGGTTTTTTTTTGTTTTTTTGTTTCTTTTTTTTTTTTAATCAAGAAAATGCAGATAATAGCAGAACTGCACCCAGCATCGAGGAGACAGAGCTGTAGTCCGGTTGACAGAGCACAGGACAGGAGACTAAGTTTGCCTTCCCATCCTTCATAACCATTCTCTGGGTGGCTTCAGGCAACTAACATCGCTATAATTCAATTTCTCCAACTCCAAAATAATAAGTGCTCCTGAGCATCTTTGTAAGATTTATTGTTGTTAAGATCTATTGTGATTTAGATCTTTGTGTGTTACTTTGCCCTCCTTATTGTTAATAATTATTACTATTATTATTGTTGTTATTATTATGCTTCTGCACTAGTGAGAACAGCTTAAAGTATATATCACTGTGCTGGGATCTACAACTTACAATGGAAAAACTAGCCTAGAAAGATAACCTTGCCACTAACAAGGTAAAAATTAGAGTACCAAGCAACTCGATATCCTGCTTCACTGATAACAAGGCTTTCAAATACCCTCAGCCAGATTCTGTTCTCAGCAAGATGAGTGTAAATCTGAGAGGTCCTGCTGAGGTCTGCAGGACTATAGGGAAATTACTGAAAATCAGAATTTGGCCCAGCAGTACTTAAAGTAAATGTGCTCACTCTAAAGGCCCTGATACGTGTTGGTGCTCAGTGTGCTACACAGAGAAGGAAAAACAACAGAGACTCACACATACTAATTAAAACTGCAGATGTGACTTAGTGGCTAGATAACACCTCTGGAAAGAGAGGGAGCTGCCAGATATAAAAGCAGAAATCTCCTCAGTTAAATTGCTTGAAGGCCTGTTGTTGATCGAATTTCTCCTAATTTCTAGAAGCTGAACTGATAGCCCTCTCTTTCTGAGTGATGTCTGTCAGTTAATTGCTGACCCATGCCTACTTGCCAGTGCAGTCTGACTTTTTCTTCATACAGTCTACCCAGGAACTCAGGTGGATATTTAGAGAGATCTCTCAAGCACTCCTATTTTATCCTATTTCGGTGAAAATAGAGAAGACAGGGCACATATGGGACTGAGGCTACCACAACAGTTCATTTTCACCCCTTTTCAGTTGTAGAGTGAGTATGGAAAGCCTAAGTTACGGACAGGACAACAGTCAGGAATGCAGATGGAAAATGCACGGGTCAAGGCTATGCATGCTAAATCCAGCTCTGACAGTGATTTTAATCTCACAGGCAAAATCAGTCCTATTTTCACCTGGATACCGGACCCACTACTTGGTGTGAAAGAGAATTGCACTGCCACTAAACATGCGTGAAACTTTTTGTTTGGGTTATGGGAGTTGCTGGGAACTTAAAAAATTCATGATTCCTAAGGAAGAAAAGAAACAATACACAAAATACCACAAACTGAAAACTGAAAATAAAATAAAGCTAAGCCTCTCAGCCTGGTTTATCATTGCTGAAGACAATGTCTCCTGTGGCTGCTATTCCTACAACAGCTGCTGTGTGGCAATGCTCCCCTTCAGATGAAAAGCAGCAGTGTGCAACGCCACAGTCAACAGCGTTCCCTGTAGCACATTTCTTGAAGACAGCCCTATTCCCTGTCCTTGTAACAAACTGTTCCAATTGTTATGTTGACTATTATGGCTAAAATTGCAATGTTTTGCTGTTCAAGAATTTTTGTCTATATTTCTGTAAAACTACAGGGAGCAAAAATGTGCCTTTTACAAATTATTATTATTTAAGAAAAAAAGAAATACCTTGAAAAATAATCTGCTGGCTATGAAATCTATTATGAAATATATTTCAATTAAAAGGCTACATAATTTATATGCATAAGCTTTTCTTCTGTCAAGTTTATATTTTTGTTGTCTTGTCATAATGCCCTGAAGTAAGCACTTCTGAATTTTAAACTTTAGCATTTATCTTAGAAATCATGCTGTGAAGATAAATATCCCTTGAGGAAGATACACAATTGGATCTTGTATACTAGTAAGCTAGGATTTGTACAGGTTATTACTGCACTAGGAAACATGGGGGTTCAATAACAACAATTAGCATTTAGAGATACACTGTTTGTGTTCAGTGCATTGTACATGCACCAGTTAATTAAAGCCATGCAATGACTGTGATTCTGAAGCTCAATTCTGGGATCCTTGCAAACATTCGGGTGGCATAAAAGGGTCATAAACCAGCTGCAAAATCTTCATTAAAAAAATCTCCTGGTGCAAAACTTTCTGTAGGGATGTTTTTCTCGTGGTCTTCTAGCACAGGGGACATAGAAGCAGTATGGCTGAGAACTGCTCTATGGTAAAGCAATAATTTAGAACCACAGCAGCAACTCCTGAAGTGAAGAGCACAGCTCAGCTTTTCACCAGTTTAAAGAGTTCCTGCACACCTTTGCATGTTCAGTATGAACAAAAAGGGTGAACTGGAAAACCACAATTTTTCTGTGAACAGGTTGCTTGTTAGCTGGCTCAGTTCTTTGATCCAGTTTCCTGAGTGGCCATGTGAAAATGATTGGAGCCAGCAAAACCCAGGGAACAGCTTGAGAAGAAAATATCAATATGATGTTGGGACAACAACAGAACAATGAGCACAGCCATATAAGTGAGAATTCAGCTGTCACACGCGTTAGTTTCAGGATGCTAATTAGGTTAGGTGTTTAACTTAAATCAAGGAGTGGTCACCACTAAGCCAGTCTAAAACTACACTGTTATGCAAGGGGACAGCTATCCTCTGTGCCACAGCACTAGCACTCAGATGGCCTTGTGGTCGGCTGGACCTTACTGAAAAAAACACAGAAAGAATTACTAGGAGAAGTGCTAGTACTGGTACGGGGAGGAGATGTTAATGTGTGGCTGGGACCAGAGTAAAAATGTGTGTTCATGAACCTGCACAGACTTGGATTAGCTGAAACTGATGGTGAAACTGCACCTGTAAAGTCGCTCTGCGCCGGCCTTTGAAAGAGTCTTTTTCACTTTGCTGACCACGGAAAAAGTTGTGGTCATTAGACCACCAAAGCAGGCAGTAAATCAGCTTTTGAATAAATATTAGAAGCAATGGGGGGGCCTCTGAGCCAATGCACAGGGTCCTAGAAACAAAACTGTCTTCCCAGCATACACTTCCTGTCATCCTCTGCAAGCAAGACTCTGCTGAGAATGGTCCTGATGATTTTTTGACTTACATGGGAACAATCAGTCCCCCAAATGTGGACAGAAAACCTATGACAAATGAGAGGATGACGTCTCATCCAGGGAGCAGGAGAGCCAGGAGCTGGTGCCAGTCTCTCCTTGCTGGCTGCTCTTGCTCCCAAGTTGCCTGCCAGCCTGCAAGAAACCACTGCGGTGGTTATTTATCTCTACAGTGAGGACGTGCTCTCAGGCATAGTCTTATCGATTTCAGTGCTGGCCGTAGTGCTTGTTTTGTAACCCGAACAACTTATACTCTTCTCTGCCAAGTAGCATGAAAGCTGAACAGATATTAGGACCTCATAACATTTCAGAGAGTATTACAGCCTTTGTCCTATGCTGTTATTGCCTTTAGACTTCATAATAGGTGAGGATCCAGATCTATGTCTCTCATGTTTGCCAGTGTAAGTTCAAGGGCCTTTTTTTTTTTATTGATATTGACTTCCTACAGAAACAAAACCTTTGTGAGCATGATCATTCTGGCTGACTCTAATTCCCCTCTCGCTGCCAAACTTTTGGAGCTCTTTGCCGGTTTCAGCTAACAGTGGGAGACGAAAATTTATATTTAGGTTCTTCAGTGTTTTTAGGAAAAGTGACAATTTTTCAGGGGATTGATTCCCAAAAAATGTCTAAGAAAGATGTTCTGCCCGGAAGGATGCCTGATCAGTTGCCATCAGGTGTTACAGCCCAGCAGTCACCAAGCATATAGCTCAGGACCCACTTCTCATACAGTGATCTTGCACTGTCTTGTAGAGATTCTTACACTGAATAGAGGGCAGCAGGAATATTCTGGGACAGTATGGGGACTTGTAGGGTGATGGGATAGTTTTTTAAAAAAGGCTTTTGTAGTTTTATTTCCAATGGATGCTGAGTTTATTTCTTCTTATCCATGTTGACTGCTGTCCTGATTGTAAGTCTTGTTTTTATATAATGAATCCAGACATAGGGCCCTACACACTGGGAGCAACTGTCTGTCCTCAGCATTTGATATATTCTTTTCCTCTCCTCACAGAAGTCTGAGAAAACAGAAAAAGACCTTAAGACTTGCCAGATCTGTGGTTCATCTCCCTCGGGTACTCAGATAAGTTTGTCAGTAGGAGTATTTTGTGCTAAATCTGTGTTTTGCAATTGACCAATTGTTTGACTGAAATTGTTCTGAGGAAATTTCCAGAAATAGTATAGACAACTAAAAAATAACCTGTCAGTGAAGTGTAAATATACTCAGATATTCACGTACAGAAGGTTTGAGATCCCCTTTCTGAAGGTAAGAGGACGCTGCCCTGATCAATTTAGACTGAGAGTTCAGGACAGTCTTACTTGTTGGTGTTTTCTTGCTATCTATTTATAATTACAAGCATTAGCGGGAATTCTTAAAGAAATTTAGTAAACTACAGATCTTCTAGAGCACTTCTGTGCCAGCCCAGTTTTTCTTTCATGTCTCTATTTGTGAAATCCCACAAACAGACTAGGCTGACACTTGTGATCACTGTTACCATCTCTTTAGCTTTATGGTATTGTCTTAAGCAATACTAGGGCTGAATTTCAGGCCAGTGTGCTTTCTACAGCATCTCACCACCAGATAATCCATCTGGGTATGATGCACAGAGCAGATTTCTCCCCCTTCCCAGGACAGTACTTCCACCTCACTGTTCCCTATCAGGAGATTTCTCTTGCCCCAAACTCATTCATGCACCAGAGTAGAAAATAAGGACTAAAAAAAATATAAAGACATAAAAATAAAAAAAAAATAGATTAATACATAGTGTAAATCAAAGCAACTCCACTCAAATCAATACAGCTATGCCAATATTCACTCGATGAGATTTCAGCCTAAAATTTCTAGTGGTAGAAGCAGCCGTGTTTCAGCATTACCTGCAGCTTTCTCAGAGCACCAGTATTTTAAGCATGCAATAAAACAGCAAACCACAGTGTAGCTATTGCTTCCTTGTAGCTGGTTGCTTATTTTAGACAGGAAGAAATCTGTTCCTTTCAAAATATAATGGAAAAGATTACTAACCACGAAATATATAGCAGCTGGAGATATCAGTTTGAATGCAACTCACACATCAAAACACAAACATTTTTAACAGGTTCTAGTGCACAACCAAAAAAAAATAAGAAACTGTATATAGACAGCAATGCACTTTTTCTATCCATGCTCTCTGCTTCCATGTATTTTGACCATTTAAGGATATTAAAAAAAAAAAAAAATAATCTGATGAATGCATAAAAAGAAAAGGATTCATTTTGCATTTGTAACCTAATCGGCTCCAAATCTCTGCAGGTTGTAGGGCACACCACTGAGCTGAAGTCATGTTGAAGAAAAGAGCTTAAAATGACTCACAGTTCCCTGTTTCTGGGAAGATTAGGTATTTGGAGGGAGAAGGAGAAACGGGAGGTATTTGGGACTTTCTGTCATTCTTTTCCCAAAACAGAAAGGAACAGCTTCAAATGCTACAAGCTTCCTGGTTGAAAAAGTGATTTCAGATTGCAGGACTATCTGGATTTATTTTCCCAGACATGGAAAGTGGCACTAGGTGGGCTGCGTGATGTCCAGACAGTTGTGCTCTTTCTTTGTGAAATGCTTTGAGATTTATGATTTCAAGCCACTGGTGCAAACGAAGTCTTAGCAAAATTAAGATGGAGGAGTAAGTTTTCTATAAGATTTTTAAACGGATCTGAACAATTCTATTTGCAGGGATATTATCCTCCCTTCAGATTTATCATATGATGTGAAAATTCTACAGAAGGGGTAGCATCCTTTATTAAATTAACTGCCTATTTAGAGTAATTTCTATAGAATCCAATTTAATTTCTGTAAACCCCTATAGGTTTCAAACCTTTTCCATTCTGTAGGATTTCTCTGTAGGGACAGTTATTAGTTGCTGCAGGATTTGATTCACAGCAAAGCTGTTTTGTAGAAAAGAAAAATGGCTTCACTATGAAAGATGTCAGTGAAAAGCAGGGTCTGCTTTTGCAGGCAACAGCTCTAGGCTGGTGTAACTCCTTCAATCAAACTTCGTCTGGATATAGCCATGGTGGTGATAAAAGGCTATACAGGATTTCACAGACACTTTACCCAAGTGACATTTGGAGGATTCAGCCCTCCTTTTTTCCCCCTTTTTTTTTATTTTTTGAGGTAGATTCGTACAGTCACCAGCTGAATGGGAAATCAGACTACTTGTAGTGAGTAACTCAGGTATAAAATCAAGTCTTTTCAAGGAGGAAATGGCTCCTTAATCTGCCATTTGGTAGAAGCTGGTGGTTTCTCAGCACCACGTTACATCCTATCGATCTACCTGTGATCATGCAGCTCTTATCGTCCTCCCATTACCCAACCGCTTGTGAACTATTTGAGGCTTTATTTTATGAGGCAGCAATACACATGGTCTCTGCCAAAGCCTGTTCAGGACAACTTGAAGAGGAGAAGCAACTCAGCCAGAAGAAATAGTTTCCGTACCCCAGCTCAAATGACTAGCTAGATAAAAAAATCAGATTCACAATCTCTCTTAAACACTGAATTACACTCTTGTGCCTAAAGTATTTTGCAAACACATGTTCCCAGTTGCCTGCCCAGCACACTGTGGCCCTTTGAATCAACAGTAACAAGAAGCAGCGCAGACCGAGGGTTTCATTTTGTCAGCAGCCTGCAGAATTAAGAGCGTGCAAGTCGTACACACCTTAAGTTTTAACGGTTGCCATGGTGATGAAAGGAGGCATTACAAAATGCACAAGCTGTTGAACATGTTGCCAGAGCTGAGAGGAAGAGCTAAGAATAAACTTTCAGCTAATTCTCCGTAACGGCGCGCTCCAAACAGCTGCTGCTCGGCCAGCATCACATCTCAGCCAAGCAGCTCGTTAATACGAGGCAGATTGGAGTGGGAGGGTGTTGCCCTGCTCAGCACTCCCAGGGCCCGGCACCTCGCGGCTGCACTGCCGCTTCCAGCAAAACGGCTGCAAATGGAGGTTTCTAAAGAAAGAAAGGGCTAATTTTATTATGATGATTATTATTACTATTTAATTCCTCATTTCCTTGGGGCTGACAGAGAAGATTACGCCAGCTGCCCATGTATGAATAACCCTTCTTTATTTTAATACTAACTGCAAAAGTCCCCTCATGACGAAAGCTTTAGTGATCAGCTGGAACAATAGAAAAGGAGTCCGCCTGGCCCTGCTGCTGAGAAAAGAGCAGGAGTTGTGGAGCTGGGGGAGGATGAATTTCACCCTTCACCATTTCTGCAGCCTTTCATGCACAATCCTGCCCGGGTACACCAAAGGGGAAACAGGTCAGGAGCCCTAGCCCCTAACACAGGGGCAAAGAAGGCTTTAGAGGTTTTTTTGCAGAGTATCCCTGCCTCCTAGAGCGTGCTGTCACACAGACATGGGATCTTCATGAAGCTGAGAAAGCCGGTAAATGCTCCATATTCTCCCCCAGAAATCTAGACTGAGATGCAGATTTTCCTTTTCCATTTCCCTCAAATGTGTGTCTCCACACTTGTGGATTTGAGGCGGAATTTTCTTCGTGGTCGGGTGCAGGAAGTCTGCTTTTCTACCTGATAAACACCCACTAGATGGCAACATCCCTCGTTCCCTCACCCAGCGCTGCAAGAGCCGGATCCCTCTTGGCGCAGGGGGGTATGTGTGTATGGGGGGAGTGGCAGAGAAGACAGAGGGGTCTTGGATGCAGTCGTGCACTGAGATTTCCTAAGCACAAAACAAAACAGGTCAGCAGAATATTCATTAGCAAACTTGCCCTAGCTTTAAAAAGACATTTAACTGTCAAAAACAAAATGTGCATTACTTGTATCTGTTGAGGACATAGAGGGGTCTTTCTGAGCACCTGTCCAGAAGCAATTTCAGGCCTTGCAACTCAAATAAATCCTTCTGTTAAGGACAGAAAAAACTATACTCCCCAATACTATTTGATCTCCGTACTCTTTGCTGTCCATTCTCCTAGGCTTTTTCTGCTGCCTTGTCTTTGTCCCAAGCATTGTCTTAAACTAGTTTTGATTAGAAGCTTTTTTGTGTATGCATCTGTTTACATACCTGTAAAGTGCTCATCACACTTTGAGTATAACGTACACAAATAATAGCAAACTATCTAGGTTTCTTTGTGCACAGAACATGTTCAGGACCCGCTCCTTCAGTCTCAAATCTACATACATATATTCTCATGAATGCATGCAGACACGTAGTTGCAGGCACTAGAGATGCACCTGAAAACATGAACGGAAATAAAATGTGTTGAAGAAGCAGCAGACAGGAGCAAGGATGGGATGGAACTAAAAAGAAGAAAAAAAGTGTGGATATGAATTTGCACAGAGTGCTACAGTCATCCAGCATTAAAGGGGACAGTGGGATAATATCACCATCCAATATGACAGCTTATCATGATATAGAAAATGTCAAGTTTTGAGTCTCCCTTGTAGGTCAATATATGGCACATTTCTCAGAGATACTACCCCAGCCCTGTCACAGGCATCTAGTAATGATGTCCTGAATGATGAGGCACCTGTGATTCAGTGCAGTGTACCAAGCACTCAGCCTTGTGACACCCCCAGAGTGAGTCCTGCTTGACAAACTGATAACCTTCAATCTTCAGGTTTTACCACCTTCTAAGTTTCATATGCGGGATGGATGTGTCTCTCATGAGAAAATCAGCCTTTTGGTATGTGTTGAATTTTGTTTGCTTGTTTCTGTTCCCTTTTCCTTTGAATACCTGATACAGACTGGTTTTGATATTACAGTTATCGACCTTTCCTCCAATTTTTTTCCTGCAACATGAGCAAACACGACATTCAAACCAAACTCAGCTATTTAAAAGGGGATAAAGTAAGGGAGCTTGGGGAACAAGTACCACAACCATCTCTAGAGAAACTGAGGCTGGATGTGAAACACATGTGAAAAACTATGAGATTTGACTTGTTGTCAAGTAAGGTCTTGCTACAAAGCATGAGATCCCCCCCCCAAAAAAAAAAAGTGGGAAGAAAAGTGGGAAGGGGGGAATCAAAGGAGTTCCTTAAACACCATGAAATGGAGCATGACTAGTGCAAAAAGTTTTGCAGCTAGGTTGGCTGGAGCACTAGTGTGCAGAAGACCATCTACACAACAGATAAAACCTAGAGGAAATATCCACAGGGCAACAAATAATGGAATTATATTTTTGTATGTTTAAAGCTAATGTAATAAGAAGGCCCTCAGCTTCACAAACTCATCTGTAACACTGTGGTGTAGCAGGTCTTGCAAGAAGCAAGAGCCTGGTGATATCTCATGCTGACCACTCTCATCTTTAATCAGCATATGAAATCTGTGCCATGGCAAATCATATACTTACAGGAGCACAGGACACTTTGGCAATGGATTCAGATCACTTTCCTCAAGCTATTTAAGAATGGTCACTTAGGACATATGTACACTGAATGGAGAGGGGAAATTAATACTGCCACATTGGTTATCCACACCTATTCCTGAAACAAACATGTTTCCAATTAAAAGTGAAAGAGATAATTGTTGAAGTCACTTTGGCAGTGAGAACTCTCCAGCTGCCTCTAGATTCCTGAATAAGTGAAATGTTTGACACAGAAGCATATGTTTTTGGCAACATTGTTTAATCCATATTTTAAAGGGAAAATCGAAAATCTACAAGGTGTGAAAAAAAAGATCACTGGAACATTTTCTGTTTGGAGTGACAGAGACTATGTCACCCTTCTATTCCTGTTCTCTGTAGACATTCATTTTGCAAGACCTGCCTTACAGACGAACCGATAGGGAACACACAGGGTAGGCACGCAGCAAGAGAAAGAAAAGATAGCTGCAGCCTCACATAACAGAGTGCCACTCTGCAAAGTACTGGAAAGGGCCTTGGAAGAAGCAGTGCAATCTGAATTAAAAAATCAATGAAATCTCTTACAAGATTAATCCACATCTTTAAAAATTTGCTCTTTGTTAATACTGAAGAGGTAGGGTGTGAAGGGGGAACATACCTTGTAAATATAAGCTGGTGAAGAGTTGTGGTTTACAGGTGTCCCACAGCTCTACAAAGGATCTTGTGTCTCCCAGCCTAGCACCCAGACCTAGACTGCCTCTCACTCTAGCAAACCAGAACCTTGGATAGGATCATCTGAGCCACCTAACACTGTTTACTGCTATCAACAGGTGGCCTCTAACTGGAAGAGGACTTACAACACTGCGGCTACTGCACATGTGCCCACCGTGCATTATCACAGGATTTGGTTTTAGAAACCAACATTTGACTAACTTCCTTTGTAAAATTTACCTTTACTTTGTGGAAATGTAAGCATTTTTCCATCTCTCAAATATAACATTAATGGATAAATTCAATTTCATGCTACAAAAAATTTCAACAAAGTATTTTCTCAATTAGCAACCAGTAGTAACAAGACAAAAAAACAAAAAAGAAAAACAAAAGCACACCAAAACTGTGAAAAATGAGCACGTATCAAGGGTTCCTGCCAAGTCCTGTTTAAAATGAAGCTTTTATTCCCCTTCTTTGAATTCTCTTTCTTAGACAGTTTTTGTGCCATTATAATGTTTTTTCCTTCATATTCCATGACGGCTTAGTTTTCTTAACAGCCTTTTGTGAGAGAATTTCTCAAAAGCTTCTTGAAAGTCCTAATAGATTTTGTCAGCCAGTTCTCCTTTATCCAATATTTATTTGACATTTTCAAAGAACTCTAGTAAATTAAAGAAGCTGGATTTTCCTTTACACAACACACTTTTCTTTGTCTATAACGTATCACGCTTATCTAGGATTTTTTCTAATCCTACTTTTAATTATCCTTGCAGCCCATTTGCTGAAGTAAGGCTCACTGGTGTGTAATTCCCAGGATCATCCCTAATGTCTTTTTAAAAGACAGATAAAACATCTCCAGTGGATGATGTTAATGAGAGATTGTACATTTCTTTTAACAGCCTAACCACTTCATCCTTAAGTTCCCTCAGCATCTGGTCCAGGTGGCTTGTTACCCAGGTTGGAACATGGCCAGGACAGAGGGGTTAACACTTCTACCCATGAGAAAAGTGCTTTGAAATCTTTAATGGCCAGATGCATCGAGAACATCAACCTCTATGTATCTGCTGATGTTCAGCTTTTCCAGGAGCACGGAGCCCCATGCTGGGAAAATATCATGGCTTTCATCTGTGGACTCAAAGGGCAGGATTTTCTTGCAGTTTTATAGACTACAAAACTGATAGAACCATTTCA
>Ga0181612_102379_pt1 | contig 18623 bp, 14 predicted proteins | sample HoacroProtozoa21_FD_119630 | JGI IMG/M metagenome (GOLD analysis project Ga0181612, IMG submission 119630) | Hoatzin crop microbial communities from Cojedes, Venezuel. Combined Assembly of Gp0051906, Gp0051904, Gp0051908
TCATCAGAAAAGCTACGTATGTGAGCCCCGTTGCCTTCTTTACAGTGTAGTTCTGTTTCTCTGTATTGTCCCTGCGTTCAGAAATACATTCACCAACATTTCTTGCTGGTTCAGGCAGAGTTAAATATTGCAAAAAGACCACGTAAGCCAGTGTAGGTGACAATATGTACCTTACCCACAGTCAGCCACCCTCGGTCCTGTACAGAACAGCAGACAGTGGGCCTGACTCTCTTGTCCTGGACCTGACAATGCAGCTCTGGTTACTTCGAAGGAATTTCTTAGTTATAAATTGACGATCAGGATACATTAATATTTTTATTGTGTTTTAATACAAGACACAGAAGAATCTTTGAGGGGCACAACTGGCTGTTTATTCCCCTGCAGGAGTAAGTAAAGCCGGTGGAGTGATTTGCAGTGATTCTTTGAGCCAGGGCCTTCAGGCAAAAGGGCTTATTTCTTGGAGTTGTTCTCTCAGCTGAGAGATAGCAAGAGAGGTTAGATGACTGCAGCACGGAAGCTCTGTTGGTACTGTGCCAGCACCAGGCTTTGAGACAGGGACTACTGCAGCTGAGAAAGTAGGTGTAACCATCTCACAGGTGAGCATCTGGAGGGATCTAGCAGGAAGCAGGCTGCTTCCCAGGGATACCGGGCTGCTGAAGAGCAGAGCTGCTCCAAGCTGTAGAGACTCTTGCACGTGGGGGATTTCCCACACTCTTTCTTCTATTCATTAGGCCTTGCTCAGCCTGTCCTCACAAGCATGGTCAAGGCATCCTGAGCGGCTGCAGCTGGCAGGGTTGAACAGGCAGTTTCAGCACAAACATTTACTGCTTTTCATTTAGGTGAGGTGGAGTTTACCAATTCCCAGTGCTTGTCCTGTAACAGGACAGGTACATTTAACTACTTCACAGAAGATTTTTGGCTGAATCCTGTCTGCTGCCACTAATGGTGTGCCTTGGGTGAAGGTATCTTTTGCTTCTCAGTAACCTTTCTGACAGGACTGACTTGCGCAGTACCACAAGAGAGGCTCCTAAAGGGGCTCCTTGTTGCTGCTCTAGTTCCTATATAGCTCAGTGATTTTGCGAGTACATGGGGCTGGAGACTGCTGGTAAGAGATAAGAAATAAACCAAACTACTTTAGGAATGATCTGATGCGCTTTCAGAACTGGGGCAGAGAGATGGCAGCACCTCGTCTCGCTCTCAAGATGGATGGTGCTCCCTGGTCAGAACTGGGAGACAGGCCTGCCCTCTGGTCTTTTGTTGAAATGTATTTGCTGGCTGTGCACCTCTCCTTGGGAAGTCCAGTGACATTAGTCTGAAGTCACCCATGCTGAATGGGAGTGTTTGTCCCCATCTTGTCTGGACAGTTTAGATGGTGTGCAAATGAGGGAAGTTAGTTAAATCATTTGTTGCCAACCCTAGATACTTATGCTTCTGTAGCCAGAGCCTGTATAAAAGCTCCTATTTATATAGGAGGAGCCCATCCTATATAGGTGCCTTGGGCTGCAGTCCAGTGCCTGTCAAATTACCCTGTCTCACTGCTGAAATGGAGGAGGCAGCTTACTGTCCTAAATCTGCCTCTAGTTGTAGTACCCGCTGGGAAGAAACTTGGTGGAGGGAAGAAACCCCTTTGAAGTGTTTACTCACAGAGGTCCTGCGCAGGACGGGGCAGGTGAGCAGCCTGTTGGCAAAAGCAAGCAGCAGGCTGCGGAGTCCAAGTCTGCTGACTGCTGTAGGCGGCAGAGCAGCTTTCGAGGTGCGAAGGCAGGCCAAGTTAGGGACCAGGTCAAGACATGGCTGGGGCTGCTGCAACATAGTAGTGTGGTGTCACCGTAGAAGCAGGAGGAAGCACCACCCCTATTTCACCGTGACAGTACAGCTACTCTGCAGACAGCTATTGCCACGTCTCGGTGAGTTACATTTTCTCCCAGATGGCTTATGAAGTTGTTGTGATATCCTGGGTGATTCCCTTAATATCTGCTGTGACAGAACTACGCATTTGCAAACTGTGTGGCAGAAGGTGACATTTGACTCTCTCCCAAAGCTTTGCACAGCATTGACAGGAGCAGAAGATAGGCCCCCCAATTTATTCTTGTCAGAAGAATAACTCGGGAGCTCTTGACAGACGCCTTGTGTAAGGAGGCACCGTTTTTAGAGTTGCTTTCTAAAATAGTGCTCATGCTCAGATTTCCTGAACCAGCATTTAAATGCCTAGTGCTATTCTAGAAAACCTTGTATCAGCATTTTGCTGACCGTTCAGAACACCCTGTACGACATCAGAACACATTAGTACTACTTATCTCAAGTCCGAGGGCTGCCGGTGAGGATAACTGTATGGTAACAAGGAACCGAAGCTCAAGGTTGGTTACCTGGGGCACGGGGAGGAAGAGTGACACCCGCAGACACATTTTGGATCATATCCTGCCTTGGAACCATGATGATTTTTGTAGACTAGACAAAGATACACATTTTTAAAATAGGTGGTGTCACACAGTACAAAAAACTTACCCAGTGTCGGCTGGGAATTCTGTGGCAGGACTGGAAAAAACAGTCTCTTGTAGCTCACTGTCTCAGAAACAAGGCTGTGCTTTGTATTTCCATAACATCATTGTTTCAAAAGCCCAGTTGCTTTGCTGGGTTTTGAGTGTGCAGATCTCAATCCGTGGAATGAGTGTGCTGTGCAGATGGGCGTAAGCTGTGGTCCACTCAGTCCGCCTTGCCTTCGGACAGGGAAACAGTCCCTGGAACTAGAGTTCGCCTTACGGGTCTGGATTTAGGCTTGTTACATGATTTCAGGCCTTAAAACTGGGTGTGGTTTGGTATGGACTTTTTCCTCTGAAAGCTTGGTTCTGCTGTCTGAAAGATATACGTCCGTGAAGGGGTGGTTAGGACAGCGGGGGAGAAGCCTAGGTCTAGAAATGCAGCTTCATACGACGACTATCCGCAGGTCAGAATAGCTTTTGATACCCGGGGTTGTTTGACACTGCCCGTAGTCAGGATCTTCCAGTTTTACTCCCAGTCTTGAAATAAATCTCTTGGTGATCTGAGTCACTTCAGCTCATTAGTTTGGGGTTTTTTTCTTGTAGTTATTTGTGGTAGTTGCCTTAAGTTTGGGGCTCTTCCAACTATTCTTTACAGAAGGCTGCTGTGAGGGCTTTGAATGAAGGTCAGGATGTACTGAAAAATGTATGGGGGAAGTGTTTCATCTTGTTGGGCCAGAGCTTTTATCATGATCAGACCTAGTTCTGAGGGGCAGCTGCATCTGTGTGTGTGCTGGTAGCTTTACAGGGGAGGGGCAGAGATTTAGAAATGTAGCGCTTGCTTCTGCTGTGCCTTTGGCATTTCTGTGCTACTGTGGTTCCTTCTGCAGAGGGAGCGTAACCTCTGCTGGGAAGAACGTTTGTACTTCCGAGCTGTGTTCTCAGCTAAGCTGGATTTACTGCTTTTGATTTGTATTGGGTTAAGATTCTACTCCACCAAGTATGTCGTCTTTTTAGGGATGCCAGCCTCAGAGGTTGAAAATAACAGAAAAAATACAGAAGAACTTTGAGGCACATAGGGATGGAGGAACATAGTGGTCAGAGGAGCTGTACTGGATGCAGAGAACTCGGGGTGCTTTCAGCCAAGGTGTCCCGGGCCATGCAGGAGCCGGTTTTACCAACCACAGTCCAGCAGGCTTTGTTAGATTTGTGCTACGGTGTTTGTGCAGTGACGTTAATTTGAGTCTGCTGATTGTGTTTGCAGTAGCTGCTGCAGTCTGGAAGAGGGAATACTGCTGGGATGTCTGTGTGTATCCCAAAGATTTTGCACAATCAGTGGTAGATTTGGAGTTTTATTGAGGAGATTGGTTCTTATATTTACATTTGGACATATCTGGAAGTTCCTCAATATCATGTGGCTGGGAAAAAAAATATATCCTGTTAAGTCTCTTACTGTGTAAATAGTTTAGTATAACCGTATAGCAGCATAAAATACACTTTACAAACATGTACTCAGTTGGAAAGGATCCAGCTATACTTTCCCCACTTCTGCAGAGTATTGCTATACCTTACAAGGACCCCAACTGATTTCACAGGAGCTACTAATAGATTAATACTCGATGCCTGAAAAGTGGCATTCATCTTTGAAATTAATTCAGCTTTGATTGTGATCTTCTCTTAATATATTTCTAAATAAAAGGAATTTGCTAGTGTAAGTGTTCAACAAAACAGCTAATTTAACTTAATCTTGCACTGTCTGTACTAATAAAAAGCAAATTTCAATTTGTAATTAAGTCTCACTTAAATCTGAGTCTGCATTTGAAGAAATGTCATGTGTGAGACAGAGATAAAGTAACCATTGTCTGGTGAAAATCAGATCACCCCCTGGAGCAGCCTCCTGCTCTCCAGCCTTTATCCAGAGAGACCAGGCGCTGAACTTGATTCCTCAGGGTTGATGCTCAAAGTTATGCCATATGAATTACCTCTATCAGAGAAAACGTGATAGGAGACAATCCTTGCACTGGAAGAGTTATTAGAACACAGCATAAAAGGGAATAGACAAAGCATAGCCTTTTTAAAAAACCTGTTCCAGGTTAATGCCTTGAGTGGTCGCTTACACTCTGGTTACTCCGGGAATTGAGACAGCTCTCCAGCATGTAAGGATTGAGGCTAAACCCAGCTCCGTGTAATGCTTGTAATCTCGAAGTCATCCTTCCAGGTGATGGTGTGCTATATACCAATAGCTAGCAAACCTTGGAGTAGCTCATGGACTTAACATGTGGCTAACACATATCTGTTGTGTTTCTATCACGCATGTGCAGGAGCAAAAGCAGCCAGCACATAATGGGACCAAGAGGAATGGACTAGAAAGTTCCAAAACTGATGGATGCTTTAGAGAGAGACCATAAAACTTACCAGACATTGACCTTCTTACCACACTGTATGAGCAGTAGATCTTGCACTGCTCAATTCTATTAGAAATGTTCTGAGTCCAACCTGAAATGACATGTACTGATACTGGCCCATGAAGAAAATTGTTCTTTCTCTCTAACCTTGTCGTAGTAGCTGAGAAGCATTAGTCTCAATTGCAATTAATAAAGTGCAATGCAATGTGGAAAAATGGGCTGGTAGAACCCCCACCAAGTTGCCACTGGAAATGACAGTGCGTCAAGCAAAAGCATCTGGTGACATCACTGGAGTTGACCTATGCCTGGTGTGATGCGTTTGACTGCAGACTCGGTCAGGAATTCAGCAAAGCAGGGTGTATGACTCCTCTGTGGACTGCAGTGAAACCAGCCATGTTCCTGGAAACTGAAAAATTAATCATTATTTTCCACGGCTCCTGTTTTATGGTCCTGTGAAGTCTTTCCTTAGTCGCAAAGGACTGTTTGATAAGGGAGTCCTTCACAGTTCATTAGGTGGTTAAGATGAAATTATGTCATGTCTAATGTTTAAAAACTGCACGAGATTCAGGAGGAGCGCTGAGAGCAGGAGGTGGCAGTTTTGGTATGAACTCAATAAGGAGCTTTAATGAAATTAGTAAAGACAACATAGGATCAAATTAGACTATGAAACTTATTGCCACAGGGAGCTGTTGAAGCTGGGAGCTCTGGAGATCAGCCATTGATGTGGACTGCAGAATATACTCACTGCTGTGCTCTGAACTTTTTAAAGAGGGCTGTTAAGCTACATACCTGGGATTTTAATAGATATATGCAGATTAGTAGATGTACAGGGAGAAAGCAAAAGATTCCTCATCTTCCAGTTGAAACTTCTTACATTTTCTTCAGAGGATTCCAGTAGGGGCCTCCGACACCTTTAGATTTAGTCTAGTTGGGCAGTGCTGTATTTAACATACACGTTAGCCTGTGAAAAGCTCTTGTTTTTCTTCAAAATCTGAAGACTTTTGCCATTTCACCTGATTTTTTTCAACTTTATTGATCACCTGCCAGTCTACTGCAGTTTCACCAGAGTGTCGCAAGGCAGTGGATATGAAGCCTACTTTTTCCAGTATCCATAAGCATCAGTTCTGGGACTAAGGGAGGCTGTGCAAGCCAGCAGCTTGTTCCAACCTCCTGCTGGATTGAGTGGCATAAATTAATAACTTTTTCCTTTTTTCCCTTTAGAAATATTTCTGCATCTCAAAGCTAGGAGAAATTTGGATCAGCTTTAGTGATCACTTTAATGGTTTGTACTGACATTCTGTATTGCTTCCAGGAGAAAAATAACAAGTGTCCCTAAGAGTGATAACTGTTTGCCAGACTGTGTTGTCACTAGTTTATGATTTGGTTTTCTGAAATGGAAAAAAATGAATTCCCTACTACTTACTCATGTTTTTTGAGGGTATAAGTTTCTGAGAACCACTAGGTTTAATAGGGGATGCTTGGAAAAATATGTTTCTAGGTGCCACATGTGAAAAAACTTGCAGGGAATTACTAAAAATACTTAAAACAGAGATCATTTTCTTCATATTTGTGAGGCTGCCTTGACCAGGTGTTTGTGGTAATAGGAATGATGGAGCTTGGAAGTTAGGGTAATGAGAAAAACCAAATACTGTAGAAAGTTTGAGTTTGGCAGTTACATTTATTCTGCAGTACAGCTCTAATCCAAACACATTTTGGATGAATCTTGGTGGATCAGGTTTTATGGGTCATCTTTCAAGACCTTGGCTTTTGTTTTGGCTTCAGAATGATGCAGCGGGTTTTGAAGAGCTCACTCTACTCTTCCAACTCTGTTCAGTGTGCTCGCAGTGGAGTATTTCAGATGAAGTTAAGCTTTTTTAGGTGCTTAAGTGAGTTTAAAATAGTGAAAATGCTGACTTCGGCAGCTAATACCACCACCCCAGCTGAGAACTGTGTGGAAAAGTGAACCCCCTCTAGAATTAGGTGTAGTGAAGCAGCCTACTGGGGGGAGGGGAGGGCAATTCAACCAACCTACAGAACTTGTTAAAACCTTTGCATAGGAGTTCTGTCTTCAGTCTTTCCCTTACAGCTGCTTGTATGTTGCTCTGTGAAGTGACACTGAAAACACGCGTTTTGGGACCGGTTACAGAGCAGCGACTGTCAGCTCCCTTGGTATTGTGAAAACTCATCCCGATCTGTTTTAAGACGTGCCACTCTTCCTACCAAACTTCCTTACTGCTGACACATGCATTGTGTATTCTGAAGGAGCGTGGCTCAGGACTACCTACTCCTGAACGCGTGTTTAACTGGAGCGTGTGCCACATGTGAGTCAACCACGGGATGGCCTCTGTAGCATGGACCTTTACAGTAAACAGCCTTGCCAGCGCTGACCTAGTGGGGAGGGTGTCAGAGCCTCGTAAGCACCTCCAGTTACTTCTCCGGTATCGGTGTTGTCCCCTCATGATTCCTCCCGCATGTTCTCCAGGAAAATGATTGCTTTCTTGAGATCTCGTTCAGTATTTGTGAGGAGTCATTTGACGGGCTCCAGGTGTGGTTTGTCCTAAGACAGGCACCTCGGGTTTCTTGGGTTCCCTGCCCTGAACAGCAGGGACTGTTAGCCCAAAGGTGACCTCTATTGCAAACCTGAAAGCCTATCTTCCTAATGCTGAGCCTGGGGACACACCAGGCACCCTGTCAGAGGAGATTCTCCTTGGGGAATAGCTTGCCCAGTTTCTATTGTTAAAATTTAATGAGTTCATGAGATTGACTCTGCTGCAATCATTTCTTCATGATGTATAACAAGTAGCTGTTCTTACAGGCTTATAAAATGTTCCAGAGCTCCATTCATTTGCCCTTCATTAGCTATGTAATTTTGCTAATGACCCAAAATATTTAAAGGCATTGTCCTACAAGAATTATGAGGTTGTCTGTGAGGCCTTATGGAAGAGTTGCACACACAGCTTCATCCCATCTTACTACCAGAAATTCGTTCTGCCCTGCTGCATCTAATTGTATTTTTTACTTCTGTACTGAAGTAGAGTCATCTCCTATTGATAAATGAATAATTATTTCATATATGAAATTACACATTTAATGGAAGTTTGAAGTGTTACAGAGTTAAATGATTAAATTTGCTAATTGAGTAATATTGCTGGGCATAATGATGCATTTAACCATTAACAGTTTTCCACTGCATTGCCTTTTAAATCCTCATGTAGTATATTCTACTTTCTTGTTGCCTTTTCATCAAATGAAGAGATAGATCAAGCAGATCAGGCAACATTATATCGCTGTTTGACCAAAGTTGAAACAATCCCTAGAAAAACCTGAAAAGCCTCAGAAACTGATTTAAACGTTATCTTTGAAAGGAAAGTCGTTTCGCTTCAAGATTATCATCACAATTTAGATGCTGTACATTGTACTAGGATAAAGAGGGAATTTGACAGATGAGCTTTTGCCTCTGGAGCCCACAGATGACTGGAACAAGCTTCCCTTTCAGCTTAAATCAGCAAACAGCATAATCTCCTTTAAGCCTGGGGTTTAAATGGCTGTTTGAAGGAGGATTGTGCAAAATCTATTTCCAGTAATATGGTTACTGGAGCTAAAGAGTATGTGTTGTTTTAGTGTGCATTAAATTATTGTAAGAATTCTGCAGTTGATGGTTTTCACTTAATTTTTAGTTATACGAGCCAGGGGTTCTTTGGTAAAACTGAAAGCAGCTCTCTGGTTCTTGGACACTTCTTTAAAGACAGTAATCAGAGTAGCTGTCGATACCCTGAATGGTCCCTTATGCTGGCTGCAAGAAAGGTGGTTGTGTTTGTCGTGTCCATCAAGAGTCACAGTTCAAGTTTCCTTTTCTGACATGTCTAATACCAGTGGGAGAGTCATTGATCTCACTAAGTCAACAGCTGCAACCTTTCCTCCATCAACAAATGAAGGGTAAAACACCACAGACTGAAAGGAAAGTCCTGTGTTGGAGGGAAGAAGAAATGGGATTTGTGTGTTCTGGTTTGATGGGAGCTGACTGAGAAGTGGCTGCCCCACCATAGGGCTGTCTTGTTGTGATACCCAGAACAGTTTTATTCTCCCTCTCATTGCTTGTTCCTTGTGTCAGATGCAAGGCAGCTATGGTTTTAATCTTGCATGACCAAAAGCTTCAAGTACTTTACAGTTCCTGTAAAAGATGAGGCTCTTAACCAGGAGTTTTCATGAGTAGTATCTACGTTGGTAATGAACAAGAGGTTGCTCAAGAATTCTTCATAGTTTTCTGCTGTGTTTGAAGAGCTATTGGCCAGCTGTGCTGCTGGCTGGCTGGGGCAAAATGTTAACTTTGCACTTGGATGACTCCAGCGTTTGCTGTCTGGGGGACTGCAGCAGGCCAAGAGAAATGAATGCTAATGGAGTAGGGCTGCCGGATCACTGAAAGCAGGCTGCCGTGGCGCTTGCTGAGCCAACAGCGGGGTCTGCACTGGGTGACTCTGGGTGGGACTGGGCTGCTCCACAAGGCATCCCAGTTTGCTTGGTGCTAGCTGCAACATTTGTACCTCAGATAGCGTAGCTGTGTCCTTACTGGTGAGTCCTGTCTGGAGTACGTATTCCGTGTGACAACTGCCTTTCTTGCTGGCTGGTGCTGTTTGAAGTCCTGGCTTTTGTGAAATAAAGGCTGGAGCGTGCTGCACTCGCACCCATCCTCGGTGTCGCAGTCTCTGGTCCAGCTCTGTGGAAGCTGAGGCCTTTTGCTCTTGAGCCTTCTCCAGTTTTTCGGGTACAATGAAAAAAATCGCCTATTTTGGGGCTTTGGTGACAGAGTTCTCTCGATGAGAGATTAACTGTGTGTGAATATTTATCAGGAGTACTAGCGAAGAACTGTCCTGCAAAGCTGCAGGCGACACGCAGATATCTGAGCTAAATTACAGGTTTCTGTAAATAAAACACTACATGTTCTCTGCCTCTGCTAGAGCGACTGACAGTGGTTCTGCCAAGAAATAAACACTGAAAGCACATTTCTTGCTAGATTTCCACATCTTTATTGCTTTTGTTTTCAATGAGAGGGAGTACTTGTGAACTGTTGTTCCTTCGTCCCTGCCTTCCCCCGTGTCAAGGTTGAAGACAAAAGCTGGAACTACCTTTTGTAGTTCTCCAAGGGAAGGTGTAGCAATTAAAGTTAAAATCATGTGATAATTGCCAATGGGAGAAGATGATTTTATTTTAAAGAACTGCCAGTTCATTTGCACTCTCACAAGCACCAAGATGCGTGTGGCCAGGTGGGCAGGCCAGCTTCCAGGCGCTGAGGCGTGTTTCCCGCATGGCCTACCCGGGATTCTTGGAGACGCAGCAGAGGACAAGGTATGCTGGCTGTCTGGTCCTTGTTATGTGTGCTGCGTCCTTCCAGGCTTGGTTCAGTATGTGCTGGGTTGTTCCCTTGAGGAGCTCATGGCAGCTGCGATCCTTTTGTCTGTTGCCTCTCCCTTCTCTCCATCACTAGGATTTACTTACTTTTCTTCTCGGGGTATTGGCTTGGCCCTTCCCCTATCACAGAATCACAGAATAGTAGGGGGTTGGAAGGGACCTCTGTGGGTCATCTAGTCCATATTCTGTGTCTTCCCACCACCATCTCTTAATGGGTTTAGTCTTTATTTCAGTATCCCATATTTTTCTCATCTGGGAGTCCCTGAGAACTTGACTGTAGATTTGTTGGATTGTGACCTGCCGTGGGCACCCACCACCCTTACATTGCTCCTCCTGCTGTTCCTGCTGGTGCTTCCACACCCCTGCCTTCCCGTTCACTCCCCATTCATACTGCTCTCAACATTTCGAGGACGTATTTCGGCAGTGACCAGATGAGTTCATTCCGTACTATCGCACAGCGCTGTGCTCTGCTGCAGAGGCGACTGCATTCCCTCGCACTCTGTTGTGAATATGGCAAGTTGCACGAGCACTTAATTTATTTATCATTTCATATTTTAAATATTTAAGTGAATTGCTGGTGCTGCACAGATAATATCTGTAGATCTTAACAATTGATTATATATGGTTACGGTAATCTGGAGAAAATGCAAATGAACTATGAAAACTGCTCTGTCTGTAAATAAAACCATTTAGCTTCAAAGCAATATTGCCATGGAAATTCTTCGCTGATAAAGTATGTGAGTGAGGCTTTTCTCATTTAGATTTCCTGAGCTTTTTTATTTTATGTTGACAAGATGCCGGAGGGGAAAAAAGCTATAAAATCAATATTGCATATTTAAAATATGGTATTTTATTTCATCTTCCTAATTCCAAATCTTTCTCTTTACAGTATACAGCCATGAATTGAAATTTAGAACAAAAAAAAAGATAGGAAATGTTGTGTTTGACAAGGACTAGCTAAATCCAGTTGATCACTGAAAACTTTTGATTTTGTTTCCAGTTGGCTTCAATGCTGTTTTTGTAAATACTCTTCCAATCAGTAACTCTCAAATGCATTCAGAAAACCTTCTCTGAACTGTATGCAAGATGAAGAGCCTTTGAGGGAAGGATATCTGAGAGCAAGCATACTTAACTGATCTGTGAGAGCAGTGCACGTTAAGTCCAGTCACCATGAATGGAGGATTCCGTGTGTGCCAGCCTCGCTAGTGTTTGCGTTGTGTTGGGCTCTGTGGGCAGAACGGAGCCCTGTGCTCCAGCAGCCTCGCCAGTGCTGCGCTGAGGAGCCACTGAGCAGCGTGCTTAGAGATTGCCGTACAGTTTCACCGTGTCCTGAGTCTTCCATGTGTGCGCCTAGTCATCCTTATCTGGCAGTGTTAGTAATTAGCCCCTTGTTTTCCTTTTGTGGAACTCTAATTCTGCTGTTATTGCTGTATTTGTGTGATAGCAGTTCACTCAGCAGTACTGACTTTCTCTAGATTAGGTGTGAGTATATTCTCGTATTTCTGCAGGTTTATTCAAAGCAGCTGATAGTGTTACTTCTGACAAAGTTTGTGTTAAATTGTGTTGTGCTGGACTGGATAGAAAGCTGGCATAAAGTTACTCCTTAAACAATTTATTTTCTTTATGTGAACTGGCAGAATGGAACCATACCAATTCAGTGCTTTGCATCTGTGACTCCAGGGCTTTTTGATTTCACAGTAGGTACCTGTAACTGCACTTACCCTCTCCTAGAATGACAATTTGATATCACAGTTTCTAAATCCTATCAAACTTTGTGTTCTGAATCAAACTCAGGTTGCTGGCTGAAGCTCTAATACGGAGTTACGCATGTCGTATCACAGTTTTCATCCTGGGTCTCTACGGGAGCTCTTCTCTGCGTGGAAGCTTCTTACACAGCTACACAATCTTCACATAGATCTGGACATACAATGGTGTGGTGATATGAATGGAAGTCATCTAACAGCCTAAATCAAGGTATGGAATAAGAGCTTTGTTCAATTTCCATTTTTTAGCATACATTAAGAACAATCAGACAAACCAGCCCATCAGCATTATTGGTAGAAGACTAGCGTCGTTATGAATTAGTGATCAGCGTTAAGATAACACTTCCCTTTATTGATCATAGACTGCTGCACTGAATTAAAATGAGAAGTAATTTAATGAAATTAAACTCAGCTCCCTGGGGGTGACCAAGCATGCCATGCACATTGTTAATGTCACCCAAAGGAAAACTTCCAGTTGGTAATACATTCATCGCGCCGTGCCCCCTGCTCGCCGCAGGAGCTGCCTGAGTGCCCTCCGCTACCTCTGTGCGCACGCCGGTCGCTCGTCCCAGCGGCCGCGGCTCAGTGTCAGAGGAGAGCACTGTTGGCTGCTGGCATCCTGCATGTGATTTTTATCTTCCCGTGGTAAGCAGGTGTTATCTGCTCTGATTGAATTAAGTGCTCTGCTGACCCATCATGAAGCCCTCTCCAAATCCATGCTGTGAACAGCAAGAGCCCTTGTTTTTTGCATCACTAAAAGTAGGAAAGCAATGTAGATCCCCATGGCACCTTAGAAGAACTGAAGAGCGAATTTGCAGTCGAAAGTGTAAGTTCCCTTGAGAAGTTAATGTCTGACAGTTGAAAGGAGAAAGCTTTGTTGACAAGACAGCAGATTTTAAAAGTATCGAAGCATTCAAAAAGGGCCGTTCAACTTGAAACACAAAGCAGAAAGCAAATGGACTTTCAGCTCCTTTGGGGCCGGGGGAGTTTTTGGTTGCTTTCAGCACCGCCTTTTTGGCTGAATTTGCCTCTCCTCAGCAGATGGTGTTACATGTTCCTTTGGCAAGCCTTGGTCAGAAATATCACAGCTGCCTTGATTTACTGGTGAGCCACAAGGTCATTCCACTCTAACAAGGCTTGATTTCTCTTTTTCTCACCTGCAGAAATCAAAGTGTCCCCGTACCTATCGCTTAGCAGTTGCTCCTCAGAAGGGTTTGTTTCCTTTTCAACTGAAAATCTACAGGTTTGCTGCCCTTTGAGGATTCGATGAATGATCAGCAGCCCTTTGCCGGGAGTGCAGACAGCTTTGGCTTCCGTCCTCTGCCGAGCTGTGCAGCGGTGAGTTAGACCACCGCTGTCTTCTGTGGGGAAATGCTGACGTGACTCCTCTTGTGTCCCCAGTTGCCCCAGGGCGGAAAAGCATAAAAGCCACTTTTTTATCTTTTCCACTTTCCTGAGCAGATGAATTGCAACATTGAATTGTCCTCTAACTTTTTTTTTTTTTCTGGAAAAAATTGACGTGTTTCACATGTGATAATTTGCCTGGCATTTTTGAGTATGATCTTGATGGAAACAGGTTCAGTTGTACTGATCGCTATACAGACATGCAAAATATCCCTGCCCTGGTGGCTCTGAAGGTCAAATAGCACAAGAAAAAGATTCTTTGAATATGTGGGGAAAAGAGAACATGCAAACAGAAAATGTATTTTGTTCAACCTCTGAAAGTAGTTCTTTTGACTTGGTGACACTTATTTTCTGCACAAGCAGGGTGCTTGCCAGCATGTTGCTGGCTGCGTTGAGGGTTTCTTGTTCTGATAAGGAATTAAATCACGTTTTATGTTGGTGCAAAGTTCTGTGTTTGGCGATGAACATTGAGCCAGAAGCAGCTTACGTTTTGTGGTCCTTTGATTAGATGTGTAAAAATCAGCAAAGTGAAGACTGGTAGTTTTGCATATTTTTAAGCACAGAATCACAGTTTCTCTGGCTTTGTTTAATCTTCTCAGTTCGTGACTGGACTTTGTGTATATGCTCTTCTTGGGAAATACAATCTTTAACGCTTTAGAAGCTTATGTAGATACAGGCTTTACCTTTTTAAAACAGTAGTTTTGGGTTGGGTGAAAGATCATTTGTATGTACATAGTTCTGTTGTGGAGGCTTGAGAGCAGAAAAGAAATACAGTGAGAGCTGTAAGCTGAACTAGTTAAAATAAAAAATTGAACCGGACAAAGCTTTCCCTATGGATAGAAGAAGTGTTACTTCATCTGCTGAAAATACCACTGAAGGTTGACTTCGTAATGTAGGAATTCTGATAGCTAAAGCTGCCTATAAAGCTTTTATGTCACTATTATTGCTGAATCATCTCTTGAATGGTACATTATATATGGTGAATTTTTTAAGCACTAAATAGTATTCAATGAATTTTCTAACAACTGGATTTTCTAACAGTTTTCCTTTTTTGTTTTTCGTTTTTTTTCCACAACCAGCTGTGTTGTGGAAGCTGAAGTGCTTCCTACCTGTTGAATACTCACTCTGGTGGCAAGAACTTGCTTGAAATAAATTCTTGCCGATGTAGCTTTGCATGCTTCCCCTACCATAGGAGTATGTTAGACTTAAAAGAGGATGCTTCCATCTGACACAGCTATGAGCAGATGTGTATCATGTCTGTGGATCTTAGGAATGGCATCCTCTGGAAGAACAGACTGCTGAATGAGGAAGCCTGTGGTGGGAGCCGAGCAGAAGAATCTGCAGGATATCCTGAGTGCCGTGGAGGTGTTTGGAGCACTGCTGCGGCTTCTGTCTGTAGCAGTTTGTTTGAAGAACCTCCAAGGTTGGACAGCCCAGCTCCTGCTGTTGCAGACATAGCTTTACTTTCGGCTGGATTTACTTCAGTTGTGAGTTAGAGCATTCACCTGCAGGTTTAGTGTGTGAATTTTGCATCGGTCAGTTTAATCCACTTTCGTTAGTTCTCTATAGACAAATCCACAATTATTTATTGTGACCTTTTTTCTATTATGCTTGATTTCTTGATAGCATTTTGTGGTACTTTGTTGTCAGATACCGAGTCCAGCTTTCAGCTGAAGGAAGCAAGGCAATATGAAGAAGAGAATTAATTTACCTGTTATCCAACAAGACTCTTCATATTATGTATACAGTAGCCTTTAACAATGTTGATGATTTGGGGCTTTTTCTGAGGAAAGATTAGATTCCTCTTCCTCTAAGATTCATGGGGCTGCTGAACCTTGACGGACATCAGGGGGGTTGGAAGAAAAATGTATCCCCTACAATAGTCTCACAGGAATGTAAGGATGCTTTAGATACTCAACTCCTTTCTTCCAAATTGAGTTAAACTGTGCTGGGAGACGAGTGCGACAGAACAGAGAAAGCCGCATTCGTCAGCCCAGTGAAGTCACCCTTGCTTTCCCATAGCGACAGCACGTGGGCGATGCGTACAGACATCGTGCTGGACAGTTTTCTTGGTGCTCGGCTTAGAGCAGTGGCATGGAAGAGCAGTGATGTACTCGTGCTAAACAGACCGTCCAAGTGTTACGGGAATTGGCTTCAGCTCTCTGGAGCTACTCGCACAAAAACCTGTTAAAAACTCAGGTGGGTGAAGGCTGTCTGCCTGGCGTTGCACAGCTGCTGCTTTTATATTTAATCCATGCTGGACCTTCGTGGGTTAATCTTTTATAAGTGTGAGGTTTCTTGTGACATGCTTGGCCGAATCCGATGTACAGACTTCAATTTGAAGTGAGAGGAGTGTTGAAAAATGAAATGTTTTTGAAAGTTAAATTGCAGTCATTTATATGAAAATGCCTTAGGTAGTTCATTTTTCCCCCCAAAATATACTCATTTTATAGCACATTAATAATTCATGTGCATATTGGTTGCAGACATAAAGCACAAAAATATACGTGCTTTATAAAGCATAGATTTTCATGAAACAAATATGAATTGCTACTATCCGAATGATAGTGATGCCTGATTAGCTCCCCTATATTTAATTTTTGATGGATGTTCACGATTCTTCATCAACACAAGAAAGAAACAGGATTTTGCAAGAAGTCTCCAGAAACACGTCTCCCACAACACCAGATTTATAGGCCCAGCAGGACACACGTGAAGCAGCAGAGTTGAACTGTCTGTTTGTTGCGTTCATGGCAAGCCAGCGCGCTCCGGTTTGCTACTCTGGGTTCAGGAAGAAGATACTGAACGTATGGGATAACACAGATGGACGCTTCCTCTGTGCACTCAAATAGGGATCTCCAGGGAGTACTGTATTTCTTGGTTTGTGGTGAGTGATTCTCTCTCGGGAATCAAGGAGAGGAGCAAATCCTGCTCCCCAGCTCCTGCAGCAGACACTTTTTGAAAGAAGAACTAGCCCGCTAATGATCCACTGGCACCTTGTTATAAGAAAGTTGCCCTTGTGTCAGTGCTGTCTCCCACTACTGCAGTGTTTTTATTGACTGAACTTCCTTGTGCCGTTAAAGATTAATATTTCCTTGATCTCCTGTCCATAGGTGCCTCTCATATAGAATAGTAGTTATGTTCTGCTTACATATGGCTGAGTTTCTGTGGTGTAAAATAGACAAGCAATCCTGGTAATGCTGATGTCCTAACCAGCAGAGTAGTTGTCCTGCTTGCAGAACTGGTAAAACTCCCTTTGACTTCATTTGAAGTTGGGGTCCTGCTCTCCTAGTTGGACTTGGACTAGAAAATGTGTTGGATTGGACTGATACCTTGATGCCCATCACATCAGAAAGCTGCGAGCTGAGTGAAGAGGGCTGCAGGTACCTGCACAGCTCAGGTGTGTTAATGTAGCCCAGCTTTTGCTGTTCTGGAGCAGGGTGAAAGTCACTGCAATTAGAACAAGGGACGTGAGCAAAGTGAATTTCAGTCTGTGTTCAGGATTCTAATTTATGCCTTAGACTCAATGATATTAATTTTTCAGAAATGCCAAGAGTAATGAATTGTTTGCTTGATTTCGCTCCAGCTCCCAACATGAACCATTAAATATGGCGATGAAAGGCATTCCTGCCCCAGAGGGGATGCACTGTGGAAGAAGCGGTCATTCTCTTTTAATGCTGTTTGCCAGAGAGGACAATGCAAAAGTAGTTTGGTTTTTGTCAGCAATGTTTTCCAGCTATCTATCTTCTCACATTTCGGTTGTGGAAACGCTTTACCTATTTCATGGGGCAGATGTGCCTGGTCAGGGGAGCGTGGCCGTGTCCTGCTGGAGCTGGTGAGGAGAATGATGTTGCACGTGTGGCCGTTGGGAGGGCGAGACCCTAGAAAAGCAAGTGATGCCTCTTGGCATGTAAGTGCAGTTGCCTCTAGCTAGCGCTGAAATAGTGCAGCTCGATGAATTGACTTCGAGGAAATTGCTGGAGACAGGAGAGGTAACACATGAAATATGGGAATGACTTTACATTGCAGGATGATGAGGACTCCTCCAAAAATACTGAGCCAGATGAAAGCTCTTTTGCTGCAGGTGAGGCATGCTGGGAAGAATAACTTGCCTGTTGATTACTCTGTGAGAGAAATATTTCGGTTTTTTAATCCATCAGTGCATTTTTTGTCAGCTTCTAGAGACACTAGGGTAATTTTATTCAGAGATATCTTGAAGATATCAGTGAATTATCAGAATAAAGCAGGTCTCAGTATGTCACCTCTTATGATGTTGACAAATACCAGCCTGCTCCAGATGCTTAAGAATTTTTTGCACAAGTTTTAAAATTTTCAATAAAACTCTTCTAATTTATTTTTTCCCAGTAAAAATATCATCAATATTTACCTGACATCTAAATATAATTTGACCAGGCTTGCAAAACCACATTTCAATAAAATTCCTATGCATGACTAAAATATATTTAGTTTCCTTAGAAAATATTTCAGATTATGCTCACCAGTTTCTAAACAGCTATAGTAAGGGACTTTCCTGGTCAGGTCAGAATTAAAAAGAGCAACATGAATGCGGAGTAGAAATGTGAGAGGTTAAATTATGCAACATCAGTTTGAGATGCTGAGATGAAGTACCTATGTCTTGTGTTTGGATAGGTATTTTAAATAAATAATTTCATGTTTACAGCCAAACTTTGCAACATCCCTTTGGTGGTGAAAAGCTTAAGATCCTGAGAAAGTGGCTGGTGTAAATGCTTCTGCTGCTCAGCCTGAGGACAAATACAAGAAGACGAGAAGGGTGTCTGATAATCCCCAGCGCCTGCTGGGTGGCTGTGACGGAGGGAAGGTGTTTCCACAGAGCTAGCGCTTACTGTTAAAAGCTCTTTTGCCTGTGTTCCTAGAGGCCAAACCGGAGCGAAGGAAATTGTGGGCTTTGTGAAGCTCAGGGACCGAGCAGCGTTTCAGACAAACTTTGCTGAAGAAGCAATAATGAACGGGCTGGAACAAAGATCGCTGCAGTGCTTGGGTGCCCTTACCATGGGTCAGAATCGCTAGAGATTGGGATTTCAGAGGCAGTTATGCCAGGCTGCTGCTTCTGACAGTGTGACTGCTCACGTAAAGGTTGTGAGTTACCTTAGCTGAGAGCACAGCGTACCCTGGGCCTGTCTCTCAGA
>Ga0181612_131673_pt1 | contig 18620 bp, 10 predicted proteins | sample HoacroProtozoa21_FD_119630 | JGI IMG/M metagenome (GOLD analysis project Ga0181612, IMG submission 119630) | Hoatzin crop microbial communities from Cojedes, Venezuel. Combined Assembly of Gp0051906, Gp0051904, Gp0051908
CTCGCCGCTGCGGTTTTGCCACCGGAGAAAGGGTCCCTCGGCGCGAGCCTCTGCTCCAGAACCCTTCACCTTCAGTAGCTTCGCCGAAATGCAGTTAAGGGGGAAATATAAATAAAGAGTAGCTGCTTAAATTCATTTTTATTGCCATCTCCACTTCAAGTCACTGATATGTGAAGAAGTTCAGCTTTGCAACATTCGCCACATTCACCACAGAAAACTTTAATTTTCTAACTAAGAAGTATTTCTGAGGTAGGTGGGAAGGAGGAACGGTGCCAATATGTCTGCATACTCCTTTTAAATACAATAATTAGCTGTGTTAGAATTAGTATGCAAATCACACTCTGATGAATCAACTGTTTCCACACTGGGATCATGAAGTCTCACAGTACCACCAGTAATACCATTAACTCACAAAAATTATCCAGCACATCCAGTTTGCAGGCAGCACCACCCACACTTGTAAAACTTTTCAAAGAAGTATGCTTATATGAATACTGATTTTTGCTTCAAAATCAAGTACTCATCAGCTCTTCCTCTCCCTCACTCCCCCTAGAAAATGCTTTTTTAAAAATCCCAACATATTTGAAGGGTGTCTCTCCTATTCCTACTCAGTGTCTCATTTTGCCATACGATTTCTCTCCGCATCTCTGTGCAATCTTCACGCAGAATTTGCCTTTGTTAGTCCAGGCTGCAGCACACTTTGACAACCAGCTCCTTTCCTCTGGCTGCCTTTCGGCATCTCCTCCAGGCTAAGTCAGCTGCAGGTTTGGAGAGCCAGTTCCACCCTCTTGATGGTAATGCATCTTTCTCCTCAGATCTCCCCACTATCATCTTCTCATTTGTCCTCACCTGAGCAGTCCTGCAAAACAATTTCACCCCTATCTCCACTTCTACAAATACCTCATGTTCACTGCCATTTCACAGGAGTTTTTAGGCTCCTCAAAGTACACTGCACACATCCTTCATCACAAGATGCAACACAGACAAGGCTGTTTTCATTACAGTTCGTCTGATCTATCTCTTCCCAATTCTCATGTTGCTACCCACTTGTTTTCCTGCTCGCCCTTCTGTCCTGTGTGTCTGCACATCTGAAACAATTATCAGTTTCTCGTTCAGAAAATATTACCTCTGCAAGTCTCTATTAAAGTTCATGTTTTCTAGAAATACCATCCTCCGGCATCAGCATTTCCCAACGCAACATCACTGCCTTTACGCCGACCATTTTCACACGCCCTGTGTTTGTATTACCATGTTTGCTACTAAGCTCTGTTTATAAAGGTGCGGGCAAAATCTGAAGAAGCAGAGGACATCCTCTTCCTTTTCTAATGGAAACTTGAGTGGCCCTTTTGGCAATCACACAAGAGAAAAGGATTTTAAGGTCAGAGACAAATTATAAATATCCCTGCCATTTTGCTCCATAAACCAAACTATGGATGATATTAATCACATGTATACCCAACCCTGTCTTGAACACCAGGTACCTCAGATCGTGCAACTATGTCAACCAGGCAACTCAGCTGTAAGTAACTGGTGATGGAGGGAAGTGTTAAAACTCTGTATTTTATAAGTAATTATTTTATTAAATTAGTTAGATTGATTACAGTAGGTTATCCTTGAAATCCAGTATTCTTCCAATTTCAGTCTCATGAGAACGGTCTATCAAAAGACAAGGCATGACATACAGAAAGTACCCTGTTCAGCAGTTATAATGATACTCTACCAAAGCCTACAGACACCTTGTGCACTGTGTGGCCCAGTACTTCAATAAAAATATACTCACTGAATACAAACAATCACATTACATTTAATCACTACTTCAACAAGAAAAACAGCTTCCTAATTTCACTATCAGTCAGTCTTCCTGCTCTCATCCTGATGAAGGTGTTACAGGCACTCAGACAGGCTAGCTCAGCATGCTAACCAAAACCTATGTTAAAGAAGTAACCTAACACTTCAAAACATGCTCTCCAAAATCCAGAAAATTCTGGAGCGGATGCTGGGCTCAAAATGAATTACCATTAATTTGAGGTTACGCAGTGTTGATTGAATTTTCCTCCTTCCGACAGTGCAAAGCTCTCATCCTGACAACTGCATGCTCACAAATACAGAATTCTTTACATTTTTCCACTTGACTAATCAACACTGCATCAATTTTGCATTAGGAGTCTGACAAATGCTGTCAGTGTTTAAATAGCAACCTTTACACCTACTAGGCACTGGGACCAAAAGCAAGCTTTTTATCTGGAACCAGACCATTTCCAATAGATCGCTTCTACTCATACTAGAAAGGTGGCAGATGATGAATACAGTGAATTCTCATGGTTCCCAGCCCCTGCCACACAGATGGAGAGGCATTTGTCACACCTCTCCTGACCCCAGCACTCACAGCTCTTCTCCGTTTAAAACATTTCACAAGAGGTAAAACAGCAGAGGCTCTTAGCTTTCAAGGTTTCTTTTCTATTCATAACGTGGCATGCAAGATAGAACTCCACAGCAGGTATTAAACTCTGAAAGTTTTTGCAGTTCAGTTATTACCCTTGAGAGAAGGATGTACCAGCCACAGAGCAGCCACAGCCTCACCACACAGACATACTGAATGATCAATTATTCTGAATATGAACTAGCTACCTCGTTTTCCTTTGGAAGTCCATTTCTATGAATAATTGTCTGCATTCATGTTAAGTTTTCAGGATTTTTTGTTTGTTATCTACCTACAAGTAGGGTTAATGGCAGCATGGAACGTAGCTTGTCTTATCCTGTTACACTTACTTCACACATAAATTCATACGTACTGGAAAATAATGTAATCAAGGCTTGCCTTTTTTAAAAAAAATAGAAGAGTAAAAAACCTCACATACCCACACACAAGATAAACAACTAGCTTGCGATTCAGAAAAAAATCAAATCATTTTTGAAAGGCTTCTTTTTTACAGTACAACCATCTTGTTAAGAAGTAACCTGATAATGCTTTACCAATAATACAATCTTCCATAACATTTGGCAGTTTTGAAGTCCACAGAACTTATCCTCTAAACGTTAAGACTGCAAATATTTTGCCTGAAGGGACAAAGACTTGGGGGCAGAGAAGGTCATTTATGAAATACAGAGCTTCAGTTTTTCATGCTGAAAACTCCTCTGCACATTAAGCATTTGTATAACCACAGTTCAGTCAGGAAAGTACACATTTGGTATACCTGCTAATGTGGTTACAGAATCAGCAAATTGGCACTTTTACTTCCAACGTTCCATTTTCTGCTTGTAACAAAACTAAAAAATGCAACTAAAATGCACTAACAGTAGGGAATTTTCTTTTTAAAACAGTGTCTAGACTGTAGTAAACTCTCAGAACTAGGGAAGTCACATTAGCAGACTAATGTTCAAAGTTAGGTTATTTTAAATGACATATTGGAAACAATTTACACAAATTTTTAAAATGCAGTCATATAAATTCAGTCTGCCCAGCCTGAAAAGTTCTGAACATAGAGGCAGTCCTCTGAAGCACATGCATTCAGAAAACAAGCACTGAAATCACCTCAAAGTCATATGCAAGGTACTCAGTTCTTAGAAAGAAATAAGCGCTATTTTTCTTTCTTTTCTTTTTATTTAAAAATGTCAGTGGAAGTAATATTGTGCACCTAGGTTCAAGCCAGCTGTAGTAAAATAATTTCTGAAGAGATCGTTAAACGAATGTGTGTTCACCATTATAAAAATAGGGGGTGTGAGGCAAATGAGGGAAAGGGTTGTGTTAAAAGAGAAAAGCCATTTGCTGGCCTCTGGTCCCCTGCAGCGCAGTAGACAGCTGAAAGAGCCCACTAAGTGCAGCTGAGTTAAGGCATACGGACTGGCAGAACCAATTTCGAGTTGTACCATTACCTTTACTGGAGAGGCAAAGGTAGACAATAAGATCACTTTCACCAGCCAAAAATGCCACAAATACCACAGCAAACCATATGAGAATGCCTCACGATGACAAGTAGTAGGTAATAAGCTGTTGGAAGTGCTCAAGTTCAGTTAGTGCACAAAACTATTAGTGACTCCTGTAATGGGAATTACTGGTATGCCTCAAACATTCCTTATTTTTAAATGAGAACAGTAAGTTTCTCGCATTCCTTTGCTTAACCCACATGAAAGATATTTGCCATTCTTATTGCTTATTTATTCCCCCTACGTAGTTTTTAAACATCAAAACAGATATCAAGATTTGCTTTTAAATAGTAATTTTACAAGTGGTTTAGATTGATGGCAACTGAACAAAACAAGCCAACAGAAGAACTTGACAGAAAACCAAGCAAAATGAAACAATCTAATGGAAGCTCTATCACTCCAGAAACAAGTTCTAAAGCTCAGTGGGAACTTAAAACACTAAACATTAAGAATTTGCATTAGAGAGCAAAGCTAATTATTAGAAAGATGGTCAAAGTACTTTTACAGGGATCTCTCAACAAGACTGGAGAATATGACAATACAGTACAAATTTCAACGGGGTAATTTCCACCCAAGGCAGATCCCAAAAACAAATGTTCTGGAGCATTACCCCCTGGCCCTGCAAGCAGGTTACGAAGGGGGGACCCTCCACCCCACAGAGCCTGCTGGAAGTTGTGGAGAGCCTGAAGAAAGCATTGACCCACACAGGTCTGATTTCAAAATGATAGCTTAAGAAATGACAGCTTACATATTCAGGCACAATTATGAAACTTTCATGTTTCAGAATCACTTGGTATACTGTTGTTAATCCTGCTCTTGAAGTTCAGAAGGTAATTAAATCAAGATGTTTCACAGATGGTATCTTAAGCCTTACCTGGGAAATACCAGCTCTGCCCTCCCTATTTCCCAAGGCTGTGTGCTTACATAATTGCTGTTATTCTAACCACATTGCTCCCTAATGCACACAGCAAACAAATACAAATTGCCTATTACATTAGACGGATTACCCACCTATATTCTGCAACAAAGTTTTAAATTTTAGCCAGGTGTCACCTGTTATTATGGATTTCCCTAAGAGAAGTTTCCATCACATTCCTCATCCTTTAAGCCTCCTCTCAACCACCTAACCCATTTTTTGAAAGATTCATCTCGCAGGCAAGTTGGCTATATCCACTCAGTGTTAGGTGGCCTTTTCTTCTTTGATAATATTGCTTGTAAACACTGCTCCTGTTAGATGATAGTTCTGCCCAAGTGAGTGACAGAAGGCAGGCAAGGAAATTCTATACAATAGAGGTACTTTGATAAATGTCCACGATTTGAGAGATGTATTAGTTAGTCGTTACCTTGATTAAATTTAAACCTTTGTCCTTGAAGCCAGTCCGTTTTGAAACACAAATCCTACTCCTTAGAGTGCAGCAAAAACCTCTGCATGTGCATTTTAGAGCAGACAGTGGGGAGAAAATAGGAAATTTCAAAATAAATATAAATTCCTTTTAAAGAAATGGACATCCTAAAACCAGATGAAAGATGTTTAGAAACTATATTAGCATGTCTACTTGTAAAATTCCCCATTGGCAGTATTCAGTAAGAGATCTAATACTTACCCTGTGTAGTCACCCATACTGAATTAATCACATGGTACCTCTTTATTCAATGCTTTGCTCTTTAAACTAGCATCAAATCTGTCATTCACCTACATGAATAAAGTAGTCTGTAAGTAGCAGAACTAGTGAAAACACGTTTCATTTCAATCGCACTTCAGATTGGTTTTCTGCCAGACTAATGGATTTCCCATTCTGATGCTGCGTGAAATAAAGACCAATTTGTATTTCCTTCCACACCTGCCTATAAATTCTTAAAAGAACTGATAACTGCAGACTTGACAACAAGGCTGAACACTGGCAACAGGCACAGAGAATCCCCTTCCTATGGGAATGATTTCAGGGGTACAGCCCCATTTTGTGCCCAACTGCCAGCCAGAATTTTATGGGCATTCTCCTGGTCCATCTACACTGATCCAATCACCAGCAATGGCTGATCGGGGAAGAACTGGTGAGCAGCCCCACAGTATCACTGCCAATGGGTCTGCTCCTCAGGCAGCTGCAGCACGTATCACAGTAGCTCACTGACCCAACTGAAAGCTTAGGCTTTTGAGAAAAAAAGGCTATTTTTCAGTCAATTTGGACCTGAAAGGCTAACAGGCTCGTGCAAAGGAAACATTGAGACACACGAACTGGGATACCATAGGCAGGGAGAAAGCTGGGAGTAGCAGCCCCATCATAGATCGCTTCAAGCTGATAATGAAACCATGCAGGGAGGACACAGCATCATCATGTCCGGTCCTGCATACTCATAGACAATCACGTACTAGATCGGCAGTCAAGAAGTTCACATACTGCACCTCAGCAAGTCATCACTCTGTCCATCATAAGCCACAAGAGACAGCCTACAAGGCGAGAATCGAAGCCATAAAAATCATATTGTCCTACAGTAAGGCAGGAAAAGATCTGGCATCGCCAATGTCTTAAATATCTTAAATGCATCACCTGGGGTTGCAGCGATGCATATGAAAGTCATCACAGAATCACACAGAATCACAGAATGTTCAGGGTTGGAAGGGACCTCTGTGGGTCCCACATCACATAGAAAGACACAACAAGTCCAAACAGCCCCTGCAATCACAGCCTGGAAGGGGGTTTCTTTCCAGCTCTGAACTCAGTTGTCAGTTTAACTCGGTTTAACTCAAGTACAAGAAAGACTCTGGGCAGGCCCCTGAAAAGATTGCCAGCTTCACTTAGGAAGTGAATGTCATGGACATCACTGTAACTTCACTAGTTTTCTCTCCCCATTTTCCCAAAGTTTCAGAGAAAGGCAAAAAAATAAAAAGGGGAAAAAGCTCCTAGAATTTTAACTTATTATCGGTGCTCCCCTGCCTTTGCCAAACACTCTTTACCTGAGCATTTTTATGCCAGCCATCCTGCAGCCAATGAGTCTCACCTGCCTAGTCCTCTGCTGGACTGACTCCTGCACCCAGTGTAGGACAGAAGCTCTTCTCGTTGGTCCCCCAGTGCATGACTTGCACTTGGCTCCTTTAAGGTTCGTTCTGGCTCAGTGATGCCAGCTAACAAAGTCACCTAGCTCTGAGTACATGGTGAGCTCTGTGGCACATATCAGATGACAACTTTCACTTAGAAGTCAAAATAAGGTTCACTTATGATGTAATTATTTTAATTAATGCAACCTCACTTTCATTAGATAATGAAATACAATTACCCTTACCAAAGACCTTCGACTAAGTATTGATTTACTAATTGGGCTGTATCTGACTCAGATTAATCTCCTCCTTAACCAAAGGAGTTCACAGATTCTCCTTTTTTCTCCTTGCCTATTATGTAACTAGAAAACTTTCTGCGGCATTTGAATTTTTCTTTCAAGACCAGATCAACTAAGCTTTGGGTCACTTTAAACAGACTTTCACAAAACAATAACCTGCTGGACAGCAGTAACACAATCGAGTATTTTCAGCCGCACCACACAGTCGTGCTAACTGATACACGCAGTGCTCCCCGCTCATTCCCGTACAAGCCAACATCTTCGTAATATGCTGAGCTGTTACCCATTCTGTTTTTTTCCTCTACAGTAGAGACAGTTCTGATATAAACAATTCTTACCTATATTTATCTGTCGTGTTTCTAAAGCAAACCAGAATATGAAACCCTGTACTGAACTACAGGGGTAAGGAGTGGTATTTACCTGCACTGCAAAGATAGCACAGTCTGGGTTTTTTAACCTGCATAGGAAGTACATTATTTTTAAGACACAATTTACAGGTAAGCTCTAAAAAGGTAGAGGAAGTGCAAGTGATTAACTAAATATTTTGAAAGACAGGGATCAAAGATGTCTGATGACATCCAAAGTTTACATTTTAGAAGACTAAAAGTGATGGGGTTTTGTGGACACATCCACAAAATAGGACTAATCACATTTAATTTCTTCTCATTGTGGGGATGAAGATTGCTTGTTTTCAGTACACACTGTAGTTATTTGAATGCTTTGGTTAGACTCTTCAACATTCTACCGGACACCTCTCTCAAGGTGAAGCACATGGAATGCAGATAAAAGCATCCTCGTATCAGTTATCAATACCTTCCCAATATACCTGACAGAGGGAAGGTCACAAGTAAAACACGCAGCTAACACTGCCAAGATTTATCATCAGTCTAAAGCTCTCCCTCCTCCTCCTCCTCTGTGATACCATTACCCGAAGTCTGTATCATTCTTGAACCTCCCAGTAGTACGGCTTAAAAATGACTCTGGTTATGAGTACTACTGCTTGTATCCACCTGCTGGATTAAAGTTACTCATGCCAAAATGTGAGAAGGGACATGAGTGAGACCATCTCCTTCGTTCTGTGGCAAGCTGAGTCACTGAGCTGGCTCCGTCATATCATCTATCCTCATTAACAGTTAAGATTTAATACACGTGAGTTAACTGCATATGAGAATCTCATATGTTCAATTAACTACAAATAGAAGCAATTTGCTACCAAGGACCCGTAAAGAACTTAGTTTGTCTTTCCCCATCACTTAACAGAACAATGCCATAAATTGTCATTAAATAGTCACGGGGGGTGGGGGGGAGGGGAGAAGAGGCACTCTGTGGAAGCTAAACAGAAAGAGAAATGCAGAGTTGGACTTCAGCTTCCCAAGAAGACTCCTTAAAACAAACGGTAACATCTTGCTAATCTAGCCAATAGCAATGGAAAAAAAGCAGACAAGCCTTCTTATTTCCAAAGACACCTTGTAACTAAGTAATCAACAGCAACGTACCTGTAGCTATTCAGCACTAGAGAAAAATAAATACAGCAAAATTAGACTATAAATTTCCACACATGGTAGACAAAGACAGGGAGACGGTGCTGTCTTCTGTAACATGAAAGTACAGCAAAAAAGAAGTTTCAAAGGAAGGGGAGATTAAAAAAAATAGATATCATTAACTTAGGAACACAATATTCACCTTAAGAAAGAAGACGTAAGCAAGTGAAATATATTCATCACTATCAACGAAAGAAATATTTTTCTACAGACACATCTTGCCTATAGCATACACTCAACTTGGCTGCTGTCACTATAATCGCCCTGGCAAAAAGACATTGCAAAGTCAACGTCATTTTACGGAACTTTTATTGCACCAGCTGTAATCTTGCTGGGTTCAGAATATTAGTAAGTAGTAACACTGATAACACCGGTGCAGAGTTGCAACATATTATTTTATTCACTCTTTCATGCAGCAATTTACAAAAGCTGAACTGCTCCCACACCACTCTCATGCTGACGTGGGCTAATTTCCTTTACCATTGTTTCCCACCGCCTTGCACTTTCTCAACCTACCCACCCTCTGGGTCCTAGGCCAATATTCTAGGCAGCAAAATAATGCATTCTTTCTGCTTTGATTTCGTTTGCGTTGCATTAGGCAAGCATAAATTTTCAAGGCAGCTGACCTAGAACTAACACCCACCCGTCCCTCTCCTCCTTTTTTTAAGCTACCACAGCATAGTGGACATGCTGTTGAGCACTGTAAACACCAGCAACTGCACCCTCCCTGGGAGGCTCTTTCAAAAGAAAGCTGGAACCAGCTGTGCCTGCACCTCTTGCAACGACCCACACAACGCAACCCTGAACTTCGGCAAGCACGACACAGGCAGCAGCTGCACAGGGAGAGGGGACAACGGAGCTTTACGGTGACAAAAGCCATTTTACAGGAAATCTGTGCTACGCGTTTTTGAACTAGGGTCTCAGAACACTCCCCCTACCCAGGGAAACATGCTGACAGTACCACGAGAAAAGCTGCTGCTCCCAAGTTCTGTCTTGGCACACCAGCTACTGTTGTGAATGTGCTTTCTGGAGTGCTCCAGGAAGCGACTGCACTGCCACATCCTAAATTTTTCCAGTCCAGAGCTGGTAATTTGTATACCTGCAGTTGGAGGTTCTGAATCACTGAGGAATATGCAGTGAGATAGCAAGGCCTTAGGTTTTTGCGTCTTCTGTTGTTGTTTAAATCAGCACTCTTCAGCATGATGAAAGGACTAATTTATCACTAAGAAACATACTCATGAGCTTTAGTGTCCGGCAACCCACGAAGGTGCATTATACTGTCACCTGGAGACTCAGGCCTCTCCGCCAGAAGAACTAAACTGAGCAGTAAGAACATGAATAGACTTCTAATTTCTCCTGATACTCCTGAGGTTTTTTCCTACATCCCAAAGAAGCTGTCAACTTAAAAAAAGAGAAATCATTAGTCTATACTTGAACAGAGTCACTGCAGAAGTGAAACACGGTTTCACAAATGCAGGTGAGGTAGAAAAGCCAGATGCTTCCCAGCAAGTCCACGTTGTACTCAAATGAGGAATCACAGAGGGATGAAGAACAGATAGCAAAGAAATGTCTGAATGTTAGGGACAGCTGGAGGGAATGACTCTGTAGACTCAGACTGTAGTCTAAGTCACTTGTCAAGATTGCACTGTGCTTACACTTTGAGTCCAGGGATGAATGTATGGAAATTAGCATATTACAAACCCCAGGTTTTCTGTCTGAAATTTGAGTAAGCTTTCGGTTACCACTCAAGACGTCTTGGATGCTGTTTACACAGCTTCTAGAGCACCTTTCCCTTTTGAGGTGACTGCAGTCCTTGGAGGGTGATCCAGTTGGACAGAGGTTGGGCACACAGTGTGAACACAAAAATGGGAGCACCTTTACTTTGACTCAGTACTAATGTCAGTTCCAGAAAGGCTCTTTTCTGCTTGCTGTGCAGGTACCTTTCTAAGGACTACAGAAGTGTTGGACTTCCAAAGGGTTCCCGGGAAAGCCCTGGGGGTCAGGACTCAACAAACTGTACGGAATAGGAACATTCATAGCAGCATACAAGCATTAGAGAGAGGAAACATCCAGTCAAGGTGACTCAGAGCAGTCAAAGGCCCATAGAGACAAAAGAAAAAGGCTGTTCCAAGGGCAAAGGAATGCTGCATGGGACAGTATTCAGATGACAACCTAACCTCAGAAGCTTACACGAAAACAAAACCCTCCATCACCTAAAATCATTAATGGGCTTGATCAGCAAAAGTGTTTTACAACATTTTTTAAACCGGATCTTCTTACAAAAATCCAGCTTTAAAAATGTATCAGCTCTTTGTTCAATTTCCAAGCAATCAACATGCAGGACTTTCATAACACAGAATGCAAAGCAGAGGCTGATATTACGGGCAAAATATATTAACAACATTACACAGCTGTGAAGGTTTACTTCTGCTCCAGATCTAGTTAGCTGGACCTTAGTTCCTTTGCTAAGAGGAATTTTTAGAAGTCTTGATTATTTTGCACTTTCAGGAAGCTCAAGAACAGCGCATAAAGTAGCAATATGCAGGGTGTAAGTTTATAACAGCAGAGCTTTTCAAAATCAGTGTAAGACACCACATGGTAACTTCACAGAAGAACAGAATGAAACACCACATTAATGCACAGGTTTAATCACAGGTATGCTGTCAGATGCTTCCATCTTCTATCAATATTTTCCACCACTGTAGTAAAATGTAGCTTTTACCATCTTTCCAAGCATTCAGAGACCACCCAGAACCACAGGACATCTCTGCAGTTTAAAATAGATCAGCTCAGCTAGACAGCACGTAGGGACGAACCAGCTACATCTGGCTACGTCAACTGCACTTATTTTTTCTCCTCCTTCAAATCCTGAAAGATTGCCAAATACAAATAGCTCAAAAAATTTACCCCATCAACAAAGTGCATTAGGCAATGGATATGCCACATCAGAATAACACAGGAGACAATAATACTTCCAGCGCAGAAGCTTGGCAAGCCGCAGAGTACTCAGCCTAATACTAATGTTCCTGTAAAACAACAGTATACAAGAAACAGACAAGTGTCTAATAGTCTACTCAGCAAGCAACAGCAGTAAAAGAGAAGAAAACTGGACCATCTCCAGTATAAAGAAAGATTAGGCTTATATATAACTATGCATTTAAGTTATCAACAAAGGGCTTACATAGCATTTTTCACGTACAGGTTTCAGTGCTTTGCAAGAGGTCAGTGTGTTTGGTTCACTCTTTGCATGAAGCACCCAGTCACCAGAGAGAAAGTGGCACTTTTTCCATCAGTTAGCATAGCAAAGCTGTGAGCAAAACCAAAATGTTGGGTTCCAGTTCAATATTCCAGTCACTACACAAAATTACCAGGCCACACTCCACTGCCCGAACCTAAAGCAACACCGCAGTCCTCACCACCCGAGCGGGTTTCTAAGTGCAGCGGTTTGCCTCCACTCTTTCTCTACTATCTCACCTAAAGATGATGTTACTGTTCACACTCAAACTAAGGAAACTGCTTTCACACACTCTCGCTGTCTTCCATACACATTATAGACCTGCAGGTTTATCCAGCTGACTATATCCGAAAAGCACGATGCTTTCCCACTGATTGGACCTTTTCTCACTGCTGTTGGCTCAACTGGTGAGTCAAGGTCATATAATTTTACCATCTGTAAAAGCAGCTCCCTTGCTTATCACAAAAGCCTGTCTAGATTCAACCAAGCTTTGTCCAACGCTCCAGCACCTTGGATGAAAGGAACCGATGGCATGCAATCACACTTCACACGGACACGTGTAAAGTCTCGACAGGATGAAAGCAAGAACACCAAATTGCACAATTTCCACAGCTCCAGAAGCAATTTTCCATCCCATACTTTTAAATGTAGATGAAATGGGGTATCTAAGATGCTCAGTTTTAAAATACAGCAGCAGCCTCATTTCAACAGATCAGGAAAAACTCTGGATCAAACCAGAACTCCGTGCAGTCCACTCCATGTTCAGGAACCCTTTTTTTCTGCAACTTTCAGATAAGTTTCCCTAATAGATCAAGTGGACCACTTCAGTTTATGAGAAGCAGTTTCAGGACAATCCGAAATTCAGCTGGGGGATTTTTCCCCCCATAACTTTTCGAACACTCATTGAAGGACGGCACAGAGAGCTCTAACAGCTCCCGTGTTTTGCACTCCCTCCTCCCAACCTTCTCCAAAATGTGTCATGTTCATGGTTAGAAGTTAAATAAGTGGACTTCCTGAACACCAGAGCTACACATAAAGCTATTTACAGCCTTGCCTCACACTTTTATCACTTCTTCGTGTAAAAACAAACTGAAGCAGACTCCTCTTTCACAACCTGATGTGGTACAGAACAAAAGGTGCTACAGAAACAATGTTGTCAGCACAACATTAATAATACAAGTGACTGAAGGAATTAATATTTGTAACAAAGTTTCTGAGGATTACAGCTCACAAGCAGTTCTGTGAGAGGTCTAATTTCAAAGCTGACAGTGAGCAGTGAGCTTGCCCCATTAGCCTCTTGGCTTTTGTACACGGTGTCTTCTACACATCTCAGTCACAAGAGACAAGGGTGGACAGGGCACTTCCAAAGTGCATTATAATAATTTTATTAAGCTTGTCAGACCCATTCTGCGCAGTTAAAGCCTCAAAAGTGAATCTTTTATCTCAGTACTGAAAAGACAAGCCACAGAACTCTGACTACAGAAGTGATTAAAGAAGGTGTTTAATCCAGATATTTACAACTGTACATCTAAACAAATAAACAAAAAAAGGATTGTAGTGAATGTCATAAAGGCAAATATTGTAAAATACACTGAAGTAGTCACTTGTAATATACCTGAATCTAAGTAATTTTCACCTGTACAGGAGAAGGCATACCAGCTACTACTCCTCTGAACAGACTATAGACATTTCCATGCTGCCCATCCCCATCTATTCGTAATGTCACATGGTAAATATCAGAGTATTTACTTGAAAGAATAAATGAGCACATCTGACCAATAGCCCTGATACTCCTCATGCTTCAGCCAATACCTTTTATTTAAAAATAAAACAAGAAATATCTTACCAAAAGAGAACAATTGAAAATCTAGGCTGTAAAATCTTTACCAAAAAATCAGATACAAAAAAAAAAAAAAAAAAAGATATTTCTCCTCCACTGGTGACAACAGTTCTCAACCAAGAAATTTCTCCTTCCCGGTTTTCTTGCACTGTGCTCAGTTACACATTAAAAAACATCAGCTTCAACTACAATTTCTAGGCACTTTTTAACGGATCAGGCAAAATTCAATTTAAAAAAAAGGAGAAAAATCTACTTGTCACCTCAAGTAGCTTTCCTGAGCCAGTTAGAAAGGTCACGGTATCAACATGAACTGTACCCGTGCTCTTAGAGCAGAGAGAAGCATTGGATCCGGTTTTTGTGACGTTGTTGTAAGCCATTTCAGGACTGACGATACAGAGCAAACTATTTCCAAATCAACAAACTGATCTTTGTGTTTCAGACTGCAGCAAGAGTTGTCCCCTTCTTTTGTTAGAAAACAAAGAATAAAAGGAATATTCTTAGTAAGCTATGTTTTTATCTCAGACATGCCCATTAGCCCAGAATGCCATCACTGGGGTAGGGGCATTCTCTTGAATTCCAGTCCAGGAGATGCCTGTAGAAACGTAACAGCTTTTTGTGCTGTACATTTCTCTGTATAGGTTTTTGCAGTGCACCATAGAAAAATTACGCTCATACTCACACGTTTAGCAAGGTACTGCTTTGAAAAAAAAAAAAAGGTTTTGAATAGAGGCTCCAGGCACAGGGCCCATTGTGCAAGGCACCATATCAACATAAAAGATAATCCAACCTACAAAGACTTCTTAATACAACTAAACACACACAGGCAGCATGTAGAAATTTGTAAAGCTGCTACAAGCAGCTTCTCTTGAGCATAGCTGGCTCAAGCAGAGTGAGTCTGTTTACAGGTAAATTTTCAATTATAAGAGCACTTTTAATGGTAGCAATGCCATTTTAATCAGCCTCTCCCCCCATCACTCATACCTGCTCCCATGTCACCTTTGACTTGTACTGGAACAACTGTTTTTCTGGCTGCATAATAAAATAGATTGGGAAACAGATTCAGGGCGGGAGAGACAGCCTTGCAGAAAAGGACAGGGTGTTTTTAACCCAGAGCAGTTCCTCGGTGCTTTTCAGCGCCAGCCTTCACCAAGGGTTACACCAGCACAACGGAAAGGTGACACAAGGGCAAAGGCACTCAGGATGAAAGGAATGCTGGTGAAACTACATCAACCTAAGCTGGTATCATGAGCAGAGCGGAGACAGAAGTAAGTGTTCACGGCTTTTACCGTGACGAGTAACACAGCCCTGACACAGTTCAGAGGGTCTATCTGAATGCTGTTGCTCCTGGCAAATCAGATGAATCACAGAGTGTGATATTGGCACCTGTATTTGTCCTCCCTGTGACATCTCTGCCACTCTGCAGGTGGAACCCAGACCTTGCTTCGGGCTGGATAGTGTTTACAAGAGATTAGTTTTGTGTGCTAGCTCAGGATTTCAAAGTTAAAAATGCTAGCAAAATTCCGTTCCTCAGTTTCTCATCCAGCAGCAAGATAACAACCAAGATGATACTTTTACACCTGTGATGCTCTAAACTGTTAGTTCTTCTCTCATTACTCAATTTATGAGCTACTTACAGGTCTTTTCTAGTCAACACCTTCAGTGATAAAATCTTTTGTGTAGCCATCATAGGCAGACAGAACATAAATAGCAGAATACATGCAGAAAAAAAAACTGAAATCAAGATATACATCAACAGACACATGGAAAGCATTTTACCACATGAACTTAGTAAAAATAGAGAGAAAAATTTTAAAAAAACCTATTCAGCGTTTCCATTTCAATGGTCAGCATCAAACACTGGTAAAGTGTTTAATGACAGGTAAAGAGACACCTATGTGCTCTGGTGTCTCCCGTCAGCACAAACTTACATATTTAACTTCAGCTGAAATAACTTTTTACTTTCTGTATTTCAACTAAGTATCAGAAGGACAGAAAAAATTATTAACTGCTACACCACTTGTAACTTTGCAAAACTTGTTGTAAACTGAACACTTGACAACAGACTACAGAAAAAAAACAAACAAGTATTGCATGACACTCTGGCTTTCGTTTTCTTGCCTTTTAAAGCAACTGTGCTAAAAAAGCACAATTGGGCTTAAAAAATGAATTCTTTACTTTGTCAGTGCTATGTTTTTGTTCTAATAATCTGATCTCTCCAAGCAGTAAAAGGTTTACTTTTCACCGTTTAGGCTGCGTTTCCCTCCAGATGCAGCAGTAAGCCTGGGCACTGGAGGGAGGCCCCCGGGCCAGCACGCACAACCTGCTCCCTGGCATCGTCCAACAATACAGTGTAATCACCCAACTTTTAAATAACACATAATTTTAAGTGAGAAGAAATATCCTAAAATTAAACGTAAAACAACTGTGAAACTTCCTTGACATGCTTTAAATCTATTTTACGGCAACAGTTAATGTCGGAGTAGCCTCTGTGCAAGTTCCCCAGTGCTTAGCTCCCATCCGTCTCTGCCTCGGGGGCAGATTCCACGCACAGACCAGGTTCCTCCTAAATATTTGGAAAGGACTACCAGAACTGCTGTTCAAAGCGTCCATAAATTGCAATACAGAAGTACGTAATCAAATCTGCTAGTTCTCAAAATTCATGTGTGCTTGGGCAACCGAGAAACTGATTAAAATGCTGCACCTCTGTTTGTCACCTGCTGTGACCTCGGGAAAGAAAACCAGAGCAGTGAAGAGCTGCAGCGAGGGGCAGAGGAATAGTGACAGGAATGGAGTATTTCTTCCTTTTCAGCTACACAGGCTTTGGGAAGCAGGTTAAAGCTTCAGACATCCGCTAGTCTCAAGTCAATATGAGTGTTGGGCTATAAAATTATTTTTATAGTCATGCTGTGCCACTGAAGGTGGACACCACCCCATCTATTCATCGCTGCCTATGTGCATCGCTGCTCAACTACCACTATTTTACACATAGTCCTTAATCCACTTCAGACAAAGTGAGTCAGATTAGTTCAACCCGTAGCCGGGAGCTCAACCATCTCACTTTGGCCGTGGCAGCCCAGGGAGCTCACGCTAGCCTTTGCCAGGGGAATTACAGGGCGGCAGCCTTGGAGAGCCATGCTGAGGCAGAGAGGCACCAGGGAGGGAGAGATGCCACCTGAAGCCTGCAAAGTTAGATCCAGAACAGGACAAGCACAACTCCACAAGCAGCGAACGAAGATCCAGGCAGGGATCCCGGCTGCCTTTCACCTCCTGCACCTGAACATGGCAGAGAGGTGATGTCCTCCCGCTCCCCTCGCTGCCCGCACACCTCCCGCGCCCATCCCACGCTCTCCTCACCCCTCTGCCCGCTCCTCCAGAAACCTGCGTGTGAAGCAACCAGACAGGGGCAGGCCAGAGGAAGAGATAAGATAAGCATTAAACCAGAAGCACTGGGCAGAAGTGGATTTGAGAGGAAGAGCGGGAGTCCAAGGTAGGGGGGAAAATCCAAAAAAACTTTCCCAGTTTATTGCAGCGCAGTGAAACAAAGCCAGGAAGGGCAGAGCATGGCAAGGGGAGCACACTCAAAGTCTGTCAAGTCATGTCAGCATACAGAAATGTACTGATTAGTTCTCTTACTGGTACATAATTAGTTGTTAGGTATTTCACGGTAGTTGGCGAGCTTCATAACTAGTTAAATCCTATTTGGCATGTGTTATTTGTCTAATGCCGTGGCATTTTTCCCAACACATTCCACAAACACTGCTTCCTGTACCACAACCCACCTCACTCTAATAGTAAGTAAATACTGTTTAATAGAAAGTTGATCAACACACTGTAATGAAATACCATAAAGTTGCGTTATTCCCCACACTTGCAACTGTGGCACCTAGGAAGGCGTTAAGCCTATGCTTGGCTGGGTTTTCACATCCTAGGTCTTTGCACTTGTTCTTCAAGCAAACATGTAAGTACAGGTGCTCCCGTTCTGCAGTAAGGCATTTTCAGAGTACGTCCACACTGCCTAACGCCATGTCGATAAACAGCGTTGCTACCGAGGCAGTGCCAAGGCAGCCTGAACGCTTCCCGGGCAGCACCCCAGACGCCGAGCAGCAGAGTAAGTCGGGCAGCACGCTGCTCCCAGCCTGCTCCAGACAACCAGAAAAACTAGTTCAAACTTCTCCCACGCGGCAGCGTTCAGTTCAGAGCCACACGCAGCTCTGGGAAGGACCGAGTTACAAGGGAGCATGGGAGAGGGTATCCGCACACAGCTGTAAGGTTCCTGGCTTGTCCAAACAGTTTTATTTAACTCACCCTGATTTCCTACACAATCAAATGAAGAAATCGGTGAGGGTTGTTCTGCAGCCACACTACACCTTTTCCAGCGTCACCCAACTCTATCCTCGTGGCAGCGACGCCCAAAGCCCAACCAAAGTATCACTGTCCTTAACATGTATTTACAAATGAAGTCTCAGCGTAGTGACAACGCTCAAACCACACACACGACACCCGCGCCTGCAAAGGGCAAGTCCAAGGGACTGGCCCAGCATAGCCTGGTCAGCCGGGCACACCAGCACCCTCCTGCTTCCTCAGCTCCTTCGGGACCGGCCCGCCACGCACCGCAGCAGAGGAGACCTGTCGAGGAGGAGGAGGAGGAGGAAGGCAGCAAGCCCAATAGCTTGGTGGACAGCCCCCGTCCCGCCACCGTCCCTCCAGCCCTGCGTGTTCAGATGGACCAGCTCAGGAGGGGGGCCAC
>Ga0181612_141403_pt1 | contig 18620 bp, 7 predicted proteins | sample HoacroProtozoa21_FD_119630 | JGI IMG/M metagenome (GOLD analysis project Ga0181612, IMG submission 119630) | Hoatzin crop microbial communities from Cojedes, Venezuel. Combined Assembly of Gp0051906, Gp0051904, Gp0051908
TCCAGGTAGACTACATCCACAGCCTTTCCCTCATCCACTAGGCAAGTCACGTGGTCATAGAAGGAGATCAGGTTGGTCAAACAGGACCTGCCTTTCATGAACACATGCTGGCTGGGCCTGAACCCCTGGTTGTCCTTCACACTCCTGGTGAGTGCACTCAGGATGAATCGCTCCATAATCTGGCCTGGCACTAAGGTCAGGCTGACAGGCCTGTAGTTCCCAGTCCTTAATATATAAAAATATAAGCTTATTTTTTGTGCTTAAGAATCTTTGCTGGTTTTTTGGAGCACAGTAAAAACCAGTCTTGGGATTACCTTAACTTTACCCCTTTCCTTCTGAATCTTATAATGGTAAAACTCCAGTTATCTTCAAGGAGAATTACTGTTCAGCAGTAGAATATGTTTCTCAAAGCATTCTCCATCATTGTGTCTGGATCACTGAATTTTCTCGGTCAAGAATGCCATCATGGAGGAAATGTCTAACATTTTGAGATATATTCCCACCACACTTTCTGTGATTCTACACATCTTTCACCACGGACATAGACAACACAGGTAACATAGCCAGATCCCAGAAATTAATCTTAGGTAGGATGTCAATGCTTTTAAAAGACAAAATAAAACCAAAGAGTTTAGGAGCTTACTGTTTATAGCTAGTCATATTTATCAGTTTATATCCTAAAATTAAAGAGAAAGACAGATTAGAAGAAACAAAATAGTAAAAATCTTAATTGTGACCTATCTCATACTTGTATCCCAGACGGCTGATACATCACAAACTGAATGCATGCAGGTGTTTTAGTCTCAAATTTTGTTCATGTCTCTAAAGTTATAATTACCTGTTAGTGATGTTATGGAGAAGAGTAATTTATGCTGTATTTTTCCTATCTGAAGGTGGAAGAAGACAGTTCTTTGTGAGAATGTGGTGTCTGTCACTCAATGTATGTGGACCTCATGTTGTGGTTAAGACTTACAAGTAAAAGTCACATTTCTTTACTTGCCAAGGATTATATTGTGCAAGATGTCACACATTGTTAATTTTATTTCCTTTCATAGGTAGTACTCAGTCATGAAATTGCTATTAATACATTACTCAAATTATAACAGTACTCAATAATGGGCTTATGGTGATAGGCACTTTCATAAAAACAGGTAATAAGTGGCAATAGCAAATTTATAAACTAACCAGGTGTTTATTTACAAGATTAACGTGGTGGTTATGGTTCAGCAAATATCAGTATCTAAGGGTCCGGTCAATAGTTGCAAGTATGTAAGTAGAATTATCAAAGGTGCTACCAGTAGAACCCACAAAATTATTACGGATTTTTTTAAAGTTCTTTAATTGCAGACAAGAAAACCACAAAACCTGTACATTTTTCTTAGGCATTCTGGTCACTTTTAAGATCTACGTTCTCATCTAAAGAATCATTTATATTTCATAACAATGCAGGGATACCGGAACTGACTAGAGCTGTGAATCTTGCTTTGTATTCCAGTTATCATTCTTTAAAATATCTGTCTATATTCTAGACATCTACTGGGAAACATCATAACAGCTCAACATAATTTTGACCAAATTGTTTGGATTATTTGGGTTTTCAGTAACATTTGTTCTTTTTAATCACCTAAGTTCTTCTGAAAAATTCATTGCTCAGTTACCAAACTCAGCAGTTTAAATCCTCATATTAGTAGGATTTTGAATTCTTTAGAGTTAATTGAATCATTTTGAATGGTCAGGAGCATGATACTACTTACTCAGCAAAGAAATTGTGACTCACTGTACTGTCTTATATCAAGGCATGTATGGCAACAGTTCATTCATTGACAAACAAGTTCCAGGTGTCCTTTAAAGACATGTTTTTTAAAGCTATGTTTACATTCTCCTTTATTTTTTTTTTTTTGTCTATCTGTGCACATTAAGGAACAGAAGAATAAATGTGAAGTGACTGATAGTTTCATATATGGTAAACACTAGATTATTTTGATCACCAAGTAAGTTAAGAGTATTTCAGACCTTTCAGATGAATTCCTTGCCTATATTTCTGCTTCAGGCTAAGCATCAGTAGATTGAAACTTGTGTGGCATTCCAACAACAAAAATTTGAACCTCCATTCAAAGTCCTGCAGTGTACCTGCATGAGCATTTTGCTTGGTAGTTTTGTTTTAAGAGACTGCATGGAAATGCAATCTGTTTCAGTGGCCACTGAAATTTCTTTGTCTTCAACATGTTCAAGTGGTGAACCAGTGTAATAACATTAGCTTGTAAATGGGTAATGTTACCTTGTGGTGGAACTCCACTGAGGCTAATCCTTTACACTAACAGCCTTCCCTCTTTCCTCTATCTGAAGCATAGCAGTAACGTATTTCTCCTCTGACCCCCGTGTGACAAGAATAACTGTTTGGCAGATCACAGCTAAGGCATGCAGTTGTGATTGGCATGTGGAATCACAAAGTATGACAAATGAACTGTTTTTGCACTGTAAAAACATGTGGTACAGAAGTGTTGCTGTGAGAAGGTGCAAATCAAATGCCACGTGCCTGAGTCTCGTGCTCATTGTGTGAGACGTGATGTCTCTGTTCATAACACACCAGAACATTTCTAACATCCTGGGTTCTCTTCAACCACACAGCAGTCGAATGCGATATTATTGGCAAAGAAAAATGAATTAAAGTGAGACTATACAGTCAAGTATCATTTTAATATCATACATATATTGTATAGGTATGCACATACCTATGGGCACAGACACTTATACATACATACATATACATACACACACAACCCTCATTTAACTGTGAAGACAATCTTGATTGCAAAGCACAGTAAGAGTAGTCTAAAGCTAACATATGATAACAATAATGCCACGTGTAAAAAGTGATACCAGAGTTCCAAACACGTATAAAGCAAAACTTATTAAGAAAGCCTGAATCTTAAAGATGTGTTTTTTATTCTTACAGACACTATTTATGTTTACATTATCTAACTTATCCTTGATATGATAGACTGAAATGATTCCATCTTGTAACACTCTTTCATTCAACCATATAATATTAACCAAATGTCACAAATTATCTTTTCCATATATATATATATGATAAAATTAGTTTTTAGACTGAAATGTCATACTTCATATGCCAGATTTTAGTCTTTAGCATTTTTAACATGGAATTAAACCTCTAAAAATAAGGATAAGTAATGAAAATTCTGACATTTTGATTTCTTTCTCTGGTATTTAATTTTGGTGTTATTTTATGAGCTGGTGATTTTTTATGTATATTTGTTTTTGTACTTTCATTTCCTTTCCTCTTACTATATATACTGTAATTTGACTCTAACCAAGCCACCTTCGCTTGTGTTAAAGCTGGGGTTTTTTGGGGAATAAAGAGCATAATTACAACAGTTTCTCTTCAAAACAAGGGTGGTGGGAAGGACTGTTCATAAGGCTTGTATTTTTAAATGAATCAGTTGAGAATAGCAGAGAAAACGACCAATAAATTAAGTATGCTGAAATCCCTGAAGATCATCCAGGAAGAACTTTTAAATTAATTCCAACATGACTAATGATACATTGAAAGAATTCCCTTGGTAGACAGAAGAAAGACTGTGACAAAAAAGAAGGACGTTATGTCCTTCTTTGTATTCCTATGGCTATCTTCCCAGAATCAAGATTATACAAAGAAAGACAAATAAGTGAAAACAGTGTTGCCATAATCATTGGAGTACTTAGTGGGTCTATCTCTGATTGTAAATTAGAGCTTTCAGTAATGCTGATCTTCAACTGCCAATTGTGCAAACTATTATTTAGAGTCCATTCCTTTCAATTTTTCAGAATTCTTCACAGTATCTAAGTCAACACAAGCATGACTTTAGTAAGGAAAATCTTCTGTTAGATGTGAATCAACTAAACACCAAGGACTACAAAAAGTTACAGTCTAGTTTAAAATGAGGGACAGAGCAGAATGATGCGTACAGCTTTTCCAGCAATTAGCCTTTGGTTAAAGAAACCCCATGAACCACACTGCTGGAAAAAAGGGCAGTGGATCGCAGTTCAGGGAAAAAAGATATGAATAAACACAGTGCCTTCCCCCCTGTTTTGAGATTTCTCTAACTGTGTACATAGTGATGCCTGTAATGGAAAGGGAGTTTCTGCTGAAGAAGTAGCTAAAGCAAGGCAAAGCTGGGAAGAAACCCAGAACCCTCATCAACCTAGCACACTGCAAAGGTTTCTCATAGTAATTCCAAGAGGAAGACGTGGTCACACATAAATATTATTACAATGTGATGGAGACACGTTCTCAGAGGGGTAAAATGTGCTTCCTTATGTTCTGTAATCTAGAATATTGCTACCTTTCACACATGCATATGTAAGATAGGGACATTTAGAGAATGTTGTTTCTAGATTTGGTTCCATAGGGACTGAAATGTTGGGAAAGGGTCCTTGTAGCTTCAGGACAAGCATTTGTGCTTGTCCAAACATAGTCTAGCCTAAAGAAAGATGGATATTTTTGGACTCAATATAATTTAGAAGTTGAAATGAACAGAACTTGAAAGGCACCCTTAGGTGACCAAGAATGGATTTTAAAGCCTCAAGGTAGGCTTGTGTTTTAGCAATGTTATAAGTTATTTTGTTCAAAAAAACCAGACTGAAGTTGGTGTTTCCTAGTTATTTGTAAGGAAAGCTATTACAGGGGACTATTCATTATGTAGGAACACCTACAGATAACAGCCTACATTATCAGTATGCAACCTATATTACAAGATCTGCAGGGGTGGTAGAGAAAAGCAAACACCTGAAAATCATGAACAAAAGAGCTACAGAAAACATTATCCTTTCAAGGCATGCTCAGGATTATCTTTAATTGCTTTATACTGCCAAGGGCTAGTCTAAACTGGAGAGGGATTGCTAACACATCTGTCTCAGCAAAAGCTCTAAATGTAGATTCAGCTTTTACTGATAACTACGTGTTTCTTTGGATACAGCATATACCAGCTTCCCACACAAAATAAGCTGTATGAGAAAAAGACATTTTTTTTTGTTCAGAATTGCTGTGTGTACATTAGGGCCTTTGGTGGTCTAAGCAGCATCATTAAAACATTCCCCAATGTCTATAGCTGACAACTTTGTGCAAGGCAAAGTTTCTAGGGTAGACTCAAGGCATAGTCACCATGGTGACAAAGCAACTTGGAGTTATCCTGGTTATTGTACACATTTCAACTCAGTGTAGTGTTCTGTTTGAGTGTTCCACTGCAATTTGGAAACATGGGGAAAGCTTAAACTGGAACCAGGCAAATGCATTTCCTAGGTGACAGCTCACGTCTGGAGTAAAAAAGCAATTTTTTCACATTAACACAGAGGAAAAAACCTGTCATGTGAAAATAAATCTCTATAGTGTCCTAAACATTTTGTTGTTCAAGAGGAACAGCAAGAGAGACCATATGTCACCTCTAGTATATACACCAGGCATCAACTGTTAAAACTACTATTCATGTAAATACGCATCTCAAATTGAAATCAGTGTAGATACTTGATGTAAACCAAACTAACGGGATGCATCCAGAATTTTCTATAAATAAAGAAACACTATGATATTGCAAGAGAAACTTGACGATTTCTGTGTAGTATCCTGTGTGCATTTCTACAGGAGTGAAGTTTATCTTAATTACCAATAATGATTGTATTTGTAGTGAAAAATGTCCAGAAGAATTATATAAGTATAGGATTTGAATTGTGGAAACTCTCTTAATTTTCCGTGATAAAGTCTCTTTTGCAGATATGACATCTTCCAGAGTCATACTATTGTCCTGATTTACTTCTTCTAAAGAAGAGAAACATTTTTACCACTTCCCCAGAATATGCATTCATGTTTCTCTGTGTGTATTCATGTTCAAAGAACAAATATGTTCCTGCTAGTGTTTGGTGGTTTTCTATACAGCTGTACAAAGCCAATATCCCATGTCCTTGATTACCTTATATAAAAGAAGTAATACCTAAATGATGAATGGAGTTACCTAAAAGAAATACTTTACTATGTACTGAGTAAAAATGAATTTGTGTAAAAACCGAGGGACCTGACAACGTGCCAAAGTCATACAGAAAAAAGCTAATGTGTAATGACACAAATGGACATGTGTTTGATAAAGAAGATTGACACCAACTCAAAGCAGTGCCAGCTTATCCAACATAATTTTTTAAATGATCAAGCAGAATGTTGTAATCAACAGTGTCAAAAAGAAATTAATATGCTTGATCAACCAAAACCAGACTGCATTAATAAATCATTATAAAGCGTAGCTATAGTAGACTCTGTGCTCTAACATGGTTGAAAAGTAGATTGTTATTTCTCAAAAAGTTTGTTTTCCACTAAATGGTGATATAATTGGGAAGCAATGACTTGCTTTAGGGTCTTGTCCAAAACCAGCAAATCTTAAACAGGTCAATAACTCCAAACCTGATTTTGAATCAAGAATATGTCTTGAATAATATGGTAATCCATTCAGCTTTTAAATACAGTGGAGCATTTCTACAGCTGAACAAAGTGTTGAGACTTTGAATAAACACAAGACTAATGTCACAAAAAATACCTGAAAAAATATGGATTACGTATGCAATAAGTACGTATAGATAAGGGGTTCTATCATAGCTACAGTGTAAACTGGCGAAATCAAAAAGTCAGTTGAAAAATAGGCCGGTGACATCCAAAGGTGAAACAGGTAACTATGTAGGGCTTAGGAATTTCACAGCTGTATGTAAACCCAGGTTGTTTTCTTCCACGGTAAAAGCCTATGTAGCCTGCTTGTTCACTCCATTAGGAAGCAAGATTTCTCTTATATTTACAAGGAACACATAACCTTTTCCTAGCTATAGCTGCAATACATATTTTTAAATTTTGCATAGTATTACAGTATGGCTGAAGTATGAACAGAGGGAAGACAAAGACTTCCTTGGGTCTTCTCCAAAGAAGGACACTAGAATTGCTGGGTAACAGATTAATAAATATAGCATAGACAAATACTGATTCTAAGAAGCAAAGAAAATTTTTATAATTCCCAATAGTTGTATTAGTATTTATCCAACATAGTGGGAAAATATCCAGAGAATGACAAAAAAAATGCTGTTACAGAATACATTCAAGAGAAAAATGCCACGAAATAAAGAAAAATACATTCTGCTAAATTTTGGAAATTATAGTGCAACAAAGAATCCAAAGCTACTGAAAACATCTAACATGCAACCACAGTTTGTGAATCAAACCTAGCATGTTTGCAGGTTAGGATTATGGAATCAAGGAATCTGGAATCTCAATGAATATTTAAATGCATCTTTAAAAACAATAGCCATTCAAATTCTGGTTTACGATATATAAGAAATCTGTAATGCTAAATCCTCCTTGTGAAATATCTTACAAAATCTGCATTTTAAGTTATATATCATAATTATGGGCTATTTTTTTTGTCCTAAAATACTGAAAATAAGAGCACATTTTTGACTTACTATCAGTCTAATACTTTTTATTTTATTTTTATGTATTACTTATTTGTTTTTTATTATAAAATATTTTTTATTTTGTCTAGTCTGTATGCTTGGCAGCAGTATTAATATAAAAAAATGTTTCTGACATTGGTCTGGGAAACTGTTTTCAAGGTCATGCGAAGTGTAAATTCAATCCACTCTCCACATGATTATAGCAGTGAGACAATATCCAGTTCTTCACATTGGCAATTGTGAGGTTTCTCAGGCATGAACTATCATATTATTATCAATTCAAGTCCATTTGAGTAACATTCATTTTTCTAGAGTAAAGAGTAGACTAAGATTCTCTCAACTTATTTCAGTGAATGTTTCTTAACTGTTAAAAAATATTGAAAAATAACTAGGAAAGGTCACAGCCTATATACAACCTATTAGCATTTTGCTTTTTATTAAGTTTTTATGAATGATTTTAAACTGAATTATCACTGCATGTAGCTGAAATGCATTTATGCTCTTCAGGAAATGTTGTACAAAAAAATTATATTATGAAATGCAGAGACAGTAATACCATTGCTAAAAGGAGAGAAAACTTGATTGTGAGGTCTGATTGTATGTGTCTATGTTTTCAAATTATTCAGTTTTGCAATAGCAATTTTTATTCATAACAACTGTAACTGCAATCTTATTTTTTCTTGGTTTGTTTGTTTTGCTCTTTGTTAAAATTTCAGGGGGACTTTTTAGCAATTGACATGCTTACACAGCATTTGTTAAGGTTAATGGGCACTGTACTTCCACTTTATTGCAAAAATAAAGCCCTTAGGTTGCTAACAGGTTGTCCCTAGATCATAGATTATCAAACCAACATACGCTGGTATGGTCGAATCAAGTTATATAACAAGTATTATGTTAGTAATATTTTGAAAACTAAATTATGAGATATAGATTTATTTCTTTTTTATTTTTATTTTTATTTTATGCTTGTAGCAAACAATCTCTTATATCTGTCACTCTGGGTTGTACTGAAACCACTAAATACCATGAGCAGTTTTTAAAAATTAATTCTAATGAGAAAAGAGAGGAAAATCTAATAGCACATGTAATAGAATATCTAGGTCTGGTACTCACAGAATGACTCATTTAAGGTAATGGGAATTTTTCTGAGAAAAGTTGAGACAGAAGCAGAATACTTAAAATTATTTTTCTTTGTAACTTTCTTGGATTTGGTATAAATTTTATCTGAAGAAATAGACATCGTTATTTTGACTTGTCTACTGCCGAGTCTGCAAAAAGTCACAGCTTCTACTTGGATGACATAATCATAATTTACTTCATTATTTGACATTTGTGAATTCTCTGCACGTTGCAAAACATTGCATCTCTTAAAGAGCAAAGTTTACACCCTGTAGCTGTTACTAATTAGCCTGTAGTTTATTCCACGCATATCGGCTATTGGTTGCACTTTTTCAATAAACTGAACTTTGAAACTGTCCAGCTAATCTACAAAATGTTTTACTCTGAATTTGCAATTTAACTTAAAAAAAAATAAATAATAAAGCTATTTTTATATTGTTTTTGTCTTAACTCATTGAAACTGTCTTCTGACATTATTTCCAGACAACACTTCTTTTTAAACAGATCAGAAGCACCTTATGCATTATTGAAGAGAACATACTTTTGTCACTTTATAATGTTGTCATTGGGGAATATCAGGATGTGTCATCTGACTTAAACACTTTATTTTATGATGGCAAAGAGGTTAAATTATACTCTGTATTCTGTTTTTTCTTTCATTGCCTTTCACATCTCTGTCCTTCCATTCTGCTCATACTATTTTGTCTTTGATGTGTCATTCCTTGTAGAAAAAAAGTTCTAATAACAAATATCACTCTGTTTTCTGGCTACAAGACAGTAAACTGTTTGACTATGTCAACCCATATTGGTTTAGTAACCTGTGATCTTGGGACAATCAGGTAGCAAACTGAGAGGTTTATTCTTGCAACAGTGTACAAGTGCAACTCCCATTAACCTGATATCCCATTCTTTCAAATAAAATGTCTTTCCATTAGACCGTTGCTCCTAAAAGTCACAGCTCATGATCTTCTCCTGGCCTAGAAATAATTATCCAGAACAGGAAGAGTGCAGGTAGAATAAAGGTCAAATGAAACCTAGAACATATAATGAGAAATATCTTTATATGTATAAAAGTTTACAAGAAAATTGTTAGTAGATGTTGTTCATGGTTTTGTAGGCTTCATAGGATAGATCATATTTTAATTTCCCACTTTCTTGTTTATGTCATCTCTAGGCAGGATCATGATGTTGTGCATGCAAGTACAGCAACTTTGAAGAACATGACCCTATAGTTCAGCCTATATGGATATTTTAGATGCAGTAGATGGTAAAATACCCCAAATCAAGTCTTCTGCAGCTGATGCTGGTGTTGAGGAGAGAAAAATATTTAGAACATACTCTCTCTTCCCCCTCCTGCCCCAATCCCACAAACAATTTAGTATTCGATGTTTATTCAAAGTGTGATTTTACTCACTGGAGTGGAGGAGACTTATTTAGATATGATTCCTGAAGTGCCCTGCAAAGAGTGATAATTCAAAGTTTGATAGTAAATCTTTCTGTAACATTAGATTCTTCATGAACTTCAACTCAGTCCAGTTTGTACTGTTTTCGGGATCCAGACAATCCTGGATAAACTAGGAAACCAGGAAAAAGACAAAGATCTTTGATACAGTATTTTCTTCTACATCTCATTTTAAAGACAATTGATACATAGTATATAGGTGGACTTTCTATTTAAGTTTCGCATTACCTCCATCAGAAAGCATTTTAATAACTAAACTAAGGGTGAAATAAAGCATCTACTACAAAGGACATGTAACGGAGAAAAGGGTTGTGTGTTTATTTGTCATGGTCCAGTACTGAGCTCAATAACACTTTAAATGTCTATTACCTTTATAATGAGGAGAAATGTTTAATTAATGTCTTTCAAGTTTCTGAAAACATTTTCCTCTCCCTGCTGATACTGCCATTATTATGTTTGAGCCAGGAGCTCTGCACTGCCTGGTGTCATGTCTATAATTAGTGTATGATGGTCTCACTTTAGTCCGTGGAATTATTTACTTCTTAAGAATCCCTTCACAAAAGAGACATCTCAAAGTGCTGTAGGACACTGAAGAACAGCAGTCTTAGGAAAAGGGTACAAGTGACTGGCTGACTACTGAGAACTGGCTGGCTGGAATGAACAGGGACAGCCAAGTCCAGCCTCACACTATCTTGCACACAAGTAATTGAGAAATTGTGGTGACAGCTTCTGACACATCCAGCCATATCAGCAGAGATAACTGTCCTTTGTTATCCAGGGCATCCCTATCAGAACTATTTTTTTCAGCCTGCTTATATTGCAACCTTCAAAGGCTTTCACATATATTTTGAATAAGTCTAGGTGGAACATTTTTTATTAAATTGGTTTGGCAATGTAAAATGTCTTCTGCTAGGAGATAATCCATATGTTCATAGGAAAGCAGAAAAAATTTCCTAGTGTTTTGGTATTGAAACATCCTTTTTTGTCGTTCTAGGAAAAAGATTTTATTTATATTTTTTTACTTCTTAATGACTTGAAATGAAATTCCTACTTATAATTTGACAAACTTCTTTTAAACAGTCAATGTTTTCATTCTATGACAACAAAAAGTTTTGAGTGAGTTATGTTCCAGAAACATTTTTCAGAGGAAATTTAAAAAATGTGTGATCAGGATAGAGAAAAAAAGACAATGGAATCTCCTAAGATATGAAAACTCGGGTTATCATGGTACATGCAGCCTTTAAATCTGAAACCTGTTGTCTGAAACCTGAAAAAGGAAGTGCTGACATTAGCTGGCATTATTTTTGGTAGAATTATATAGCTGGGAGACAAGGATGAAATTTTTCACTAGCTATTTAACAGTAGAGAGAACAGTTACTCTGTATACTGACATAACGGAATATTAAATCCAGCAACAGTATTATTTCTTTCATGTGATTTAATGTCAGTGTTGAAAATGTAGTGGTCTTTAGTGAGCATGACATTTATAAGGAAAATAGTAACATAATCAACTCAATTTGGCATATCTGTAATTTATAAAAAGAATAACAATTAGGGTCTGACATTAAAAGATTTTCATGTCAGATACAGGATTTTTAAAATTATTCTTTTTTGTTTGTTTTAGAAACTAATTTGAATTAAAAAAAAAATCACTAAGATAGAGAACATCTTTCTTGAACATTTCACGCTCTCAGAATATTCACTCTTTTTATTTTCCTTCCTGCAAGCGCTTACTGTTAGTGTGTTATAGGCCTTGAGCGTGGCCATTATGAAAGCTGAATTACCTGAAAGTACCATAACTTGCAACGAAGTGACTATGGGCTGGCAGCAGAAGGGATTTCCCCACTAAATTAGGGTTAGAAGTTGGTACTTTTATTGAATGTCAATATCACTGTAAGAAGTATGAGTGAAAGACCTTCTGAGACACAGCCTGACTCTTCTGCAATTGAACGTGATGTAGTAGGTAAGTTCAGAAACATTTCACTGAATTTCCTTTTCTTATATAGCATATGCAATTTGTTCTTCAGTGAGAGTCTGTTCTTCATGCACAGATACAAAACTCCGCCTTGCAAATGAGAGGATAACAAAAAGATTTGTGTCTTTTACATATGCCTGGGATAGAGGCTAGTGTCCCATCACTATTACTTATTGCTTTTTAGTGGAATTTGGTAATTGGTTTGGGTTTTTTGTTTGTTCGATTGTTTGGCAAATGCATTAAGAGGACTTAGTTTATTCTAAGGTAGACATTACCTAGGGCATAATGCCCCCTAATATTTCTGGGATAAACTGACTGTGCTGAGAACAAGGGAAATAAAAACAAGAGTGGAGTGACATGTGAAATGCCCTAGAATATAATGTGTGGCCTTCTGCTGTTACTTCAGAAGGGTTGAGAGTTCCTGCATGTCATGTATCTCACCTGCTGGTCCTGTGTGAATGTCTTGGACATCTTGGGGAAAATCACATAGTGCTACGTGCCTGCATTTACTCAACTCAGTCCTACCTTCACCTTTTGTTGACTCTAATAGGAGCATAAACAGCTACCAAAAAACTAAATATCTGCCGTTAGATATCTAAAATTAGAGTCCTTAATTAGTGAACTGAATCACATTCTTATATTCATGCCCTCTGTTGTTAGTCTCTTCTGAGTCTTGTGGGAGTATAATGACACAGTCTTAATACAAAAGGACGGTTTAGGAGATGTAAAGGAGGAAGTAATAGACTTCAAGAGGAGGGACAAGGCTTCTGAAAGGAAAGCATTTACGAGTCCAAAACCTACAATATTTATTTATTAAATACTGCTTAGTACATATCAACTTGTGTTCCATATTTAGCTAGACCGGATGTGTGATACTCTTTAAGTATCATCCAGATCAGGACCAATGGCAAGGAGTACAAAGGTGAGATTAGGTTAGTATAGTGGGGATTTCTGCATCTGAGCTTGAATAGAGAAAAATAGAGAAGGATGAGATGCAGGAAACTGGTCATCGTATGGGATGGTTGAGGAAGAGAAAATAGCATCACTAGTGAGTGGGATGTAACGGAAGCTGCTTGAGACAGATCATACAGGAATCAACTTTAATGATCAAGCAGCCATGCTTGAATCAAATCCTCCCCCGGCAGTAATTCAAACCACAGTGTATACTATGCCCATACAACAGAAGACTAAGTAAACCTCTATACATAATAACCCCCACAGCACTTTTCTCACTGCATCTGGATTGCTTATGCTGAGCTTTCCTTTAATTCAAGGGTAGCTGAATGTGAAGTCAGTTCATTCTAGAGATACCACACAAGATTCACCAGCTACAACATTCAGTTTTTTCTAGTGAAATGCAGTAGGTTGTTGCTAATCTGCTTTGAGTAGTAACAGGCAAAATAATCTTGTCACTGATTAAGTTCCATTCAATATTTTCTAAAAATACATGAAAAATATTTGCTAGTTCAGAATGGATTGGTTCTGAATTCAGAGATCAATAGTAAATAGGAGATCCATCATCTAACACATTAGCAGAACTCTGGCTGGCTTTTTTGAGGTTTATGATTTAAAAATGACTGTGTTGCATTTACTGTGCATTCAGAATAGATTAAATTAAGCCACAAGCCTGTAATATAAGAATTAGATAAACAATATGCCTTATTCCCATCCTTTTAACAATTATCAGGTGACAGATTTTTTCCCCTTATTAAAGTATCTGCTTGTAGAATATATCTGCTTATAAAATAAAGGTGGTTATTGTGATGGCATTTTGGCAGTTATTATGAGGATATGTGGAACATTTATTATAATTAAAGATTTTTTTTAAAGCCAAGAGCAACAGTGTCAGTAGGATGTACATATTCTGTCTCTTAAGCTTAAAAACAAGCAAGGCTAACATTTGAGTTATAAAGAATGACCACATTCCTTACAAAGCCTTAAGCCACTATTCCCACACATCAGTATATAAAATTGTTTACATGAAATGTAGGTGAGCAAGATTGATTTTTGGTTACAGCAGAAGACCCAAATTCCATGCAAATCAAGAGAGATTTTGCATGCCTCACTGTAACAGAAGCCACTTACTTGGGTGATAAGATATCCACATGAGTATATCACTTTAAAGATATTGAATTGATTCCTTGGATTTGTTTCTCTTTGATCTTTGGTTTGGGTTACTGAGGGGACAGGAGAATCAGGCTCCTGCCTAATAGCTGGCTTAGCTGATAACAGATGAGCGATAAAGGTGCAAGTGTTTTCCTAGGCTTCCAGATTTAGTGTCCAACAAAAGCTTCAGATGCTTTAGTGCAGTAAATGAACAATCTCAGTCCTTAAAGAGAGCCAAATTGGATGTAAGCAGTGCCAGGAGACTTCACATCTTGGAGACATGGTGAGGCTTTGCAATCATTTTCCCTGTAGGAACTATGAGACAATTTTTCAGGCGAATCTGAGGAACAAAATATGTGTGTCCATACTATGTATTAGTCTGATGCTCTTCCTTCCTTCATAATATACCACAAAAAAGGTTTTAAAGAAGCCAGGTATCATTTGTGAACAACTCACTATCTTTTCTGAGAAAAGATTGTTTTCTATGAAGAACCAGAATTTTGAAATTGGAGGTAGTATAACAGTCATTGATTATAAAATGATACCAAAGTGTTACTTATCTATTCAAATGGATTTTTAAAAAATATTAATTAAAATTAGTAACATTAACCCTGAACTACATTTGCATAGAAATACTAAATCAAGGTTCCAAAGCATTTCAGTCTGTCAAATTTAGTGAAAGAACATAAATGAATTTGATTTGGATTTCTGAATCAGTTTCCTCTCAGGATCATTTATTTAAACAAAAAAGCAAGACACAAAATTTCTACAAAAAACCCCCGGATCCTTTCATTCACTGTTTTTAAAGTTGCAATATAAAACTTTAAAATAAAATGAACATAAAGCTTTACAATAAATTATTCAGGCATTCCTTAATATCTAAATACCTATACAAATATCTGATAGGATGGTATAAAGAAGGCAGATCCAGAGTCTTCCTGGTGGTATCCAGTGACAGAACAAGGTGCAATAAACACAAACAGAAATACAACAAATTTTGTTTAAACATAAGAAAATACTTTTATAGTGTGAAGGCAGTCAAACACAGAAACAGGTTGCCCAGACATGTTGTGCAGGCTCCATCTGCAGAGACATTCAACACCTAACCAGACACAGCTCTGGGCAGCCTGCTCTACTTGAACTTGCTTTGAGCAGATAAGTTGGATTAGGCAACCTCCAGAGGTCCCTGCCAACATCAGCCATTCTTTGTGTCTGTGATGCTTAGGGGTGAAAAAATGAATATCTGAAAAACAGATTTATGTCTGTCAAAGTTCAGTCAAACCCAGTAAAACCTATGGTGAAAACTACTAAAAACTGAAAAAACAAAGCAGAGCGGGGAAGCAGTATTACTCCTTTAAATACTTGATATTTGCGAAATGGAATGTACGTATATATGTACACGTGCATACACATATTTTAATTAGATAACACAAAATACTCAGTTCTTCACATTGTCAATTGTGGGGCTTCTCAATAAGTTGTGAAGGACCCTCGGTACGTTATCTGGTTCAAATCCCTGGGACCTCATCAGATCCAATAAAGTACCTCAGTCATCTCATGAATCCATTGCGTCTAGAGATTGTTTTCAACTCTCCAAAGCCCACCAGGATTGTATCCCATGTTGTCCTTATGGCACATGTTGAGGTAGTTAAAGTCCCCTACAGGTATGTGGGACTTCCTCTAGTTGTGTGAAGAAGCTTGTGCTACCCAAGACTTCCTCTTTGTCATCATAAAGAAAAGATACTAGTGTTTACAGTCTTCAAAGCTGTGCCAACACATAAGCAGACATGCAAATACACATACTCACACACGTACAATTTCTAGCTATGTAATACTCTTTGTTTAATTAAGAAGAATGAACACACACACACCTTTAGCTTTTTGTTATAAAGCCATTTCTTTACTTTCCTTAGTCCAAAAATCTGTAACTTTTTGCTCTGTGTGAAAACTACTGTTAAGATAAGAAACGATGAAACTTGATGTTTGCCTTGTTACATTAGGTACGTGTGATGAATGCTTGATTATTTGCAGGTAAGTCCTCCAAATCAAAACAAAATACTAAAGGAAAGAAAGCAATTGAGGACATTAATTATATTATATAAATTCTATATGATTTCCAGGTTGCTGGATTTTGGTACCCTTCCTGTTGGTTGGTTTAACTTGAAATTAATACAGAATAGTAATGTGCTGATATTTTTTTAGTATGGCATTTTGTGGACAACCAATACAGCTTGAAATTTAGGCATTTGTGGCCAAATTTACTTCCTGTGGGAAAACCACGTTTTTTAAATCTATTGCAGCAACATAAATCCAGACAGCTCAGTACAAAGAAATGACAGGGAGAAAAAAAAAAGAAAGAAAAAATAAAAACCAAATCTTTCTCACTCCAGGCACTGTGCTACAAAATTGAGACCAAATATTGTTAACTCTCATGCCAATGATATTCTGATATGCATCAGTCCGTAAGTCCCTTAGATATGAAATTATTTTCCATCCATTATCCTATTGATAGGATAATGGAAAACCATCCATCATCCTATTATAATTCCTTTCTGTGTTAAACACAAAAATACAATAAAATATTTTTCTCATGTGTATAAAAATAAAATTGAATCCACTACTACCTTCTCCTTGTTTATGACTTCTATTTTTCAACCAGTGGTGTACATCTCTCCTAGAGCATGTATAATTCCACCCACTGTGTGAGATCTAAATACAGCAGCTCTTAGCAACAAAGCTGTGTTAGCATTTTGCAAGTTACAGAGAATTTTAATCACGTATTTCTAATTTTCTTATCCTTTCTGCTACTCCTAGCTGCAACAAAATCAGTAATAGAAACACAACTGAAAATTAAAGTCCTTTTAGGAGGAAAGCTTAACTGAGGGTTGGAGAACATGGCTAAAGATAATTGAAGATGTGCTATACAAAACATTGCAGAAGACCTCTGGAGATAGGTAACGCTCAACCTCCACATGTGAGGTAAAGATAATTAAAATTATTTTTGCCCTGCAGTTTAGCTGTTTATCAAGAACAATTCCAATAATTACCCCCAGAGACTAGCGCATTACTTCATAAATCTGGAAAAAACAACAACAACAAATCTGCCTATAACAAAAAAACTAAAACCCCAGAATGAAACTAAAGAAATTACCTGCCCCTGTGAAGAACTGTAGTTTGCAGTATGCCCAACCTGAAATTATAATATTACAGCTTCTGTTAATACACTACATGACTCAAAGGAATAATCATTATCAGAAGGTCAGAGGAGAGCAAGTTTAGTGCTAACCTACTGAGACAACATGTTAAAATTAGCAAGGGCTGAACTCTGCAAGCTGCAGAAGAAGTCACGAGTGATGTTGAGTATTTCAAGCTGTCCAAGAAGTTGATGAAATTGCCTATATCGGAACCATTTACATCTATGAGGATTTCAGAAATGGTCTTAAATGAGGAGTCCACGAGTAGGTCAGTGTTGTGGATTAAAGAAAAAAAGGCCAATAGCTACTCTGTTCTCAGACAGACAGATGCTATGATCCAATAATTTCTTGGATTTAAATAGATAGATAGATAGATAGATAGATAAAATAACTCCTGTTTCAAGAAAGAAGAGATCTGTAAAGATCAGAACAAAAATATTACAAAACACGTAGAAGTCTTTGGTCTTAACTTCGGTCGGGTTTCCAAAGACAGTCTGTTTGCAAAGCAAAAGAAATGGTAAACACCAACAGCTGGACACATCTCATGTTGTTCTAACTCTTTAATTCCTGAAGGACTGTATACACCCCCTTATGGCATACATAATGCTCAAACATACACGAGTTGGCACAGAAACGGCTATTGCTTTATTACCACAGGTAGAGGTGTCAGTTACTGCTGCTAGCGTTGAACCTGGCAAAGAAATCTTGGGAATCTCTGTGTCAGATTTATTCATGTAAAACCTCTTTATATTCCTTCTCAGACTTCATCTCAGTCTTTGTGTGTACTTTTTACACATTGATCTGTTAATGGTTAAGGCAGCTCTTCTAAGAACAGCAAAGCTTTCTTTTTTCTTTTTTTTTCTTTCTTCTTTTTTTTCCTTAACAGTGTTCTTCTAATAACAGTCACTAGTTAACACTAGTACAAACGGCCTAGATTCTTACTGTCTTATCACATGGCCTGTCAAAAATATAATGAAAGCTATTGTGAGTGGAATTTAATTTTATACTGCTGCTGCTATTGCTGCTAATAATAATAACAATAATAATAAAAATTGCATTGTTTCACAGTTAATTAAAGTCTTATATTAATAGAACACTATTTTGGTGTAAGAGGATATTATTGGAATAATCATGATAAACAAATGATGAACAATTTTGTGGATGCTGTTCCTACACCTTAAATGAGCAATGTAAGCATGGAATCATAGAATCATCGGTTGGAAAAGACCTCTAAGATCATTGAGTGTAACCATCAACCCAACACCACCAGCCTACTAAACCA
>Ga0181612_126152_pt1 | contig 18619 bp, 12 predicted proteins | sample HoacroProtozoa21_FD_119630 | JGI IMG/M metagenome (GOLD analysis project Ga0181612, IMG submission 119630) | Hoatzin crop microbial communities from Cojedes, Venezuel. Combined Assembly of Gp0051906, Gp0051904, Gp0051908
TGTGGTACTTTGAGATATGGTTTAGTAGGCATGGTGGTGTTGGGTGGATAGTTGGACTTGATGATCTTAGAGGTCTTTTCCAACCTATGATTTCATGATTCTATCTGACATTTCTGATATGCACACCACTGCAATATGTGCCATGACACCCTCCAGGCTCATTCTTATCACAGTGTGAACATAGATGAGAACTCCCAAGTGGAGATAGTATTTTAAAAAATGCCTTTTCAACATATCTGTTTAAATTTTATTTTAAATGTCAAAGAGAATGAGTAGCAACTTGAACAGAAAAAGAGAGAAGAAAAAGGAAAGTAAAAAGCCTCCCCAAAACTGGGAAACTCAAAGATCCAGTTGACTATTTTGGCTGAGGCGTAACTCACATGAGGACAGATACTTGGCAGGACCAAGCTGATTTCAATGTAGAATACCTCTTTTGTCAGCTGAAGATGGGGCCTGGACATGTGGCCCCTCTCTTGCCCTTGTTGTTAACACGCAGCCTGCTTGTTTTAGCCATCCTCTAGGCTGTCCTTGGCGCCTCCATCCTGTCTCCCTTTCTTTTTGTTTTCTCTTTAAGGTCTGTTGAGAAATATCACTTTGACAGCCCTAGAGACTGGTGGCTTTTTATCCACCACGGAAGTACTGCAGAAGTGGAAATTCTCCAGACACTGCATTGCTGAACATCTGCAGCCCCAATACTGTTCAACATAGGCACGTGCTGGTGGTTGGACATCCGTCTGCTACCCATGCCACTGACCTCAGCCCGCTTGTTTGGGGTTTTTACATAGGACTCAGCCACCTGCCAGGTGATAGTGGGTTTTTGCTTGGGTTTTTTGTTTGTTTTTTGTGATTATCCCATTGCGCTGGGTTGAAGCTGAGTTGAATTTCGGCTCTGCTGCAAGGCATGACCAAGCTGCAGGCTCTTACCCCAGGGCTGAACTGGCCCCTCTGTTCCTTCCTAATGTGTGTTAGACACACTGGGGCCTTTCTCCACTGCGCATTTGTAACTCCCATTGACACTAATGGGTGTGACATGTGTCTATCCAGTGCAGAATAGACTGCATTAACTACACAGTTCCCCAGCCTTGAGCAGTGCTCATCACTTGATTAAGCCAAACTAATGAGGCACAACCAGGGCCAATGGGAACGTGTGGGACTCAGGCGTCGCAAAAGCTGGTGGAAACCTGCAGCTTATACTGGGGGCTGGGTTTTGTTTTGCCAGGCAAAGGCACAGGATGCCACAGGATGGAGTGCACAGCAACGGGTGCTGTCATAGAAATGAACGGTGTGGAGAGGGTTCACCATCACTGATGACAGCATCCTGAATTGCCCTCTTCTAGTGCTAATTACACGTCTTGTGTGCTCAGTGGGTTTAAAGCTAGATTTGAGCTTGGCTTTTGCTCAAGTGTCTTTCTACACTGGATTCTGAAGTTGGCCCTGTGGCTTTTTCTCTAGGGCATGTGTATGGGTCTATTTTTGACTGTTTATCAGGCAGCCCACAGGTGGCTAAGGCATGTGGCACCCTTTTCACCAGTATTAAAGAGCATCAGTTTGGGAAATGGGAAAGGTGGGAAAAAGCAGAGACCCTGTAGTGAGGGTTTCTTGCAGGTTGCCCACGCTGCAAAAAGAAGAGCTTTTCAGAGGCACAGCTCCTCCGCTGTGTGCTCACCCGGCAGTGCATTGCTGGCCACCGCCTCCGAGTGCAGAGCACCCGCTCTGCTCAGGAGGAGCATGCAGGGCTGGAGCCTCTTTTGCTTTGCCTGGGCTCATCCCATCCAAACTGGGCCAGATGCAAGAACACAAACCTCAGGTATGTGCTTGGGATCTCACTCTAAGTCTGAGGGTGACTGTGCCTGCAGAGAAGCAGGTTGGGAGCAAAATCAGGACTGACACCCGACAAACTGAGAGGATGGATATGACCTCTGTGAACAGCTGTGTACCCCTTACGGGCATGAGATGCTGCTTACCGAACTGAGGCCAGGAACCCTGGCCTTCCTGCAAAACACAACATCCTCCAGAACCACCGAGTTAATGTGAGGGCACAACCTAGTAGTCTAGGGCCAGACTACAAAGGCGGATAAGTCAAATGTAGATACCGAGAGAAAACAGCACTAAAAAAACTAAGTTCTATTTTAAGACTTGCAGTTTTGGAGAACCTGGTTGAGAAGTTCCCTGTACTTTCTCCTGTACTTTACCTGCTGGTACATTCCAGGACAGAGGAGGTTTGTATTTGTCATATTGCAATACTTGCCTTTATGTAAGTGCTGCTAAGAATAAATTTAGCAGTGGGAGAATAACATCAGTTTGATGTCTAAATTTGGAAAACTTGATGAATAAATCTATTAACTTCGTTGTAGGGAGAGAAAAGAATAGCAACCCTTTGTTTAAAGAAAAGATAAAATAAATATAAAATAAGTGCTGATTGCCCTCTCTGGTTTTCTGAGGTGGGTTTTTTAATGTTCTCTTGTCCCTTTCAGAGGATAAATATTAATTGATTCTCTTTGACTTGCAGGACTTTGGCTTGAGAAGATACGGTCAGTTGGATCTGAGAGGCTTCATCATGATTATCAAATGCTTTCAGCATTTGTGAAGGTACAGAGCAAAGAGGGAAGGAGGGTTCATCTGCTTTGAGTAGGTGTCCTCCCAGAAAGTAGGCTCCTGCCAGGTGTTCGGCACCACCTCTGTCCTCACTGCCACGGTCATGGTGGGCAGCCTGTGTTCTAGGATGCTAATTAACCAGCAGGGAGGCCATGATGGGAAGAAGCACGGGGCTCTCCAAGGTTTGGCAGAGAGACTCCAAGCTTAAAACTACCCCAGACACCTTCAGTCTCCTCCCGTCCCTGTGTCCTAGGCTGTGTGGGACTGTGTGCTCCAGTCAAACCCCATGGTGATCAGAGTACACCTGATAGTTTTCTGGCTTTGTCCAGAGCTGTGTAGGACACTGCCATCTGCTCCCTGCAAAGCAGGTGCCTCCTATTGCCAGCCCCAGAGTTTAGCACAAGGTAGTAAAGTCCCTGTCACAGACCGTAGCGTTTTGTGGCAAGCACCATCTTCCTTTGCCTGTCATCTGTCCCCACCACTTTTTTTAGCATATCCAGAGCAGTTCACTTTTACCTTCATTGGTAAATTATACCTTTATTGGTAAACTAGAGATTACTTATTAAGCAATTGAGGTTGAAATCAAGAGGTTAGATATGCAAAAAATTGATTAGTCAGATGCTAGACTAATGTAGTCCTGGTCTATCTTAAAAGGTGGATAACTTCCTAGTCATCTCATCTGTGTGTCTCTTCAGGTCCCTTATTTTTGTTCCAGCTATTAGAGCTACAAGTTCAGCATTCAAGTTCTGCAGAAATGCTGCCTTCAACCGATTCCTTCTTTCCTCTCATCCTAATTCTCCCCTCTAAATCTTTTCGGAGTAGGAAGCTGGCACACAGATGTGAATGTCATGTTTAGTTCTTCTACCCAAGTGGCAGCCTTGGGTGCTTAATGACCATTTCGTTCTCCTGTTTCGTACTGAATTGGCTGGGCGTGGAGGAGAGGCAGTGCATAAACTAAGCAAATACTATTTATGTTCTTCCTGTAGTTGCTCTTTGGGCACCTACGGGTCATTAATTCCTTTGTTCCCAGCCAACCTGCCAGCTGGCGTCTCTCCTGCCCAGTTTGAGCCGTTCCCTTCCTGTGAGCTGCTGACCCATTCCCACTGAGCCATGCTACAGGGCTTGTTTGGGAGGGAGCAGGACTCTTGGGACATTACTAGCTTTCTGCTGAGACTAGGAGTGATACAAGTGATACAGTCATAATAGAGATAACCAGGAGCTCTGTCTGATTTCCCACCCTACCTCCACATATTGACAGTGTTAAATGAAAGAGTAATATTATTACTTTGGTGGTGACATCAGGCCATGCTAGCAGGTGGATGCCACTGCTGAAGAGGGATTAAAAGCTACACTATGACTATAGATCCATCACACAGAAGCCCAAAGGTGTTACTGCAGCCCCCAAGAAACAGCCTCTGATGATGGAAGGAAAATCAGCGTCATCTCATGATACTGCTGTTCCTGTAGGTTGTGAATTTAAAAGAAGGCAGGCTGAGGAACAGAGCATGGAAATCCCTGCTGATCAAGCGCGAGACTGTTTTTCCCCTAGAAGAACATTTGCTCAGCTTTTTGATTTCCAGTGTTTCCAGTTGCCATATCAACCTGAGAAATTTGCCTGGCAATTGACAGTGTATTTTTCAACAGAAGATTTGAAAATTTCATTGCATCAGCTCCAACATCTGATTGCTGGGATTTCACTTTATCTTATTTTATTTTACTCCTATTATTTGCTCTCCAAGCCATTTTAGCAGGTGACCAAGGATCTCCATGGCCCCTTTGACAAGGTGCATGTCAGATTCAGCAGTCCGTGTACAGAAGTTATGTGCCAGGTCAAAATGCAGCAGACATCAGCAGCAGGGATAAAGCCTGCGGGACACATCCTTCTCAAGCGGCAGGCTAGGAAAGGCCACAAGCATCAACAGAAACACCTTGGCTTAAACTAAGTGTCAAGTTCAGCTTTTCTGTTGCTCTGCAGGGCAGGGGCAGGAGGCACAGTGGACGGCAGGGAGGTTGCTCCTGGCTTTGTTGTTGGACAGTGTGCTGGGTTTTTTGGAGCCTCCATCTGCCCTCGTCTCCCTCCCAGCACCGTTGGAGTGGGGAGGAGCAAGGTGGGGAGGGAGCCTGCACCCATCCTGATGGTAGTCCAGGACCTTTATGTTCCCCCATCTGTCCATTCACATCCTCTCTCCAGCCCATCCCTGGTCATTCATGGGTCACTGGTGTAAATGGGGACTGAATCTGCCCCAGTGCACATGAGTCTGCACGGACTTTTCTGTGTTGGATATATTGCTTGGTTTGTTGTGGGTTTGTGGTGGGCTTTTTTCTTTAAAAGGAATAAGAATGGAAAACAAGAAAGTCAAAAAGCCCTGAATCTTTACCTTTTTAAAGTGGAGATACCGCCACAGCAGGACATAATGGCTCGCTGTGGTGGTGGTTTGCCTGAGAGCCTGGAGATTTATGTAATGAGAAACACAATTCCTGCAAAGAACGTTGTTAAATCTTTTCAAAATTTCAGCTATAAGCCATTTTATTGCTAATAATATGGCTAGATTCTCCTTTTGAAGAATCTGGGAATGTTTGACAAGAGGGGAAAATGGAGTGGACTTGAGGCACCGTAATCTGTGTTTTCCATTTACCTTGCTTGAAGCTTGAACAACACATGTGCCACAAATGATTTGTTTATTCCCAAGTGCCCCCAAGGAGCCCAGTCTCCGTTCTCAGGCATATAATGGCTATTCAAATGAAAGCTTTAATAGATTGTTGCAGATCTGATATCAATGCAGCGAGAGAAAGAGATATGGAAATATTCGAAATTAAACAAACTAGCTCTTGCCCTTTGACTTTGGAGGTGCAGTCTCAAACCTGGATGGTGTCACCAATGCAATGAGTTTGTTAGACTCAGCTCTCTGGAGAACTACTTCTTTTTTTCTTCTTTTTTCCGCTTTGCCTTACAAAGCTGTCGCATTGTTCGAAATATTTTCTGTCTGTAGCACTCGTGAGTAAGGAGAACTGCAACCGGGGCTGAACTCCATGATGTGTTCTGATTTGAGACTGAGGACCATTGGTAGGAGAAGTTCCTGCTGTGCTGGTTTGCTCCACATCTTCTTAAACCAAGGCCCTTAACCTCAGTGCCTTCCTCTGGGCATTTCCCTATATGGTAGAAATAATTTTGGAAGAGCGATGCAGTCAAAAGCTTGGAAAGAGTAGAGCTGTAGTTCAATTTGGGGCTACAGTCTAAACAAAATTTGGGTCTGTCCACACTGCAAGATAAATAATGAGCTTCACTGGTTCTTAACACAGCCTCTGTTCCTCTTTCTCTCCCTGTAATGTGTGTGGGAGCTGGGCCCAAAAGCCACTTCAAAAATGTAAAAATAACATGTCATCCACCTAACCATTGAAACTGTGCCAGCAGCTACTGTGTGCATTGAACAGCAGGGAAAAATAATAATTTTACATCAAAAACACCATAAAAGTTTTCAGTGTCTTCTAGGCTCTTGTAAAACTGCTATTATCTTGTCCAACCCCCAAGGTTTTTCACACAATTATCAATTATGCTGTGTGGATTTCAAAAAAGGCAGTGTCTGAAACACGGGCCATGTGGCGGATCGCACAAACAGCAGTGGTAACGTGGCTGTGCCTGGTCGGTAGGAGGTCCACATGCACCTGGGCTCCAATGCAGGCTCCCAGCTCACAGACAGAAATCCTCAGAGCATCTCTCTGTCTCTGTTGCCCTCCTATCTTCTGTGCTCTGATCACAAGAGCATTGAAGCAAGGCTTACCTCTTGCTTTGTCATTGCTGCTGATTAATCAAGTGTTCTCAGCAATGATGGGTCAGACACAACCTAATAGATCTCTAGATACCTGCAAACATTTAGAAAATCCTGAGCTACAGTATGAGCAATTAGAAATGAAGAGAGAGCCCAATGCTCAGCTGGAAGCATGAGTAGGACCTTGCTTCGGTTGGAGTATGTGGACAGTCTTCTGACTGAAATAGGAACCAGAGTATGTTGGAAGTAGTGTGGGAAGGTGGGTTTGCATCTCAGAGATTTGAAGCTCTGCTTCATTAACGTTAGCCAAGACTGGGCACCTTAGGGTTTGAGGAGTGGAGGATCTGATGAGGTCAGATGAGGAGGATGGATTCAGAAAATCAACTCTCAACTTTAATTTAGCTAGTCATTTTTTCAGAACCAAGGATGGAAATGCCCAATACTCAAATGACAGGGAAAAGAAGATCATCCATTACAAGTGTGAATAGTATCCTATAGAAATGTTCCGCAAAACTGTATTTTGTGAGAGTGATTTGAGCCACAGCCAAATCCCATATTTGAATGTGGCTAGACAGTTGGTTTCTACTTGGAATTAAAGGCAGTCTCTGAAAACCATGGGTATGTTGAAACACAAGCTGGGCCGTAAGCTTCTTATGGGCTGTGGTTACAAAAAAAAAGCTGACTCACAGTGGGAGAGGATTGGGTCCCATGCAATCCTCCCTGGTTTCTGGAAGTGCGCAGCCTGTTCCTAGAGATCCTGGATACCCAGCACTCCAATGTGCTTCCCTTGACACTTGCAGCTCGTGAGTATTTCTGAAAGACCAGCTGAAGGGTTTCATATGAGACAAGTTTCTTTTGGCCTGTCAGTAACACAAATGAGAAGAAAGAAAATGGACTTCTCCAAATTTTTTCCAAAATGCATGCTCAATTCAAACTGATTCTTCCCATTTCCTTGCAAGTGTGAGTTCCAGATCACAGTTAAGTCTAGCACAGACTGCCCCAATACCATTGGGAACTGCATCATTTCTGCATCAAGCCCTTCCTAAGCAGTGTACTGAAGCAAATTTGTATAGGAATTTTCCAATTCAAAAATATTAATTAAAACCTGATACTTCTCATGGGAAGCTCTTCGTTTTGGCATATCTCTTTTTCAATTTAAACATTTCAATTTGGTCAGCATTTTAAAAGAAAGATATTCTTTTTCAAACAGAAACATGTGATTCTATAGGAAAAATATATTAAGCAAAAAATAGTATTTAAGCATGAAGTAATGCTAGATCCAAGCAGCATCTAACCAGTTTTTGTTTCTTTCAGACTACCAGTTTTCAGAAATTGAGATTGACATTTCTGGTCCTATTTAAGACTAGGGGGAAAATGTGAAATTCTGAAATCTTTGCAACACTGGAAAAGAGTTTTCAATCAAACTCGCCTCAGATGAGATTGCAGAAATTCTTCTGTTTTCTCCTTCCTCCCTGGCTCTGTTACCATGCAATTCTGTTCACGCTGTTCTCCACAACAAAATCTGAGCCAGGCTGAGATTTGTGCTGATGGTGAGTGCCTGCCTTTTTTTTTTTCTTTCTTTAAATAAAACAATTTCCTAAGGCATTAAAATGGGGCTGATAAAAAGCAGGTTTAAAAATTCAGTATTTAGTAAATAGTTTGAAAACGGGCCATAAAGTCTCGTAGCTGTACGTTTGCCCTTAATTGCACCTCACTGACAGCCCATTTTCCTTCTCCCCTGCAACCAGTCTCCTTCTTCTTTAAGAGCAAAACATTGTAGCTACTTTTGAAAGATTTGTGGGGTTCCGCACAAATTGAAGAAGATCTGTAGGTAAATAGTGTCACCTAGTGGATAAACGGCACCAATTTTCCCAAACTGTGAAAGAAGTTTGGCCGTGTGGCTTTTCTATTTTGTCCTAGAAAAATATTATTTCAAATTGGAAAGAGCCCTACACTGAGAAATGGGATTATTACTAAATCGTTGCAGAACTAAGGATGCATAATGCAGGGGCCAGCACTGAGCTGGAATCTAGCAGTCATGTGCACGGGCACGGATCCAGTCAAATCAGCAGATACAAAAAGGGAGAAGGGATTCTCCAGCTCAGTGCCTGAATAGCGAAAGGTTAAAGCAGCGCAACATGAAATACTTGTTTCCTGGACATGTAAAGGTGTACCGGGCTGCACACCATGCACCATCTGCTGCTCCTTTCCAAGCACCAAAAACAAAAGAAACTCAGTAGATGCATTTGCTCTGTGATGTCAGAAGCTCCTGAGCAGTAAAAGCGAAAAAATCGCAAAGTACCTGGGGGGAAAGATTTGGCAGAGAGCATCTGAATGCTGGAGAAAGAGTATAAGCTCCATGGAAAAATCTCTCCTCCTGCAAGGGTGGAATGATAACTTTGGTGATGCCTTCGTAGGTATCTATGAGAAAAATTGCCTAGACAGAGCAGGAGGTATGATGAGGCTTGAAGAGCCCTCCAAATTGGAAGTAACAGGTTGGAAATTCGGGGCATGATAGCCTCAGTCAAGGGTAAAATGCCCCAGAAGGAAGGACATGCTCCTGAAAACTAAAGGAGACTGGATTTCCTGAAGGCCAGTTAAGCTGAATTTGAACCAAAGCACTGGAGGAAGAAATTAATATAAACAGAATTAAGCCAAGAATTATGTGGGGAAGAGTTCTTCAGGCTCCTATAAACTCTTTGGGGGAAAAAAAACCAGTGGAATTGAAGCCACAAAGGTGAGAACTCCGGTAACTTGGTTTCTAAACAAAACAAATATAGGCATTCAGCTGATTTTGTGCAGGATGGGTGGGAAACTGGAGGTTTCTGATCCCCTCTCTCTAATCCCCCTTCTTTCTCCTCCTGTAAGGCCATCACTGCAGTCTGGGAGCAGATGCTGGGAGCAGGGTTGGATGTCAACTCTGTAGTTACAATTGCATTTGTTTTTTTCTGAAAATCCTTCTAATACCCCTACACCTTTGCTCACAGTTTAATGTAGCTGCTGCCCACACAGCTTTTCTTGACAGGGCAGTGAGGGCACAGCACCGAGGGTCAGGGAAGGTAGCGAGGACCCTGCCAGTGGGAGCAGGGTGGTCATCCTTCCTCATACGTTGGGGCAGGATGGTTCTCTGCTGTTAGCACCCAGTGCAGGCAGATATGGTCCCTTGGCTGCTGCTGGATGATGGAATCGTAAGGCCATTCAGATGGAAAAGGATTTGGGGAGGTCTCCAGTCCAACTTTCTGCTCAAAGCAGGGTCATCTGAGACTGTGGTAGCCTGTTCAACGCAACCCTCAGAGGATGGAGAGAGATGGCACAACTTCTCTGGGCAACCTGTTCCACAGCTTGACTCTCCTCATGATGATACAGTTTTTCCTTATCTCTAGCCAGAACCACTCTTCTTTCAGATTGTATCTGTTGCCTCTTATCTGTGTCCACCACGTGCATGCCTACTATGCACCCCTGGTCTGGTGGTGAAATTTGTGGGTTTGCTGTCTCAGGCAACAGCTCTGCCTATAACTAAAGCAAATCCTGCCAAGGGCTCTGTCATTAGTTACATGGCCCTGACACAGGCAAAACCATGATTTCACTGGTTTCATTCATGACTTTAAGAGTTGCTGAGCTCAAAACGGGAGGCTGCGTGTTTGCTACAGAAAATTCTTCCCAGCATGCTGGATCTAACTGAAAAATACATTTGTGCAGAGGTAGAGCATGGAGGCTTCAGTCACACTCCTGCTGCGGTCTGCAAAACCAAGCCCTGGTATGCTTCCTGTTCAGTGATTTGACAGGAGATAATACAGGACACAGAAAGGGGCAGGAGCACAAGTCATCAGGATATTGGAGGCACATTGAAAAAGAACCTGAATGCGAGCAAAAGCATGGTTTCAGAGGTGGCCCTTCCCTGTCCAAGAGGCAGCAGGGGAGAAAATGCAAAAGTGCCAGTCTGAAAGCTCAGTAGTTGGCCTGCAGGGTAGTATCAGCTTCTTCTTAACACAGAGACCAGTCATGAAGAAGAGAGAGATTGTGCGAGGTGGTAAGGAAGAGAAAGACACAAAAGGATATGGCCCCCCTGAGCTGCAGGCCCTGTGTCTTTGGCCTCCAGTGTGCTGGCTGTGGGAGCACTCTCAGACTGGACATTTAGATGCAGGTCTTACATTGACATGGATTTGGGCAAAGTCATAAGCCAGAGCATTTTGGGGAATGTATCAAGGGATATTAGAATTGTAGTCAAAATTATAAATATCTAATTTTCATAGTTCAGGAAACCTGAACTCTAGCACTTAATTACCTTCCAAATAAAAGGAAAATACTGATTGATTTTTATGGCAGGTTGTTCTGCTAAGTTTGTGTTCAGCCTCAGCTTTCTTCATTTTTGTCATGTATCAAATGGATGGTCTGTCATTTTTCTAAAAAGGGTGGAGGCAGTTATCGTGAAAAGCCCAAGGAGCTTTGTATACAGGCAAGCTAAAATATGCTGCAAGTCAGGACACTTTCTCACCTGAGTATACACTCTATTTCCAAAACAAATACTGGTATAACTGTATTTACTCTGTTTGGTGCAGCCTTCCTTCAAACTATTTCACTTTTCTTTTTTGTATGTCTCCCTGGACCAGTTCCCACTGATCAAATCAGTGAAAGGCACCATCTTCTACTGATCCTCACTGTGGGCATCGGCTGGCACGAACTTAGTCACATCACTTTGATTACTCTGTGCCTCCGTTTACTCCTCCATTAATGTGAGTTCTACACTGACTTTCCATAGTGCTCTTATTCTTGGGATCTCAGAGCTCTTTTCTTAGCTACCCTTTCTCAGATAGTCAAATCATTACTAAATCAGACACTTCTCATTTTTTGTTTTCTCAAAGAGAAGGTGATACTAATTCCTTTGCTCGTTGAAGTGTACATGGGCAGGAATCCTACTGAGTTCAGTGATACTACAAGACGCAAAAGCAGTGCGTGAGGTCAGAATCTTCCCACGTGTTACAAGTGCGAAAAACTGTGAGCAAAACAGCCTGAATGGATCAAGGAACCCGCTCCTGGGAACAACGGAAGGAAAAAATAGAACTAGACCTAAAAAAGCTGCTCTTATCAAGAGGGACCTTGTCCCCTGTAAATATCTGCTAACTGTAACATGAAATAGAAATTTACCTATTCTGTGGAATTCTCTTTTTCTTCTTCACAGAGACACTTGTAGTAAAGCCTGGTAAAGCCTGGGCTTTATTTTTAACAATAATTTAAAAAAATAACTCTTGTTCCATCAGGAAATCATAATTTCTTCAGCCAAGAACATCTAGTCTGAAGTATGAGGAGGGCTGGTGTATCTCCATAACGGTGTGTAATGACAGCCCAAACTTCTTAACATTCCCAGCCTGGATCCATCCCTGCTGTCAGCAAACTTATTGGATGCTCTTCCTTAGCCTCCTGGCTGCGTGTGCTCCCGCATCCGTGTGCTCTAATGGCACCACTCCGAGCCCGGGTGGGCTGCCAGGTCCCCCAGGGACGCAGGTACCGCGTAAAGAGGGGCTTTGCCAGGCAGCCTGCCTACAGCTGAGAGTGCTGTTGCCTGCGTACAAAATTTCCTTCCTTCTGTGACAGCGGCTCACGTGAGTGCTCCTAAGCTCTATTTGGACCTGTTTACACACACGTACGCCAAAGGGTGGGAGAAGAAGGCTGTGTGGGTAAATACTGTTGCCAAAAAGGCAAATTGCATCGCTCAGGTAGATGGGGAACCTCTGGAAGCCAGGAAAGGATATAAAAATATAGTCACATTAACATCCATCCCTCAGGCTGCCTGAGCAAATGAAAAACCAGGGCAAGCAGCAAGCAGAGGAATTGAGCTGGTCGCGAAATACCATGTACGTGTGTGCACATGCGTGCACACATACATAACTGCTGGTTTGGAAACTTCCCATTGCTGTTGTCTTTTAATGTGAAATCAGGCTTCAGGGTTAACAAAAGTGTTGACTGGAATGGCCTTTCTTAATTATAAAACAATATTCCTAGACAATGTATTGTATTTCTGAGTTGCAAAGAAAAGATACAAAATCTTCACTTCGCTTCTGTGATTTAAAAGGCTACACTCTCCCACTTGGTTGTTTTGCTGTTTTCAGTATTCATTGGCTGTCTCCAGTAGTTCTGATATGATATTCTGAGGGAAAACAAGCCTTTTCTAACCAGCTCTATGAATGTGGTCCATGGAGGACATCTGTTGACCTCATCTCCAGTAACATGGTCCGTAATATAGTAGGAAGGCAAAGCCACGACACAACAATTTGTCAACTATAAGAAGGTGGTGTGGAGGGAAATGTTGTAAGTGTGTATCCTCTGCCTGAACATTAAAAATCCAGCAGCTATTGCACTAGTAAAGGAGGCCATTTTTTACCCACTTAAATGATCAGCTCAGAAGAAAAGAGAAACACAAGGCTTACAAGCCATCTGCCTCCCATCCTTGGAGCTGGCCTCATCCACTGAGTAGTCACATTCTTGAGTGCCGGGGAAATTTGAGGAGCTAATTGTTTCAAAAGCAAATCAGCAAAGCAAAAACAAAACAAAACAAAAAAACCACCCAGCATGTTTCTGAAGCTCCCTGTTTAAATCTGCTTCTCAGTGTGTATAGGATTTTTTTCTATTAGAAGCTGTTTCAGCTTAGGGCATCGGGTAGCATGAGGCTTGAGGACTTCAACAAACTCCAGGGGGAGCCTGGAGGAGCTATGAAAGACTCTATATTTCCTTGGCTTTGCTCCCAGCTGCCCATTCAGATCTTCCAGGAGTGCTATGAAATAAGCTTTTTATCTCTACATCACCAGTTCACATCCGGTCCTGGAGGAGGTTGTGCCCTTCCATGAGAAAACATCCAGGAGCTTTGGCAGCTGGCTCTGAGGCAGGGGCTGTTTGGTGGCATCTCCAAAACGTTAGCAGATCTCAGGTCATTTTCATATGAAACATCTGCGTGAAAACCCACAACTGCTGCTGGTGTTACTGGTTTAAGGCTGGCTGGGTGTAGACACTAATTTGCCCTCTTGTTCCTCAGGGTGGGCTACCAGAGTAGGACATTAATGAGGCAACCAGGAGCAGGTGGCACCACTTCTGTATGTGTAGGACTTCAGTATCCCATGGTTTCATTCTAGCACCTTTCCCCACAATAAATGCGGTGGAGATACTCGTTCATGTTCCAAAGGCAGCATTAAATAGGATGTTTTAAGCTGAGAATATTTTCCCAGCTCCTAGAAAGGGTTAGACACACAGCCCTGAGGTGGGCAAAGTGTGTGATTGCCATCAAACTAAGCAGCCATGTTCAGCTTGTCTTGGATTTCGTTATATGAGACGGGGGATGATTCATAAAAGAAAATGCTGGGGCCACACAGATTGTCGAGTCTCTAGTCTAACCAGGTATAATGACTGAGGTTTTGCAGGCGAGCTGCAGTTAAGGGAAAAAATAACAGATCATGGGTCAAATCCATCCCTGATGCAACTCCACTGTCTTCAGTAAAAGATACCCTCGTGTGAATCTGGCCCCATGATCCTCACTCATAAAATAAAGCAAAAATCCCTCCTGCAGCAGAATCAATTGGAAAAGGGAGAAGGAAAAAAAATGCTTCTTTCAAACCCACATTAAAAATAATCACTTTTTTGTGGCACAATGGGGCAGAGAAAACCAGTCCTACTAGACACCAGAGTACAATTTCCTCAGCATGTTGCAGGGGGTGAAAAAATTGGCATAACCAAGAGGTCTCTTTCATCTCTGCTCAGTTCTAAATGACACAAGGAGGAGGAGAAAGCACGTCTAGATACCTATATCTATATACTATACATATATCTCTATATATCTGTATCTATATATCTGTACATATATCTATATATATCTGTATAGATAATCTAGATGTGCTTTCTCCTCTGTATCTATAGATGATTATATGTCTATACAGATAAATATATTAGTGCTTCTTAGGCTGATTGTGTCACCAGTGTGAGATCTGGAGGTATTTAGGCGGAATTTTGCACAAACACAGAGTGACTTAAAAAAAAGGGATTATATTCCTTCTGTTGATTAGACCTGTTGTTTAAAAATAGCAAAATATATCTGTTTTAAATACCTGATAGAGTCTTCACTGCTGCGTGATATTTTCTGTCTCAGCTTTTTCTTCCCATTTGGCAGGTCTGTTGTGTACGTGAGCTCTACGGGAATGCAGAAAGCCACCTGAAGGAGAAAATTGCTAATCACTAGAAATTACTAATCATTCTTTCACACTAAACAAATCCCACTGAGAGGTTTTTAGTTACACAAAGGTGCATTTTTTTTTCTTTCCCCTTTTCCCTCTTTCCTCCAGCTAATGATACAGAGGTGCAAATGCAGGATATCACATCCTACTATGCATTAGCTGTGACATTTTCACATGATAAGATCTAGGTCTGAGTCCAAAATAAAAGCACAATAGCCTGAAAATCTTCTAATGCACACCACTAGCACTTTGCAACCAAAACGGCAGGAAAAGCAATTCAGACAGTCACAGAATAATCTTTTCAAGGTTATTTGTATCTCCTTGCTGAGACTATGGTCCCCGTGCTCTTGCCCCCTAAAAGAGCGTACAACCTAAACAGATGAGGCAGAAGGTTGGAAGAAATAGATATAATTTGATCTGCAATTCTTACAGCTAGGAGAACCTGAGAGTAAGTGCTTTTCTCAACATCATTTGGGACCTCTCCAGTGGAACTAGAGGCTAGACCCACTTCTTCTGACTCCCAGAGTCCTAGCCAGAGGAGCCTGCTGCTTCCCAGCTCTCCTCTCCCAGCACCACTCCCTTGCTCTTAGAAAGGCCTTCACTGACACAGCCCGGGAAAGCAGAGCTGTTCTTCCCATTATACTTCAACAAATCCAGTCACACCTAGAACTGCTCATTTGTCTTTGCTAACGATGCTCAAAATATTTCACTGGCTGAAGTTCCTCTTGCATGGACATGAGACAGCAGGCAGCAATGGGTGCATGGCCGGTGAGGAGCTCGGATGCTGGTGTATGGCTCCTTCTGCACAAGGACATCCCACTTCCGCAGCCCTGTGCTGTGGCCCTCCTTGTGCAATGTGTGCAGCCGAGTGAGCTATACAGATGTTGCAACAGCTGACAGCAGCGTTTCCTGGGGAGTTTCTAGAGAAATATGCCTTCCTGGGCTAATAACTGGGTAACTGTCTGAAACCAGGGGGCAAGGAATTTGCCATAAAGGAAAAAAATCAGTGACAACCCTGCCTGTATTTAATTATGCCATTAATGTATGTTTAAAAAGAAAATAAAAATCAGGCTGTATACCTTTGCTCACTCTGTTCCACCTTGGACCTCAGAGCACAGCTAAACATCTTCTGCTGATGAGAAGGCAGCATATATTGTCATTCTTTCTGCCTCTTTGAAAAATGCTTAAAGCTTTGGATTTTCCGGCTCATACAGGGAAGCTGGACTTTCCTTGGGCTCAGCTGCTATGCCACAGTCCTGCAGGTGCCATCTCCCAGTGCAGCACCATTCCCATTTCCCACTTGAGCAGAAAGAAAATAAAGGTGACAAAATCACCTTGTTTTCAGTCCATCATCAACAATTTCATTGTGACCTGGTTATGGATGCTCCAACACTGAAGAGCGCCAGTTTAATTTATGTTGGCACATTGCGATTTGATTCTCTGGACCAAATTTAGGACTGCTATAAGCAAGCTGATCCCAAGGATATAATACTTGGAATACTTGGAATAGATTTTTATTTCCGTCCCGTTCCCCTCATTTTTTTTCCTGTATCTGTGAACACAGCAGATATCATCTTAACTGAACCAAACAGAAGTGCAAGATGTTTTTTATCACTGCTCTAAACTAGTCTGAAACTCACCTTTTTGTGTCAGCTGTGCCTATTCAGGTTGCAAAACATGAGACCCTCTCCAGAGCATTTTTACTACACTCATAAAGAAATAACGGAAAACCAAGAATGCTTCTTAGAGAAAGGACACTATGAGGCGTGAACAACGTCTGGCTACAGGTCCACTCATAACTTCTTCCCTGGACAGAATAAAGCAGGACAGTACACTTAAAGTACACCTATTTTATAACCATACTAGTGGCTGCTTTGCTGTGGTTATGAGCGCTGATATTAAAATGCTATCACTGAGCTTTAGGATTAACACCTTGTGGGAAGCACCTGCGAGGAGCTGGCACCACTTGGCTCTGCAGCTGTCCTGGGAGCGCTGCCCATGCGGGGACCGCGGGAGTGGAACTGCCACGCTGGGTTCCTGCAGATTGCCTTGGCTTGTGGCTTCTAAATCACTAAGTATTTTGCTTTGAAATCTTTTGTCTCTATAGAAGAGACACTGGAATTTTCTGAAGCAGAACATGGCATTACATAAATTTGATGTTTTAACACACTGATTTTTTAAGCTTGCATAATTCACTGAATTCCACCCAAGTTTGTAGTTTTAACACCTCAGAAACATCATTTGTTGGTCAGTTTTAGGCTTCCCCAGAAAGACTTGGTTTTCCCATTTCTCCTTTCCCCAGCGGTTCCAAGAGCCTCCATGAAGCTTCCTTTGCGTGAGAGGCCAGTGATGACAATGGGCTTTCTCAAAAGCAACTCTAAGGACCACGCTGTAAAGCTACTGCTTTGTGGCCAAAACATGCCCCTGCCATTATCAACCAGCAATAGCTACTGGCATCTGTAGGAGACCATAGAGTTGCAAAGAGGTGGGTTAGTACTAATTACAAGATGTTTATTCAGTCTAAGTAAAATACACTGTGGTTTACCCATTAGCACCCAAAATGGCACATTTACTTGAAGCAATATATTAATACAAATAGGGGATTACAGCTAAGCAGGGTGCTTAACTGTCTACAGTTAATTTATAGTTAACTAAGGTGGTCATTTACCCTGGTAAGAGTACATATCCACACAGCAGCTTTGTGAGAGAAGGATTTCATCATGCTCTAGAGAAGTGTAGGTGCTGGGTCTTCTCTCATTTTATCTAACCTTATCAGCATTAATGTGTTTGCAATAGGAAAAGAGCCTTTTCCTTTGCCCAGGTAAGGTTCAAACGGCCTTTGTCAACTCAGCTTTTAGTCAGCTGACTATTAAATAATTAAATCACAGTAAAAATATGGTCTATCTTCTCATGTCTTGTATTTGCTGAATCTTTCCTATGTGCATAAACAGGGCTGATCCTCAACTAGTTTATAAAGGATCCATTATGAGATCATAGGTTGTTTTCACAAAACTCACGCAGAAGTGAGTGGATACTTTTATGACTGATGAAGCTTAAAATTATTAGGAAACAGTCTCAGCTCAACCCAAAATACTTCTTATAATCCAAGGTAAAAATGTTTTCTCAGGGATTTGTGCTGATCAAAGCTCACATATACGTTCATCTGCTGACTCCTTGCTGTGTATTTCACCAAGCTACCTGCAAAGCAGCTAGAGAATGCCTTGAGCTGGTTGAACCTTTTAATTGCTCCATTGAAAGTAGCTGAGGAAGAAGAAGACCAATAGAAAAAGAGGATGTTGTTAACCCACAGCTGAGCTAACTTTCTGCCTATCAGGATGATGAAGAAGCTATAAAAGGAGGAAAAGAGGTAGAAGCTATTTTTGTCAGAAGCAAGCATGTAGGAGTAATTTTAAACAAAAGAAGAGTCTAGGTAAGATTTATTGTATGAAATTATTTCATTTACTTGGTTTGCAGTGAAAAAAGAAGTTGCTATTTGAATTCTAGCCTGTTCTTCCTTTTTTGACAATGGTTTTATTTCTCTTGGTCTGAGGCATGTTTCTGGAGTGAACCCTGATTTCTAGAGAGTTGTGGAGCTTTGTTTTGTTCTTCAGCACGTAGGAGACAATGCTGTTCTGCTGGGATAAACTTGGTTGTTTGCCAGATGCCCACTAAGCTGCTCTCTTGCTCCCCCTTCTCAATAGGGCAGGGAGAAAAAAAGAGATGTAAAAGCTAATGGGTCAATTGCTTACCAATTAGCATCACTAGCAAAACAGAAAGAATTCATTCTGGGGGAAAATTAATTTAATGTATTTCCCATTTAAACACAGAGGATAGCGAGAAATAAAAACACCTTCCCTACCCCTGCTTCTCAGGCTCAATCTCACTCCTTTGTTCCAGACTCTTCTACCTCCTCTCACTACTTAGCGTAGGGGGATCTGGGGTTGTGGTTGGTTCGTAACACTTCATCTCTGTCACTCCTTCCTTGAACTTTTCACTTGCTCCAGCATGGAGTCCCTCCCATGGGATACAGTCCTTCACGAA
>Ga0181612_158888_pt1 | contig 18619 bp, 15 predicted proteins | sample HoacroProtozoa21_FD_119630 | JGI IMG/M metagenome (GOLD analysis project Ga0181612, IMG submission 119630) | Hoatzin crop microbial communities from Cojedes, Venezuel. Combined Assembly of Gp0051906, Gp0051904, Gp0051908
GGGTTGGACTAGATGACCCACAGAGGTCCCTTCCAACCCCTACTATTCTGTGATTCTGTGATTCTGTGATTCTGTAACACTGACTGGAAGCGTTAAAATTTGCTCCTTTTTTTGAAAGGTTATTGCTAATGGACAGTTTATATATTCAAAAACTAATGCATACTGTAGTATAGAGAAAAGGAATGTGAAAGAACATCTCGTAGAGCCTCATTGGGATGTAATTCAGTTGTTTGTTCCTCAAAGGGCAAAGGCTTCGTTATGTGGAGCTTGAAACTGCCCCACTGCTGCCTTACGCACCCTCAGTTCCCTGGCCAGGCTGGACTCTGGCAGCAGTGTAAGACCCCTGGCCAAAACCTGGGGGAGCAGGTCCATGCAGGGGAAGCTTCTGAGCCGCAAAACTGCAGCTTCAGCCTGTGCCGCTGGTGAGCGGTGCTCAGCTCGGCGCCTCTGGCACCTCCTTCCTGGCTGTGCTGCAAACCCTCAGACCCGGCTCCACAAACCTCGCCTCAGAAATATTATATTGCTGGTGAAGATGAGTGTGTGATCTATTTCTGGCTTTTCTATAACCACCATCCGTCTCCAGCAAGGTAATGCTGATTCATTGACAGGGCTCCTCTTGTCCCAGTGAGCTTGCACGCAGGTCACTCTTGCTCTCCAGTGCTGAGTGTTCAGGGGGAGCCTCCTGGCAGCTTAATTCTTCATTTTCTCCTGGCTTGTGGCAGTGCTGTCTGTCCCTGTGAGTGGAGTCTTGCTTTGTATGCAAAACCTGCCCAGGAAGGTCTTAAATCCCAGGCACTGAAATCAGCATTAGACATACATTTCCGAATTTCCTCCACAACCACAGCAATCATCTTGAAACTCAGGTCAGGAGGAGGAATTGCAAAGGATCCTTGTCACAACATCTCCAAAGACTTCTGTGTAACCCACTTGTTCTCCTTCCCAAAAAGCAACGTACGACAGCTGCTGCTAATGGGACTAAACCAGTCTTCCCGCTGCAGGGTGAGTGCTTGTGACTGAACTGTCAGATGTCCAGGTCTGGAGCCTGTTGCTTTGCTGAAGCATTTAGAAGCGCCCAGTATACGTGACTGAAGTGCCAGGAGAGCAGGCGCTCCCCAGAATATTTCTGTTTCTTGTGCTCCTGACATTTTTGTGTTAGTATGTACCGTTACAAGCTCGCACAGCTAATATTCCGCAAGGGACCTATTAAACTGTCAGTGAAGTCATTAAGATATTTTAGCCTGAGATTTCCTGTGCTAGAGGTTGGTTCTGGGACTACAGTTGTGCGGTCTAGAATTTCAGACATAACCGGGCATTTTTGGTGTGTCTGTATTTTTGCATGCCTAGTCTCAAACTCCAGGGAAAGTTAATACTCATAGAGGACGAGTACTTGAAATTACGCTTATGGACAAAATTCCCCTGCTGGTATCCAAGAGGCCTTTAATTCCAGCAATCATTTATGAGATGTAACAAAATTATGGTTACAAGAAATCTTCTCTTGCCCAAGTGTAGACAGGCAGCTCCAACACTCCTGTTTCCAAACCCATCTGAATTGCAAACCATCATACCATTTGTCAGGAAAGTCATTGTTTTTCCCAAACCAAAAGTAATGTTCAGTCATTTCTAAAGTTGAAGATATTAACAAAGCAGAAATACAGATGGAAAATCCGTGGTTAACATATCTCACCGGTCCCCTTGTCCAGGTTAAATCCATACCATGTTGTCTTCCATTTATGGTCCAGGTTGGACCAAAACACAGGACGTTTTCTAGATTATCCTTCACAGCCAAGACAATATCGTTCATTTTTCAGATACTAGTAGTTTAAGCTAATTAATACTTGGAGGTGGGTGGGAATATTTTAATTTAGCTGTTTCCTTGAGGTCATAACTAAAAAACAGTCCGAGCCTTATATAAGAGAAATAAATTACTATAATGGCCAAGGTGAGTCATTGTAAACATCGTCAATGCTGTGCTGCACTGTGGGTGAAATGTTCTTTTTGGCTTCTCCTTAAACACTTTCAAGTGTCAGCCAACAACCAGAGCCTAAAGGCTTGTTTTCTGAAGGCAGCCTTCACGAATAAGCAGGTACCTAGTTAGGGTATCAAAGTGTGTAGGCACTTTTAAAATCAAAGGAAATTAAATCCAGTATTTACGTACAAGCAGTACTCACCAGTACCTTGCCTGACACTAGAGGCATCTAAAGTTCTTGAGCTGGAGTTTCCTCTGGACAGGCTGTGTACAGAGTACAAGCTATTGAGAAAGATATTGGGAGATGTTGGGGCAACACCAGTTTTCCTGTGTCTGCCCTACCTGGACTGCTGCCAGGTGAGCTCACCCACTTGTCAGTCCATGACTTCACCATCGTGCAGCACTGCCCTTGTGGCAATGCTGAGCCGCTCAGTCTCTACATGACTTTTAAGCCCTGCTGAGATTCATGGCTTAATTTCTCACCTAGGCTGGTTTTAGGCCTTACTTTAGTGGTGCTCAGTGTGTATCTAGCATAGCACAAAGCATGCATGAGGAGCAGAACATGGCAGAGAAGAGGTTTGCCAAGATGAGACATGGCAGCATCTTGGCTGCCTGCCCCCAGTCTTCTCTGTTAGCACAGTGGGACAACGGGTCTGTGGCTACATTGGGAGACACATGGCTTCTTCTGGCCATGATGGATGGCGTGACAGATGTTAGTACGTGTTTTGACCATATGTCTGAAGGATCTGCCCTGTGCAGAAGATCAGGAGCAAGTCTACCTCTGCCTTACAGGGTCTGAGCTGTGGTAACTCTAAGACAGTCCTCATCAGCCATTCCCATCCCCTCTTGCTGCCTTTGCCAATTCTGCCAGAGAAAGAGGAATAGTGAGAAGGAGTCAAATTCCTTGTACAATCACATTGTCAGAGCAGTGCTGTGAGAGATGAGACCAAATCCCTGGAAGGAGATGACAAACTTCAGCCAAGCTTTCTTACAGCCCAAGGAATGTTTTAGTCACTGAGCTATTCCCCTGTGAGGGGGACTCAAACAGGGCAGGCGGAGGAAGTGCATGTGCTTTTGTCTGTGTCTCACCACTTTTCGTCTGGAGATTACATGAAAATCCTGGGGTTATTTCTTATCACTTTGGCTTATTTTCTCTGGGAAGTAATTATTGTCTGGTTTCTTGTCCAGCCTTGTGAGCTGGGCCGTCAGCCCTGAATCCATTACCATGGCTTATGGTCATGGCTCAGCAGGGTCCTTGACTCCCTGGGACCCCATGACCATATCTCCATCACTTCCCACCCTGCTTATGTGCTGCCTCAGTTCCCAGACTAGACACCTGTCCTTCTCTCCAGTTGCTCATGTCCTGCTGTACTAATGATTTTCCACCAAAACCACCCACAGCAGCACTGGAGCACAGATCTTCTCAGCCCATTGCCGTGCTCCCAGTTTACCAGCAGGCACCTGTCCCCATCCCTGCCCTGACTCCTCTGTCCCCATCCTGTGGGGTCACGGCAGCCGAGGCCTCAGCCACCAGTCTCTCCACAGCCTTTCCCACAACTTCACATAGGATCTCCTCCTACCTCTTCTGCCTCACCTGCATTGTTTGTCAGTGTCTTCCTCTCCCACCTCTGTCCCCCAGTGTCATTTCTTATGGACTGTTAAAACTGCCCATCTACTTCTGCTTCTCTTTATCTTCCCCCCTACAGACATTTAGCCCTGCTAAAAATGGCGATGGGGTCCTGGCACCAGTCAGGTTTGTGTGTGGTTATATCGGATGCCTCGTCTCCAGTGGACTGAACCAGAACACACGAACACTGCTATACTGGAGCAAAATACTTTATTACTCAAAAACAACCTGATCAATAAATAGTTGGAAAACATAATAAATTAAAACTGTACATTGTTTTACACTTCTAAGGTTTTAAATTAGAATTATCAAACATCATCATTTCAGACTCAGATGCGCAGTAACAGTTGAATGATATTGTTTATAATCAAGGAACATGAAAACGTATTTTTGGTACAAATACAGCTCTGCATCATCACTTTATATTTCTAGCAATGAAACCAGCTGTTGCTTTTCATTATATGGATGAGTTTCTTGCTCTTGATGTCAACCTCATACTGGTTTGATCCATGGAAAAAGTAGAAACGTCCTAGAATTGGAAGGAAAAAATATTGGCAAATTAATGTTTCCTTTTTGCAAACATATTGATATACACTTGCTATTTTCTTGGGTGATTTAAAAAAAATATCAGAACAAGCATATCATATCTATATATGTCTTTCAAACAAATACTTTTTTGGTTTTGGTTGACGGTCTTTTATTTTGTTTGTAATTACATTTTAATTTATTTACCATTTTTCTGAAGGGCAGCATCAACTGTGTGGCCAATTCCTGGGAAGTCAGCTGCTATTTTTCTTGGATATCCCCTTTCCATTGACTGGGTATTTTCATTGAAACTAAATAAAGAAATTGTATGAAAACAAGAAACACACATGTGATGTTCAATGTTGAAACCAGGTGAAATTTTTACTAAATAAGCCTACTGTCAGCTGAAAATCCAGCAACTGTGACCATGTGTGATCTCAAAGAACTGCCTAAATTGAGGCTGAGTGAATATTCACATCTTTAGTGGCCTATACAAGGCTGTTTTCAGAACAACAGACTAAATATTTCACTTTCATTCTGCGAGACTGATAATAAGGCTGGATGGGGCTTATAATCAGCAATAAATTTAAATAATTATTCAGACTGAATATTTTAATTTTAATGCATCCGGTTATGAAGTGACCCTATGAGTGGAATGTAAATTTCTGGTGTAATAATACTCTTTCAGGACAATATTAAAGATTAATTATTAGGGTTAACATTACTGTTTAGCTGAACTGTTTTTTAAAAAGTAAATATCTTAATCTCCTTTCATAGCTTTTTTGATAGATTTATCACTTATAAATTTCAGAGAGCACTTCTGCCCCTTAATAGCTACTGAATGAATACATGACATGATGACAAAGTCTACTCACATTATCTTTTTATACTAATTTCATGTAATACTGCTTCCTAGCTGGTAAACAAAGCTCCTTTGCTTGTGTCTGTTAATCACAGACTGGTAATAGTAAATGGATGTTGTCTTCATCTCAGGTGTTACAGACTTTGTTCTATGAGAAGACATGAGTCTTCTGAATGAAACCTCTGAATTTCAGCTTTATACTGTCTAAGAAGGCTGACAATAAGAGGCCATGAAGTGACTGTACAAACTCTAATATAACTTGATATTTTAAAAACTATTTTGATTATCTGCTGTGCAAACAAGGAATGAGCCTTACCTCCAGTATTTGTTGCCTGCAAAGAAGTAGGTTTTCTTGGTATTTTGATCATGAACAGCTGCATCAATTTTCCTGACACTTGTGGGGAAGCCCAGGTTCTGAATAGGCTTGGGGAAGCCTGACTCTATACTGTAGCCGCTGACAGCCCAATACTGGTCATCTGCAGGAAAACCAGAAAAAGTTAGTAGAGAATTCTGGGGAGGCTGAGCTCCTTCTCATCAAAGCCCCAGAGCTTTTTGTGTAGTAAATGCCACCAAATAGTACGTATGTCCAGCCAAGAACATGACCCTCCAAGGCACACCTAAGTTTGAATATTTCAGAGCTGTTGGATTTTCCACTTTTTATACTCATTAGAGTATTATATACTCAGTAGTTAAAACTCAAAACATTTTCTAGGTGTGTTTGGCACATTTGAAAATGTATTTGAATAACTTCATGTAGGCAATCAATTTTGTCTCAGCTATGATGTTCTTTGTCACTGACGAAAGAAGAGTAATACCATATTGTACAGGGCTGTTGCTAAGAAGCATTAGTTAATGACAGTAACAACATTTTGAAAATGGAAATGGATTTAAATATTAAGAATATCTATTATTATTATTATTGTGTTATTTCCAGTATTATTACTCAACATACAGGAGTACACACAAGCTTATGGTAGTACTGCTATAAGTCTATTCATTCATAAAAAGGACTCATGAATATGTAAGAGAAATACCTTTAAAAAATATCACTCGATCCTTCTTGTCGATCTCATAAGCAGCATCAAAGCCAGCTGCTAGTGATGGCCAGAACGAGGAGATGGTGTCGTGTTCAATGCCTGAGAAATACGGACTTTTGCGCCAGACGTAGCTGATGATAGAAATGAAAACAGCAGTGTTTCATTGTTCATATTTCACTAGGAGATCAGTAGCACAGAAATGTACTTTAAAACCTACTGTCTGGGTGACAATCCTACCTATGAGACAGAGATATCACTCTGTCTTTCTGGGATGCAGTGCTTTACTTTGCCCTGCCCTTTCATAGACAGTTGCCCATTACTGCTGGTTGCTCTGAGGTCACAGAACAGTTAAGGTTGGAATGGACCTCTGGAGGTCATCTTATCCAGCCTCCCAGCTCAAGCAGGTGCACCTTGAGCTGGTGGCCCTGTAGGCCTCTCTGCTGACAGCCTGATGGCTTGCCCAGGACAACATGTGATGTCCGTGGTACTGCTGACAACCGAAGCTTTATCTTCCCCATGTCCCATGCAGGTAGGCTCAGCTGTATTCTTAATTCAGTTTGGTCACAAGTCTTCATTAAACATTCTTTAGAAACATTTTTAAACCCAGCTGAAGGAGGAAGTGCTCTTTCCTCCCCTTCCCTGAAAATTACTGTGTTTTTAAGCTACGATTCTTCATCGTGTTTTAGAAGGCAAATCAAAGCCACTTCATCAAAGGAAACTTGATCAATCAAAACAGTTACCAACCCAAGTAGTGGGTGAAACCCTGGGTCTGACAAGCTGTTCTCCCTCACCAAGGTGGATGTGCCCAGCCAACAACCCACTACAGTGCCCAGCGTCAGGGTGTGCCCCAAAAGTGGACACCTATAGCAGCAGGGTCTCCCTACAGACAGTACTGGGCAGTGGTCCAGTGTGGAATTCTAGCTCAGAGAGCCACCAAAAGTCATCAGTGACTTTTTTCGCAGGTCCCTGACCCACACGTGGGATGATGTGATGAGGATGGTGCTGCGTGTCAAGCAGCTGCAGGCTGCGGAGTGACACTGAGATTATTCAGCCTGGCACGATTTTAGCAGACATGGGTGATGATGTACGGCAGCTTAAAGCATTTTACTCACCTGTCAGTAAACCACATTACTCACCCAATCCTTCTGGGCTATTAAATTTTTGCAAAGTTGCATTAATACTTTCAGAAAGAAACAGCTTCCTTTTTAAACATGGGAAGACAAATTCCTTGAACTGAACTTTATGCTTTGCCTTTGTGAGTCTCACAAAAAGGTTTTGCTAGAAATGAAAGCATTTACCTGCCTTTGAAGAACAGTATTTCCCCACGGAGAGTGGTGACAGCATCAAAAGTCAAATGAGGGTCACAGTCCCTTGGTCTTGTGGGGTTTTTGGAGGGTGTAATTTCTGTTGGTTCTTCCCGGGGTGACATTTCAGTTGGTGCTTCTGCAGGTGTCATTTCAGTTGGTCCTTGTGGGGGAAAAGCTTTTGTTGGAAGTGCAGGAGATTCCCTGGGGGGTCCTTTGGGAAACAGATAAGTGTAGAATTGGAAGGTGAATTAGAGTGTTTCATGTTGCAAAGCTTTGGGATGCTCCATATGGAGCCAAATGCATATGTTTCTTAGGGTTAAAACTCAACTAGTAAATTAACGCCAGGGAAAGTTTAGAGGCATTTGAACTTGGCTGTCTGTGCTGCTGACTGTTAAAATGGTCTCTGGCATTGTTTTGCCTTGACAATCCATTGGTCTCTCAAACTGTGCTCAGGAGTTAATGTAGAGCAAACACCATTTCCAAAAGGCAGTTGTACATGTGACCACCCTTTCGTGGAAGGTATGACAGTTTAACTCTACAGACATGGGCTGTTCCTCTGGTATCACTGGAGAAAGGCTCTCAGACCTATTGACTTACTGGCATAACCCACAGTTTCCATTTTGCAGATGTGGACTCTTAGCCATGAAGAAACCAAGAAATTTGCCCAAAAACAATATCTGGAAATTAAACACCAGTATCCTTCTTGCAGTAGAAAGTTCAGTACATTTTAGCTGTTGGGTAGAATTAACTACAAATGCTTATCCACCATCCACTAAAAATGATGCTTCTTGCTTACCATAGAGGGCCTGAATGCCATCAATATCATCCTGAGGAAGCCTGTAGTCCCTCGTATCCCTCGCCATATATATAGGATACATTAAAGCACCAAAGACGTTGGAGTGACCAAGACCTAGTGAGTGGCCCAACTCATGAGCAGCAACGAGAAACAAGTTGTATCCTAAAAAAAATCCAGCACAAAGAAAAAACACTAAATAAATTATCTTGCATGACAGTGGGATACAGGTGGCATCCTCTCATGCATGATACGTCGTTCGTGCTCTTAATAAAACAGCAAAAGCTAACTATGTCACAAGTGAGAAGTTCTCTGGTATCCCAGAGAAGAAATGAGTTTTGAATTATAAACATGTATTTCTTGCAGGGAAACCAATCTGGGGACAGTTTTTACCTGTGTTGCAGACATTTTCCTGCCGACAAATAATCAAAGTTTCTTTCATATTAGTAACGACTGAAAACTAGGTGAGAACACTTTAGTCATCTAGTTAGATTTTGGGAATCATAAACGACATGGAATTTACCTGGTAACTACTTCACATAGACTAGTAACATGTAACATCATCCCTAGACATTGCTGGAAACTAGAATATTTCACTGTTATATTTGATTATATTTACCAACAAACTCAAGATTTTTTTTTCCATTGCAGAAGTTAAAGACTTGCATCACTTTAAATCAGAAAAAAAAAAGTGAGAGCTCAATATTACAACTTTTGAGATCGTTACCTGAGGGTGAAAATCCCCTGCCTTATATCATGATTGCCCAATATTGCTGTTTCATGCTAATCTCATTTCCTTCACTGGAGCTGCAACTGCAGTCTGTGAGTTAGGTTCAGGATACTGTCATGACTGCAGCCCAGGTCAAAATATGCAGAGCCATTTTACTAAATTACACTGACAATTTACATCTCAGTAAACACTGGAACTACTGCCATGAGAACTGTGACTTCACAGTGTCTTCAAGACAACACAGTCTAATAAAAAAAAAAAAAAAAAAAAAGCAATGCAATATTTAAGGTTACCTACCACTATAGGTAGTAAATTTGGTCCAGTTTTCATCTTCGTCAAAGTGGGCATCTCCTCCTATCCCACTGCTGGGTGGGTAGGCATGAGCCAGAGTTCCTCCTGGACCATCAAAGGAATAGAAGTCACCGTGAACTAAAAAAAAGGGGAAAAAAGTGATGCTTTTCATCATCTCTGTAAGAAAAAGTGGCAAATACTTATCATTCCCAGGCAAGGGAGTCCACATACATCCAGCTGCGAAGGAGATCATTATATCTGCTTGACCACTGTAGAGCCTGGTGAATCTCAAAGGGGTGACACTGCTCCAGAGCTGGAAGGCTTTTGCAATTGCTTCCTCTACATCAGCTTGTAGCATGTCTGGAGTGTAGTTCAAAATCCTGTGAAATAAGGAGAACGGAATTAAAAGCAACAAGATCGTATGTGGCTGGGGCACAGAGTATCAAGGTCAAATATTTTAATCACTGGCAATTATTAATTTATGTGTCTCAAGTTGTTTGTTTTCAAGTTATTTGCTTACATAACTGAGGAAGTTTTCACAGTTTTCTTTCATGTCTTCCAGAAATCCTAACCTATGTACTCTCGGTTGTATCCCTTCTATCCCTGAGTATATTATAGAGTACGCTGTTAACTAGCTAATGTAAACTGCTGTTTTGGTCTTTTTTATCACTGTTCAGAAGCCTAAAGCAAAGGATATGAATAGTCCTCACATTCTTGGCCCTTTTGTCCTGAATGGGGGTTTTATATGGAGAAATACAGGAATAAACAGTAAAAAACCCATTGGTGTTGCTTCTGCCTAGTATCCAGAAAATTTTCCACTGGAGTAGAGAGAAACATGCTTTACTATATGTTACCGATATGTCACTTCCTCCTTCTTCCACCTAGGGCTCTGTGGGAAGGTGCTGTATGAACGGACGTCTGGTATTCCACATCTGGGCTGCTTCATCATGTCCAGTGTCTTACGATTCAGCTCCCCAGTCACCTCTAGCCCAAAGAACGACTGCATTTCTCGGATTTTGTCAGCCATGTGATTGAGGTTCTTTGATTTAAAGAGAGAATTTTTCTCTTCTTTAAAATCATAAAAATTTTCCAAATATTTCTGATGGGGAAGAAAAAGCAATGGTTCAGAACATAAATGTTTCTTTCCAAATGTGAGAGTTGTTAATAAAATATTCTACATCACTAATACATCGTTACATTAATTTTCTTAGTAAATTATTTCTTAAGTTCTGTCCGTAGTCCTTACCTTAGCAAGTTGCATATCTTCTTTTTCCTTTCCTGGAGCCACTGGGAAAGCACGAGAACATGCAACGTATAGTAACGCGAAGAAAGGAAGGATCTTTGTCTTCATCTTTCCCTCACTGTCCTATCAGCCCTTGCTAGAAGACCTCTCAATCTCTTCTTCTGTCCAAGGCTCACCAGTGTTTCTCTATTTATATCAGTTGTGTGCTTGCTAAAGTCAATAACTGCATGAGTCAGTTTATAACATCCTCTGATTTCCCACAGAAACAGAAAAAACAAATTTAGTTTTAGAAGCAAGTTAGCACATGACAGTTTACCTTGCCCAAAACCCCCTGATTTCGCAATCGTACTACTGGACAGTATTTTTTTTTCCTGCATTCCTAAACTGGACCAGTACTTTAAACTTATAAGTATATAAATCTGTAATTGGTCACCTGGATAAGAATCACCTCATTTTTCAGAGGTGCTAAAGGGACCTGGCTCTTTTTGAGGAACAAGAACCTGTAATTCCTTGTAGCACATGATAAGAGATCTCCAGAAACTGCCCCTCAGTTTTCTCAGTGTGGCACCCATGCAGGCCCTCAGCACGTCAGGGATGAACCGCTTCCCTTTGCCCATCTTGTCCCTGACAATTTTAGTGACACAGCTGATTATACAAATGACTCATTTATCTCTTCTGTTGAACCTGATATCCCAGCATGGCTACAGAACCATCACCTGTGCTGCTACCTGGCCCATGTAATCACAGATTTATGGCTGCATCCCCTTGTTCTCTGATACTTGCCCCAGGCAACCCACACACCACAATGTAAAGGTCTCAGTAGAGCACCCCAGATCGTACATCCTGGTCTGCATAGCCTACCAGCCGAGGGCATTTTCACAGCTAAAGAAGATATTGCAGAAACTGCCCTAGAGAACTACAGGCACCTTGGGGGTGTGGGGGTCTTCAGAGGAACTTTTAATATGTCTCCAAAGTCAGATGGAAGATGATGAGGATTTGAGCTGTAGCATCCAAGTTCCCAATTTGCCACAAGTCCTATTTTATGTTCCTGTGTCCTTTTCTGAACCTGGTCTGTTGCACTTTATACAGAGGTTGCAGAACCACTGTCACTCAGTTCTCACTTTCTTGCCTGTCATTTCTGAGATATCCTTCTTTTGAAGCAGAATTCTCCTGCCTTGACTCAGTGCCCAAATGCAACTTCAAAAGGATGAATATGAGCTAAATATTATCTACTTCTTTTTGAACATAAGAAAAAGAAGCAAAAGAAACCACTTTTCCAGTGAGGGCAAACATCTTGGAAACTTGAAAAAAGCAACCCCAGCACCACAGCAGCTGAGCTCTGCAATCTGTGAGGAGGCCAGGGGAAAAGGCATGGCCTCCTTCCAAAGGAAACTGGAGTTGAACTGCCCGGCCAGAGCAGGGTGACTGCATTCATGACCCAGGTCAGAGCCCAGGTCCCTGAGCACTGAGTCAAGTGGCACAGATGTTTACGTCTAAGGCTGCAGTGGGATGAGGGCAGCTTTGCCAATAGCTCACTGCTGCTGTAAAGGGGTGCTCCTGCTCCTCCCATCCTGGCCAGCACTCCTGCTGTTTCCCTGCGCCCTTCTGATACCAAGTATGCTCTCACCGAACTGATTCAGAGGGCAGAAGTTACGGGAAAGCAGCTCAGAAGAAAAATATTAATGCCACGAATGATAGTTTTCTGCTTGGGTTAGCAACAGCACTGGGTCACTAAGGGGTGAGCAGAGCACCTGAGCCAGCACGGAGGAGGGGTGGGATGGCACAGATGGGAACAGGGATGCAGGGAGGCAGCCAGACACGCGGCTGAGACACTGGGGATGCTGCTTTTGGCAGTAGCAAGGTAAAAGCTTGTCTCAGCTGGTCGTGGGACAGCACCCCAAACTGCATTCACAGAGTACAATGTCTGCATTTCTGTAAAGAAATCCAGAAACAAAGCAGGGCCATTTGAAATACCATATTTATATCTCTGCACCTAGCAGCACCAGTTAGCATACAGAACTTATCCTCTTTGCTTTCAGCTAAATGTTTTGTAAACTGCCTGCTCGCTGTGTCCAGGGGATCTGGGCTGAAGCAGTCAGAGTGGCAAGATGCAGCACAACCAGTGGGCAAACATTTTAGTAAGTCCTTTTTAATCTTTAGGAAGCTACTGTTTCTCACTGGCTTTTGCATGGCTGCCGACAGGATCCCGTGTAGCTACTGGCCTCCCCTTCCAGAGTCCATTGCCTGCATGCTCGAGCTGACATTTCTGGAGTAGCTGGCAAGTGCTGGGGGGAAACCTGGGTCTTGCCTTGCGAATGCGTTTGGCAGCACGAGTGGGGAAAATTCACAGCTGAGGCAGTCTGCACGGCTCTGAGATGTGTGAGCAAGCACACTTTTTCCTTGCATGCGGGTCCAACAGGGGACTTGCCTTCTTGTGCTGACCCCAATGACATCAGCAGCTTTTAGTGTTTAAACTAATATGGATGCTCAGTTCTGGGTTTAGGCATTACAGGGTGCCAACAGGAACTGTGTTGCAGCTTTAATCAGAGCTTTTAAGTGCTTGAAAATCACCTTGTCAGTGGACATGGTGAAGATTAATTGGCAAAGACACAGCTCTGATTTAAATGGGGTGAGCTGAACTGAAGAGATGACCTCACATGGCACTTTTGCCTTACCTATAGGTCTACTGGCTCATGAGTTAGGCCTCAGAGGTTCCCAGAAACACTTAATTCTTGACAAGGCTGAGCACGGTGGGTGCCTGTTTCATGCCTTGGCCCCGTAGGTTACCCCAACGAGATGTTGATCTTCCCATCTACCCTGGGAGGTTGCACTCCTCTGTTCCTCAAAGTTGCTGTTGCCCTCCAGCTGGGTTGGAGACAGCACCGATCACAGCGGTGACTCTTGCCAGCTTACACAGCAGCAAGGATTCAAGAATACTGCTCACTCCTTCCCTCCGTTCATCAGCACTTGGACTCATATGTCCCATATCATTGGTGAGTGCCTTAATCACTGCCCTCAGGGACAAGCGTGGGTGCTTTCCCAGGAAGACCCCTGCAGTAGAACAGAGCAGTTCACTGAAATCCAGCCATAATCCAGGCTAATGCTTCTCCACCACAGAACTGTTTGTCCTCTGACAGTGTAATTCATATTATCCTGTGAGGTCTAGACCAAGTGCCAGGCTTTTTAGCAGATTTGTCAAAATTCTGCCTGGGAATTTTGCCATTTTTTATTTTTATATGGTTGAAAATCCATCCAGAAATGGCACGCCAGTTCTGTTTGGCAGTTTCAACTTATGGAAAGAAGTGGAAGGATACTTAACATAGTCATATAAACAATTATCATTAACTCTATAAACAACTACAAATTAGGTCAAAGGAAGCTTGAACTGACTAAACATACACACACTATGATTTCACCTCCAAAATTTATAGATCTGTAGATGTCTCCTTTCCTGCCTCCTCTTTGCTCATACTGTTTCTAAATTCCTCCCCCACCCCCAATCTGCCTGTGCCAAAGAAGCAGGATCAAGTATGAAGGCCTTGGACATACCCAGTCATGGAAGAAGCTGCTAGTTTTTTCTACTTGAATGGGATTGGGAGATAAATTCATACAAGCAGGTTCTGGGACCTGAGGAACAGTGACTGAGCAGAAAAAGACACGAGCCCTTTACAACATTATATGGACCAGTCTTTACTAGATAACAGCCAGATAACAGCGAAGAAGTGGTTAGGGGAGGTAGGCAAGCAGAAAATTTGCCACATGGAAAAAAAGTAGGTCTGCTATTAAAAGACTCTGGGAAACCAGAGAATATTTACTGAAAATGAAACACTTTCAACCTAGCTCTGCAAGACAGTATTTTGAGAGTTTTGAAATTGAGCCTGAAATAAATATTGACTTTAATTCCACAATTTTGTTTGTACATCGATTTACTTCCATTCATCAGCAAGATCTCTTCATCCTAGTTTTATAATATAGAGCTGTTGCTAATAATTATATTAGTCATTTCTCTACTTCATCTGAGCATTTTGTCCAGGTTCCACTGGGAACTGAGAGATGGCCTCCAGAGATAGCCTCAATGGCTGATTTTAATTAAACAGGAATTCAGATTTTTTTTTGATGTCTGTATCCTCTCCTTGAGTATCATCAAAAATAACAAAGCTGAAATCACTTCCGCACTTGTATTTGGTGTATAAACAAGTTTCGTAAGTTGCATATCATTTCCTCCCAGCAATATCTAACTTAGTAGCTTCTTACAAAGGCATGGTCACAAAGCAGTTGCAGTCAATTGGTGTTACATCATCCGTCACTGAACAAGAGACAGGCCAGAATCCAATGCCCAAGAATTTTGAGGTTTGCAGGAACTGAACTGGAGTACAAAATTTTGAAAATCTGACACCCTACAAACGATGCCTTGTTTCATAAATGGCAATATATTGGGGGCCATACTCTGAATTTAGACATGGCCCTGAGCAACGGATAAGGCAGGAAGCACCATGGTTGTGCGACACAATGAATTCACTGTCTCCTCTTTACCATCTCGCCCCTTCTTCTAGATTCAGACTATATCACTGACCCAACACAACAAACTATCAAAGAAAATGGAATGTGGGCATGATGTCACCTTTCCTTCTAAAGGAGAGTGGTCAGTAAAATGCTGCTCCCCTCTCTGCTCCCATGCACAGACTTTAATGGTCAAGCACCTAAAGCTGTGCAATTCTTATTCTGTTACAAAGTGTATCAATCAGCTTCCAGATTTCTGGGTTGGTAGCTAAGGTGATGGTTATTTAGCCTCAAGAAGTTTTACTGTAGTTTCTTGGTTTTGTAGGACAGAAAAAAAAGTCCACAGAAAATGTTTTCCCATGTGCAGCTGGTCATCCCATCTCTTAACAACTGCTTAAGCATTTGACTTAGATATTTCAACAAGCCATATTGTTAATATGTTATATGTTATATGAACTTCATTGCAATGCTTTGGACTGAATATTAGGAAGATACAGGAAGCTTTGTCATTTAAAGAGTTTCCAGACTTTTCTGGAATTCCTGTTGGTATGGACTGAAAAACTTGCGGTTTTGATAGTTTGACACGGAAGCCCAAACTAACATATTCAGCCAAGATGCTAGAACTGCATGAAACTCAAGATGCCTCCTTAAGAAGCCTGAGTTCTCCGATTCCTTTGGACATGAGTAGGGAGAGTAGAAAAGCACTCTAGGAAAGTGTCTGTCATCTTGCTGTTATATGTAATGGCTATAATTTGAAAATTTAGGCAATCATCTACTGGCAATCTTGGTCTTCATTTCATGTTGTATGTTTTAATATTGGAATCTCATACAACGTCCGCTATCTTTCATGTGTGCTTCTTCAGCAGAAATTATTCTGGGTGCAGATGACTTGTGACAGATGCAATGTATTTATTCATTCAAGTGCAGAGACTCAAACAACCATTTTAAATATTACTGAACTTGACCAGTGATTGGTGCAGTCTTAAGCTCTGTGTGGCAGGGGTCCATTTTTTGAACAAGACATGTATGTTAATAAATTTGGAATTCTTTGACATCTTCATATTTGCTTGACCCTTTTGTTGATCTGGATATGATCACCACTTTGTGTAGTGGTCTACAATGATCCTTAAATAGCTGCCAGTAGACCATGAGTATCAAATATGAATTTTACCTTCATTACTTATCATCTTTAGCTGGAGATCAACATCATTTGCTCAATCAATCATTGTTTTTACTTTGAAGAAATTCTGTTAGAAAGTGTGTAGCATTTTAACTCTCCCCTGTAAAAACACATATGTGTGGCCACCAGATGCATTGGAGACATCTGGGAGTTATTGGTATGCGTGTAACAGCCACTCAGTTCTTTATCTTGTCCTCATTGCTCATGTCTCATGCACTAGCCCTGCCTTCTGAGACAGCCCTTTGCCGAAGAGAGCTGGAGGCCGCAGGGAAACACACAAGACAGTGAAAGACACCATGGCTTGGTTCAAAAATTCTGGTGCCTCCACCTCTCACCAAAAAAAAAAAAATTCAAATGGGCTATACTTCTGAATCAAATGGCTTCTTTTCTTTCAGATGGTACCAAAATCAAAAGGAGGTAGTATCTCCTGTGGAGCTGCTCACCTGCTCAGAAGTGCCAATAGCCATTTTGGAGCCCTGTCTGCTCCAAGTAATCCTGCCCCCACAAAGGTGTCACTTAGCAGAAGGATGTCTTTGAACAAAGTATGAAAAGGGAAATCTTTAGATGCTACCACAGGCAGCTAAGGCTACAATTTATCAGCTTTGTAATAATATTGGCAATTAAATGATTTTAGAGGTGTACTTCCTAGACATGAAGCTACAGACCATAGGACATTTGCCAGACATAAGTTGGGTAGCCAAAATAATTGAATAGTCATTTTGTGTCAGAAAGAAGGAAAATATAAATTCCGTTTAAACTCTTGGACAAAAAAGGCTGTTAAATTTTTCAAACCACTTCTTTAAAGATGCTCAGTACAGTGAAGGCTCTGTGCTTGCGCATTTGTGGCAATGCTAAGCTAAAAGAAAATAATCAGCTTTTCACATCTCTGTTAAACATGAATACAGAGAAAAATGCTTATTTTGAATACCTGTTCAAACAATCAAACATCACAGTGAACACATTAAATTATCTTGGAACACAATTCCAATAATTTTTCTTGACTAAAACAGGACTGAATTTTAATAAATATCCCAAATATAAAGTTCATGATCTATTTAGATACATGAAAATTTCTTTGAGCATGTGGTTTTTTGTAGTCGACAGAGAACCATCTCTGATCTCAAGAATACAGATTCAGGCCAAAGCAAAGAGATGAAAAGGCCTTATTTTACTTTCTGGCAGTGGCTTTCTCCAGCTCACCACTAGCTGCCTGTACAGAGGTTACTGTCCCCTGAGAACATCTAGCTGAGAGACTCAGATGAATTCATGTTACCCCACCCAAAATAAGGTAGACTATTAAACCTTTGTGACTTTACTTGCTTAACCAAGTTCAAGTGATTTGAGTGAAGCATGCTGTAGAGCAGAGGTAGGGACTGGTGAGCCACGGTTTCTCCAACTGGCACTACTGAGGATGGAGCAAGAGACAAGTTTGTATGTGCAGTCATGAGCAGGGACAGGGATTAGGTTCCAGATGTTAAATTAAATTATATTGTCCTGCTCACAATGTTCTCAAGGAATTGGACTCACATGACTTTGTTGGAAATGATTATCCAGTGGTCTCCAGCTAATTGAAAAAGCACAAGGCAGGCTCATCAGGATGTTGCTTCACCATAGTTTTGTAACACTTGATCACAGTCTTTTCTCTCAAAAACCCTTAGGATAATGCTTCATATGCTAAAGACCCAGTAAAATGTTCCCGGAGCTATGAGAAACAGTTCAGATGAATGCGAACAGAAGGAGGTGCTGTGGGTTGCATGGAGTTTGACGAATTAATTAATAGGCAGCTGTGTAATTCATAATGACATATTTTTCCCTAAATCATGAATTTACAAGACACATAAATCTTGTCAATACATCTCCTCTGTCCTTACCGTAAACACCTCATCATAAAACAATTATGATCTCCAGACTGGACATGAAATTCTTGCAATGGAAGACACTTACTCCAGCACACCATGTACTCTCTTGGTAGCTACGTAGGGTGAACTAAGAGAGACTTACGTAATGCCTTTCAAAGATGACATGGAAACTAAATCACATGGCTGTGCTGGACACCGAAAACCACAGCAAAAACACTCACACAATTATGGCACATCATGATAGATTCATAGAATCATAGAGTGATCTGGGTTGGAAGGGACCTTAAAGGTCATCAAGTTCCAACCCTCCTGCCCTGGGCAGGAATACCTTCCACTAGACCACTTGCTCAAAGCCCCATCCAACCTGGCCTTGAACACTTCCAGGGAGGGAGCATCCACAACTTCTCTGGGCAACCTGTGCCAGTGCCTCACCACCCTCATAGTAAAGATTTTCTTCTTTATACCTAATCTAAATCTACCCTCTTTTAGTTTAAAGCCATTGCTTCTCGTCTTGTCACTGCATGCCCTGAAAAAATGTCCCTCTCCAGCTTTCTTGTAGACCCCCTTCAGGTACTTAAAGGCTCCTATAAGATGTCCCCACAACCTTCCCTTCTCCAGCTGAACAAGCCCAACTCTCTCAGCTTTTCCTCATAGGAGAGGTGTTCCAGCCCTCGGATCATCTTTGTGGCCTCCTCTGGA
>Ga0181612_115591_pt1 | contig 18618 bp, 18 predicted proteins | sample HoacroProtozoa21_FD_119630 | JGI IMG/M metagenome (GOLD analysis project Ga0181612, IMG submission 119630) | Hoatzin crop microbial communities from Cojedes, Venezuel. Combined Assembly of Gp0051906, Gp0051904, Gp0051908
ATTTTCTTCTCCCTTTGGCATTCTGTTAAACTGTTCTCATCCCAACCCACGAGTTTTGCCTTTTCCTTCTGATTCTCCTCCCCCTCCCACTGGGGAGGGGGAAGGAGTGAGAGAGCAACTGCGTGGTTCTTTGTTGCCAGCGGATGCCAAACCACAACAACATGACATGGAGGTGTGCTGCATCTGCAGACCTTGGTTTATTTATATCAGCTGTGATGACTCCAATTAATGACCGAGGTCATAACACAATTATTTCGGTAATCTAGTCTGAACTCTGGTTGAACAGCTTTCATACACCATGCACTTATCCTAAGGCTCTGGGCCCTGAAAAAATTCAGACTAATCAGTGGGACTCCAGGTAATGAGAATTTGTTGTGTGGGGCTGATGGTTTCCGTTTCTTAGGACATGCTTCCTTCCCATTAGAGCCCTCTTGAGATTGAACTTGAAATTTAATCCTCCATACTCTTCTCCAGTTTGTTTCTGTTAGTGGGTAAGCTCTTTCTGGCTTTCTCTTCCTGCACCTTCACGTAAATTTGAAGTTCTTGATTCCTGTTTTAATTCAGGTTAAGGGAAAACAGAAGCAGCTGTCCTCCAGTTGAAAAAAACTTTTCCCCACTATGTTGCCACTGGTGAAAGGCTGTTGTATTTGCTTCTTGCTGTGAAACCCTCATGTCAGTGTTCTTAACAATACTGGTTTCTAATTTACTGAAGTCCTTTACATGCACACAGGCATGCTCTGGGTTTCTGCTGTAGTGCCATAGTGAGGTCTAGGTGCTGTGACCTGTGGGGAATTAGTGTGAGGTGTCAGGTGGCTGTTCCTTAAAATCGGTCTGCAGAAATGTGAGACCATGGCACCATCCTGGGAAGAAGAGAAGCCCTGAGCTGACCTTTACCTTCCCAGATAGTCCTGTTGGCAGGTGTTGGGGGACATACTTGCCATGTGTCCACAAAAAAGGACAAATGACATCCTGTCTTGGATACTGTGACTTCTTGCCCATCAAAGGAGGGATTTGTATGAGTTTCTGTGACAGCATTAAACAGGGGACGCCTGGGACCCCAGCTCAAAAGAGAGGCGTGTGGTAGAGAGAGACTCTTCAGAGATGGTGTGTGCTCTGATCTAGCAGAGAAGCCTCTGGGAAGCTCACAGGTTCCTGAAGCAGGAGGCCCTAGGAAGGAACATTGTGGGAGGTATCAGAGGGCAGTGATATTGCTAGTTTAGAGCAAACACAGGGAAGTTCATCCTTCCAAATGGCACAACCAAATTTTGAGTTTAAAAACAAACAACAGACCGGAACTGACCAAGATAAAATGAGTTTACTGTGGCTTGGATGAACTTTGCCTCCTTTACTTGTACAGACTCGTGCATTACTGCGTGGAGCACCTTTGCAGATGAGTGGCTTAGACATCATGCCCTTTACACACAGGTTTGCAGAGGCACAGATCATATTTGTTTCCCACCTATAAGCAGGGGGAGAAGGCACAGTTTGAATGATGCAGCTTCAGGGTATGAGAGATGTTGGTGGCAAGGATTGATAGACCTTATATCACTCCAAGTACATGCTGGGTTTTTTTTTAACCCACAGTGGGAACATGACTTACAGCATCATTGTAATGTGTCTGTGGCTTCTAACAGATCACACTGCCAGCAAAGTTTCCCAGTTAAATATGGGTTTATCCTTTCCTAGATGAGATGAGGAGAACAGCAGAGTCTAAAATCTCCCCAGCCAGAGGTTCTCCAGCATGTTTTTGTCATGGCTAAATAGAAGCAGCTGATGGTGGTGGAGGGTGGCAATTGTTTCAAATAAGAGATGACTTACCTGTTGCTAGCAGTGTGGCTTGGTTCTTGTTTACCTTGTGTCAAGATAAAAGGTGATAAGAGAATTTGCTATGCTAGCTGATAGCAGCACCAGGGAGCAAGTTCATCCTCTGTTTAGCTTCAATGAAAGCAGCAGATTTAAAGCTGGGAGGAGTGTAGACTGGTACATATTTACAGCTCTCTTAGCATATGGGCTGTTGACAGATGAGGGCCCTGAAGTCTCTGCCTGGGTGCCAGCACGTACTGCTGCGGGCATTTCAGCTGAAGCCACTCCTGGCGTTGAGCAGGCCCTGGCTGCTCGGCGTGTCGGGCCCTTTGGGTGGGTTGTGCTGGAAGGGCAGCGGGGTGAAAGTCTGAACATCAGATAGGACCAGTTCTTTCTGCCAGGGTTTGCAGGACCTGTCCTGAGGAGGCCAGTGGAGACGTCTGCTGAGCTGCCTTGAAGCCTGAGCAGCCTCACGTGGAGTGTGGTGCAACCCCAAGCTGGACTGCAGTATCTGGAAACCCTCTTCTGGGTATCAGATCCCTGACAGCCTCCACTACATCCTCCAGCTGTCCTTGCAGGTGCTGGTGTGGAGTCCTGCTGGGTATGAAGGGCTTAATGCTCTACTCTCTGTGAGGAAAAGCCGTGGCTCTGATCTCCTGGTCCATCTGTTAGATAGTGGAAGACCTCCTTCAGTGTTTGTAGGTGCTGGGGAGGAAAGAGGCTTTTTCTCTCTTCCTCTGTTTGCCTCTCCAAACAGAGTTTCCAGGAGTAGTTGCTTCTGCCTGTGCTGTCGCTGTTGTGCTGAGCGTGTCGTAGATGATTTATCTGCTGATGTGGCCCTTTGGTACTCTGTGTAAAAGTATGTTGTTAAAGTGAAGTGGGGTAAGAATTACATAAGCAAGCCAAATGGGTCCTCCCCTGATAAAAATCCCCACCTGACGGACGTGCTGCTCTGCTTGTATCCTGTAGAGAAAAAAGCATGATAAATCTACCAATATTTAATGTAGAGATTCTGCTCTGCTTACCTCTGCTTTACCTGTCTTCCCTCCTGGGTTGGTCTCTCCTTTACCTCATCTACTTGAGAGTTTTGGCTTAATACTGTTGTCACCACCTCCCTCAGTAAAGAGAACTGGACCATGATGCTGTTTAGCAAAGATGTGCCAGGACCAGCATATTGTAAGTGCTAAAGAAGCACTGAGCACTCTGTTTTCTAAGACATCAGAAATGCTTCTTTGTTTTGGGGTGGATTGTGGTTAGCTTAGATAGAAAGAGAAAACTACTGTGAGCTGTAGTGGACTTGGGGAGGGAGAATGTGTGAATTGGCCGTTTTTCCCCAGATGTGTCCCATTAGCTGACACCACCAGAGGTGGGCAGAACTGTGAATAATGCAAAACAACAGGGAACAGACTATCTATGAGCAATAACTGCCTGCCTAGCAGCCGGGCTCCCAGGGTTTGATCAGCTGTATCCTGCAGAGCAATACCTGAAAGCTGTAGCAGGGTGGGGCATAGCAGATGCCTGGCTACTGCTGGTGTGCGAGGCTATAGCACCGTGGAAGCGTGAGGAGCTGTGTGTGCTTTATCTCAGTGGCGACCGTGGTGCCTGTCCTATAGGAAGGTCTTAGTTTTCTGTAATTAGCAAGTTTTTGGCATAACTGTCTGTCTTGCTCTTTTTGCAGCCTGGCAAATGGAGCAGTGCTAGACGTGGGAGTTAGAGCTGATGACAGCTTCAGTAGGTCATTAGACTCTGTGGTGGGCAGCTGGTGCTGGCTTTCCCTTGAGGTGACTGAAAAAAAACAGGCTCTGGTGCCTGATTATCCGATTCTTTGTGTGGTACAGAGCAGCAAAAAAAGGCATAACAGATGTGACATCTCGCCTGGTTTGACAGTAAGTTATAGACAGCAGTGTTGGAGCAGGAGAGGAGAGGTGCTGTGTGGTTTCCCTGGCACACAGTCCCCTGAGGAGAGGGTAAAGAGCAAAGGAGCCGTTGCTTTTGGTGCTGGGAGAGCATCAGTATGTGGACAGGTGGGGGATTTTTCCTCCTTGAGCTCTGTGGTGAGCAGTAGGTCCCACATGTGTCCCTGTGCAGTGCTTCTGGCTGGCCAGGATCCCGAGGGTATGAGGTGCCACGGTACAGAGGTGGCTACCAGAGATTTAAGGGTACCAGTCCCCAGTATACTGACAGCAGGGCAGCTGGTTTTGCAAGCCTGGTGATGCAGCTGCCCTGGGAAGATCTAGTTCACAAGGAAAAACTGTTTGAGTCTGGACTAGAACAGAGAACAAAATCGAAGGGTTGAAATAGGCCCCTGGGAACATTGTTTTGGATGCCTGAGTGGTGGAAGCATGGCCAGCCTCGGGGGAGCGAGCTGCCTTGTCCCGAGGTCGCTCTGGCTGTCTCTGGGGGACCAGGGTAGCTGTTCGCAGCCTGGGTGCGTTTGAAGGCAGGACGAACGGGTAGGCAGGCTGAGGGGTGAACCTTGCCAGCGTGCGCTGTAGCAGCTGGAGCCCCTGCTTGGCCTGGCCTGAGATTATTAATGCCTTGCCTTTAGGGACCGCTTCTCAGGGCCTTTGCTAAGGAGGCTGAGACCTCCCTTGTACATGTAGCCTAGCAAGTGTCACCTCTTGCGGTGCCGTATCTCCTGACTCTGCGCTGGGGAGGGAGCCCAGCACCCACCGGGCAGGGGACGGTGACAGCCCCTGCAGAGGGGTTTCTCCCTTGCGCTGCAGGTCTGTCCCGGGTGGCAGGCGAGGGAGTTTCACAGGGCTGCGAGCTGTGGAGGAGAGGCCCAAGGGACATGTATGCGGCAACAACAAACTTCTGCTAAGGGCACCTCCCTTCCAGTTTTGGGGGCAGATGATTTTTTTTTCAAGCGAACTGCTGCATAGAGTAACAGCCCGCTCCCTGGAGGGTACATCTAATGGAATTAGAGGGTATATCTACCTTGTTCTGGGCTGCAAGAGCTTCCTCAAACCACTGCCCAGAATACTTGTGAGACACCCTATAATTCAATTAGAAGTACCCTCCAGGGAGCATATAATTATATCATGTCTATGAAACGTAATGACAGCCCCCTCGTATCACATGGTGAGCAACTCTCTGCTGCTGCCCAGAACCTTTCACCGGTAAGGAACTAATCTGCTTAGCGCAGATTGAACTCGGCGGTGTACAGCACTTACCCAAATGCTTCTGAAGGGAATCCCTGCCAGCGGAATAAACCTGTTAGCAGCACGTGAGCGTTGCCCCCCCGCATCCCTCTTCCCAACCCTTAGACCACTCTGCCCGAGTCTGCTCACTTCCACCCTCACCATTCTCTTTGACTGGTTTGGTCTCTGAAGCTTCTTAGGAATTTTGAAGGATGGGAAGTTTTCCTTAATCCTTTAAAATTGTCTTTTTGCCCCTTGTTAGGTAGTAATAGCCTGTGGTACAGAGCGTGCTGAAGGAATTGAGCTCTGCAATAGGCAGCGTCCTACCTTCCTGCTGGTATCCTGTAAAATTTTGATACAAGTTGATATGCTCTGGAGAGAGAAATAATCGTAGGGTCTGTTGAAATGCAGCCACCTCTGGCGTGAAACGCAGCATCACAGCATCTGAAACATTTTGAGGCTAGAAGTGAGGAACACTGAACGTGACCACCATGTAAGGGACTTCCACGGGATACTGAAATTCCAATTAACTCTCACCAGAGGTATCTGCTTAAATCAGTCTGCAGAAAACCAGAGAGGGAGGGCAGGGTGGGGCCTTGAAGTGGCTTTGAGGACCTAAAGAAATCACGTGGAGGAATTTCTTTCCCCACACTAGAAGTCCACTGGGAAATGGTGTTGGCTGCCTCATGGTCAAAGGATACCCGTAGTCCATACAGGTCTGGCGATGCCGTGCCCCCAACCCTCCTGTAGTTCAGCAGCTTCAGACAATTATCCCAGAAGGTTTGTCCCCCCAAATGAATAGTTAAACCTATCTATCTGTCACAAGATTGTATTTGCTGTGAGTACTGTTGTGTTGCTGGCTGTCAGTGCCAAGGTGTCTCACCCGGAGCTCCGGGTGAGCTGGACACCTCTGGAATACAAGATGGAAGCAGGGAAGAGGGCAGGGAAGGGAGCTTTGAGAGGTAATGGAGGCAGTAGGCGAGTGAGGTTTGCTCTCGTTAGGCGGCAGGAGAACACTGTGCTGACCTTGAAGGCAATGGATCTGAATCCCGGTGCACGTCCTTGACTGGCATTTTGGGGTTGAATCACCAAAGGAGCAACAGAGGTGTGTTTAGATGGCATTGTTCTTTCCTTGGGGACAGTTACACAGGGAATCGCTGGCCAGCAGAGCCCTGGTGTGGGTATGTCCAGGACTTGAAGGAGCTTAGCTGTGAATTGCTAAGGACTCTGGAGAAAGGCAGATAGAGAACAAGGTGGTTGTAATGAGAAAAAGAAATGGATGAGAGTTACTTGCTGAGAACCACAGGGCCTTGGTCTTCTCCCCTAATGTGGGGCTGGGGCTTGGTTTCTTGTTGCAAGGCCAGTACTTCTACCAGGACTTCAGTCAGTGGGGGTATCTTGAAGGTGGATTGAAATGTATCTCCTAGTTCATTCTCCACTAACTAGTAGGAGAACAAACTTTCAGCATTGCTGAGGCAAGCCAAGGGAAGGAGGAGCTATTTTCTGCTTCCTGCTCTTTCGCTGCTGTATCTATTTTGCCCCTGCCCTCCCCCCAAGAAAAACCCCAAACCATCGAATTTTGGAGTCTACCTCCTCCCACTACCCATTTCCAGTGAATGCTTCAGGTCACACTGGGAAGCCATCTGATCTTTTTCAGGCAGCTCTGAGTATGACTTGGAGTGAAGAGAGAAGCAATATTCTTCCCCCATGCACGTCTTCTCTGCTCTTGGCATCTAGGTATCTGTAATGAGGATCCCCAACTCCAAAAATTGCGGCAAAGCAAGAGATTTGACAGGAAAGAAAATGTTGAACCATCATGTAAATCCTGGTGCCTCTCAAGCACCAAATCTTTGTCTAGAAAAGGAGAGAGACTTGGGCAAACAGTTGTGGCAGGCTCTTCCCTGGCTGCATTAGGATTGTGTTCGCACCACAGCGCTGGAGTGACTCACTTCTTACCTGCATTTGCACAAGGAAATTGCTGTGGAGTAACACCTTGGTTTTCTGTTCCTGGGGAAACTTCTTTTACCAGCTGACTTGTGTTTCACTCCGTCTTAGAAACAGTTACGTGCTTTTTCTGTAAGAAGGTGGTGGGACAGTAGCATGCCCAAGGTTATCTGATCTCCAGTAGACAGAGCATGGAGAGTGCCTGAGGAATGTTAGGGTAATATTATTCGGTTACATCGGGCAGTTTCTTGTACCAGTTAAAGGCGTTTTGTGTTTATATTTCTCCTTTCATATGGAGTGGGGGTCCCAAATTGCTCAACAAATTGGGCAGGAGGATCATTTTGTCTACCAAGCAAAAGCCAGTGCCTGTAGGCACACTGTGTTCGGCAGCCAGCAGCAGTGGTACCACAGGGCAGGGGGTGATTGGGGCAGCGGGGTGCCCGGGTCAGGCAGGTTTGGGGCTGGCACTGTTGGCAGCAGCGTCCCTGTCCCAGGAGGAGGGGAGCCTGCAGTGACTGAGGTGTGAGTGCCTGGGCACTGAGCATCCTTCAGTGATGGGAGGGTGATCAGGGAGCGTTTGTGGTGCTCGGCTGAAAACACAGACTCTGGAGAGCAGCGCGGTTGGCACAGCTGGGATGCAGGGACCCAAAATGCACACTTTCCTTCAGCAAGAGCACCACTACTGTGAAAGTCATAGCCTGCCTTCCTGCATGGCCACTGAGTAGCTCCAGGCGCTGGGGACAAAGCCTCCCTCGGGTGGCCTGTCCAGGGCCACCTCTGAGATGCTTCTGTTGCTGTGCCCGGGTTGGGCACGTCAGCCCTCTTTGGGAGCAGATATAGGTGGGTGGGCTTTATGTCATACTGTGACACTGCTATTCTCACAGCCCTCTCTGAGGAGCCCGCTTGGATCTGAATGTCAGCTATTGCTGCGAGGCTCCTGCAGGGATGTGGTGTCTCACCAGAGCCCTGCCATTTAAAGCATCAACCTCTTGCTAACCCCTGAGCAGCTGCGGAAGCATCAATCTGTTTTTACCTCTTTGCAACACCTGGGCACACTGCCCCTCTCTCTGTCATGTGCACACCACATATGTTGTGGGCAGGAGGTGGTGCCACTGTGTCCTCCGCTCATGCTGCCTGTACTGTCCCCAGTAAGGACCTTCCCCCAGACCCTGGTGAGTCCTTCTGTGAATTGTGGAGCCTGGAGACCAATCCATACAGGTGGCAGTGTCTCGTTCACAGCCTGCTCATGGCAGGGCTTGTGACGTGGGTATGTGCCCATCTCAACTTGTGCGATAAGACATTACTTGCCTAAGCCTTGCTCCAGAGACCATTAGTGTCTCTTAGCAACTTTAAATTGCTTTTAGCCTTGACCAGCCTGAGAACCTACAAGGAAAAGCTGTTTTACAGTAAAGGACATCCAACTTGGAGTGGATATATGTTAGATTGTGCTATTTCTAGGTGCAGATACAGTAGCAGATCATGTCTGACTGACCCGATTGCTCCCTGTGATGAGATGACTGAGTTGGTGGCCATGGAGAGAGCAGTGGGTGTTGTTTACCTTGGTTTTTGACCTGTTCTCCTGTAGCATCACTATAGCCAGACTGGGGAGATACCACCTTGATAGGTGACTACAAGATGGATTAAAAAGCTGCCTGGTCTGTCAGAGTGAAAATATAGCAGTCAGTGCTTTGAGGTTTAACAGGTAGCCAGTTTCTAGTCACAGCCTTGAGGAATCAACATAAGGCCTGAGCAGTTCAGCATCTTATTCCATGCCAGGGATGTTGGGATGACGTGCAGCCCTGCCCTAGTGGGCCCATGGGGGCCGTGGTCCGAGGGGGAGGTTGGAGCGCTGGAGTGTGGGTTGCTGGCCAGAGGGTCCTCGGCATGCAGCAGAAATGGGCCAGCAGGGACCTTGGGAAGCTGGGCAAGAGAAATGCAGGTCCAGTGCCTGGGATGGGGTCAGCTATTGCCCCAATGCGGGCTGGGGGCCAGCTGGCTGGGAGGGGCTCTGCGAGGAAGGAGCTGTGCTGCAGGGGAAAAACTGCTTGGTTTGTGCAGTTTAAACCGAATCCGGATTGAAGCGGTGCGTTGATTTATCAGTGACGTATAATTAGCCAGCAATCAGTGAACTGTATACGGAGGCTCAATATCAGCAACACAATGGAAAAACCACAGTGTTGGACACCTACACAATGCTGATGTTCAACTACGAATTTCTAAGCGCACTTCTGTAACTGACCCCCAGAAGTTATGTGCCCCCATGGTGTTCCCGTCTCAATGGTTGTTGCTGCCCAGGGTGGGCCCTGTGAGACCCCATGGACCTGATGGTCCCTGTGGATGTGAGTCAGCAGCACAACACATTTAAATATTAGCCCGATAAGTCACTGCTACTGACTTTGGATCTTGCAGGCAGCAGCAGAGGTTTATTCCCTGTAACAGATGGAAGCAGCTCTGGACCGCACTGGAATGTCAAGGGAAGATGTCTCTGGGCTGCCCACCTTCTTCCCTGCTCTGGGGAATGTCCAGGCAAAGCTGGTGAGCTAGAATTTCCTACTCAATGTCCATTTTGTGCATTTTTTCTATCTGAAACAGGCAAGTGCTGTTAGATGCTGACCAGTTGAGCGTTTGGTTACTAGACACATAGCAGAGCTTCTGGGGAGAGCACAGCCCTATGGTAGCAGCTTATATCCCAGTCCAGCAAGTGTCCTCCTTGCTGAACCCCCTGGGCAGCGTTAGAGGATGTCCCTTTGCATGGTGGCTATGGGTGATATGTGTCACTTGTTGTTGATTTTCCATCTACACAGCTGTATACAGATGGTGTTGGCTAATGGAAATGGCTGAGGACATGCAGCAGCATACTCCACTGGTCATCTGTTGCTTTGCCCTTCGGGTGGTATTTCTAAATTGTAAGAGGCCGTCCAACACTGAGGTTGTGGGCACAGAAGCAAGTGCTCCTGGGCTATGCTGTTGTGTGAACCTGGCTGAGGCCCAGCAGTGGTGAACCCAGAGCAGGTTTCTCTTCCAGATACTGGTGTTGTAGCAGATTTGGCAGAAAGGGAGAAAACGTGGGACAAACATTCCAGAAATAATAGTCAAAAAAAGTGATAATGATAAGGAGGGGAAAAGATCCATCTTCTTGATCTTGGATATCATGTATTTCATGCGGAGTAACACGACAGCCAACCTGACTGTCTTTCAACCCTAGTGTCTGGTTGAATTTCTTCTTTTTTCTGTTAACATTCAGTTTTAAATAGAGTAGTCCTTTGAGGGCCTTAGCTCAAGCGTCTTACATATGATAGAAACACTCCTGCAGTTAGAGTGGCTGGAAGGAGTTGTGTTAACCATCTCTTTGCTGATATTTGCTGTTTTGTTGGCAAAGTTACTTCCACATCGTTTGGACTCGATTGGTTGGAAGAGCAGAAACCATACAGTCATGGCAGCTTATTTAAAGCTTCCCTTCTCAGGCAGTCCAGGTGTCTCTAGATGGCCATGTGCCATGAGGACGTGTGAGTAAATAGCCGTGAAATTGGGCTATTTACATGAGATTGTAACCAAGGTCTGCCAGGACTGAAGGGCAAGTAGGCACTGAAATATTTAAGTCCCCTATGGAGTGGAAGGACTTTCCTTTCCTAGCTGAGAGGGTGTGGAGACTTCACAGGCCCAGAAGATGAATGTGAGAGAGATTCTTTGGGAACCTCAATTTTTTGGGGGTGATTCTTTGTGAAAAATGGAATAAAATGTCAGTTTAGACCCCTTCAGCTGCACTTGCATTCTTGTTTCTTGCAGTAAGTTGGAAGAACCATAGGAAGCAATGAGAAGATGCAGTAACTGGTAATTTCTGCCATCAGGGGCATTTCCTGCGGTTGTTCCTGTTCTCCCTGGACTTCAGTGGGAGCAGGAATTTGGCTCTTCCATTGGTTTTCTTGCAAGTCTTGCAGCTGTGGCTGCGTAATTCAGTCATTGGAGAGGTTAAATCTCAGTGATAAGTGTTGGAAATGTGACATCAGAGATTAGATGTAGAATCCCATTTTGCTCGTGCACTGATAACAGTATCTTATCAGCCTGCCACTCTGATTACGAACACTCGCTACTGCAGAAACTGAGAGGGAGAGACGGGAAGTGGCTATTGATTGGCAATCAGTAGGGACTGAGCTGCCTTCATTAGCCCCAGGGAAGGTGGCACATTCACCTGCTAATTGCAGCCTGCAGATCCCAGAGGGGATGCTCTGGGTGCTGGGTATTGGCATGGCAGTTTGTTGCGCTATCGGACCAATGCTAGAAGACATCAGTCTTGAAATTAGTGCTTTTGGCACTGGCCCTGTGTAAGCTGTGCCATCCTGTGACAGAGCAATCCACTCTTCAGCCTAAGGTTAGCAGCAGTGACTGAATTCATCAAACATGCCCTGGGAGGATGGAGAACAACTGGGTATTGTACAGTGGGGCTGTCTGCCCTCACTTTTTGAATACTGATTCTTCATTAAACAATAGAGACTTGCGCAGCTGGGAATAGGACCGAGCCTCCATTTTTTTCTTGAAAGAAGCCAGATGGAATTTCATATTCTTTTCTCTTTCTTTTCCTCTCCATATACTCGTATATACATCTTTTATCTCCTTTTTCTCTAGTCCTCCTTCATTTCTCAATTTTGTGTTTTTGCCTCCAAGCGCACCTCTGCTTCATGTGCTTTAAAAGTCCTTGGAGAAAGGAGCCAGGACTGGCAAGTAATGCAAATATAAGAAAAGCTGAGGAACATCATATATAATGTTGGTGTCACCTCCAGTAAGTGAGTTTTAGGAGATTAGAAAGGGCAGACTCTCCTACAGTGCCTTGTACTCAGCATGCCATGGTGGATACAGACTAGGGTGCAGATGGCCCCTAAGTTCCTGGAGACTGAAAGCTGTAATACAGAGGGGAGACCATCACGTTCCCTTCTGCTGTTTCCTGAATTGGACTAGATGCTGGGAGGGCCAAGCTACCTCCTGCCATAGCTAGTTAGCCGTGCAGAGCAAAGAGTGCTGCACCCTGATGCAGGACCAGGAGTGGAAAATTGGGACATCGCTGGGCCAAGCTAAATGGTGTTTAGTGCTTGGTACGTGTAAGCAGGACAGACATTTGATGGCACTTTTGGCACCAGGCAGGGAGCATATCTTTGTTCTGCACTAGTGGTTGCTGAACTGTGTTCAGCCACAGGAACTGCACGAAATGGAGACTGTTGGACACGGCTAATTTTCCAATATAGATATTCATGAATACCATGTGTTACAGCCCTTCCTGCTTTGCTTCTCCTTAGCCTTCCTTTCCACTGTTAGGATTATGTTGACTCTGTAGTAAAAGGCATGGAGCTGAACGTGGCTATGCCGTGTGCCTGTGCAGGCTGCCTGGAGCAGGAGCTGGTCTAGGGTGCTCGCTGAGGAGATCTGCATGGGTACACCTCTGTCCTGTGGTCTCCTGAGCGCAGCTGCCTGGGGTGAGCGTGTGGCGCATCCAGCGGAGGGTGGGCTTGTGTAAAATCCTTCCCTGGGACAGAGCGCCACCTTTCTTCCCTTGCATTCTCCATTTAAACCCAAGAGAGGCTATTTTAAAAAAAATCTCGTGAAGAGAAGGTTCCGTTTGCATGATTAAGTCCTAGAAGTCAATAATGCCAAGCAGAACATTAATTCTGCCCCTGGTGTGTGTAGTTATAAAATGATATTTAATTACACAATTAAAAACTGTTTATTTGATAATCAAATGTACTCTCAATGTCTTCTACACGCAGAGCTTCACATGTGAAACATCTTGTAGGATTTTTGCAGTCTACTGTACTCTCACAAATCTGATTATCCTGATGCTGCCACGTGCTGCTGAATTGACCTTTGCTTAATTCTCTCTGAATTTCTACAAAAATGGTATACATCAGAAGATGCTCCCTTCTCATAGAGAGAGTTATGCTGGTGCAAAGCAGGCAGAATAAAATAGTTTGTCCATCATACACAGGTCTTCAGCACTTCTCAATTTGTGGCACCTTCAAAATATTCTAGGGGGGATATATGAGCCTCTTTAGAAACATCTGACTTTGTTTTATAGTGTATAGCGATGGCATTTTTTGCAGTAACCTTTTGTGAATCCCCCAGGAGCAGTCTGCACTCTACCATCAAAATGGCAGGCTGAAAGCTGCTCCTCTAAGCCTTTTAGGCAAAAATTCCCTTCCAAGTCAATGGCTGTGTGTTATGCCATTCACTGTCCATTAGCACTCTGCTTTGGAGGGTGAAACAGTTAACTTCGCAGCTATTTTAGCTGCAAACTTAGGCGGCCTAAATGTGCCTGCAGCGGTTCTCTCTTATGTGCTCTTACATTTAATTTCTAGTATGTTGTGTAAGAGCAGTGTACTAAACTCTTTTCTCATGAATGACTCTGAGAAGTTCTGTCTGTAATACGTAAAGAGATTTGCTGTACTGAGAGGTATTGCGCTTACCAATATAATGGCTTTGTCGTATTTAAATAATGAGATGTGGTTATGTTGTTGATGTCTGCACTATGTGTAAAGAGAAAGAATTACGTTTGGGTAAGCATCTCTGTCATGCCATGGGACAAAATTAATTCTGCCGTCATAGTGTTCTCTTTGATACTGCCCCTCAATTTGTTTGATGTAGTACATGTGCCAGAATGCTGCTGAGCTAAGACTGCAGGCTCAAGCATCACTTTCCGTAGCAAAATCAGATCATGTATTTTAGTGGGGATCTCTTTTTTTCAGATGGCTGAGTGCAAACATCTTTCTCTTGATTTACTACTACAATCAAGAAGCAAGCACTTATCTTAGCACAACAAAATAATAAAATGACACCCAAATGATACTGATAGGCTGGCATGTAGAAATGTTCTCTGCTGACCAGAGCTGGTGGGGCAGAGCATGGCCGCAGTGTCATGTTAAGAGCTATTTAAACACCCTGTAGCTGTGTCGGTAGCAGCTGTGCGTTTGGAATGGTTGAGTACAGGCTATGGCCATGCTGCTCTCCAGGGAACTCGTGGTGGCTTTGGCCCCTGCTGTGACAATGGACGTGAAGTTTCTGGTAGTTGTTACAGTATTTGGTTCTTAGGATAGAAATGAAGATATGCACAGAAACTGGGGGAAGCTTGAAAAAAGGAAAAAACTGGAGCATGGTGCCACTGGTGTCTAGGTTGGTGACCATGCACTAAGCACAGTCAGACTTGAGTTTTGCAAAACCAGGCTGGGCCAATTGTATTTTTATTGACTGAGGGATTGTCTGCAGACGTTAGTTAAAGTCTGTTAAGTCCTTGGGTGGATGATCTCATTCCTGGGGCCTTACTCTAGCCTAATTGCCTTTGCAGGAAGATTAAGCTAAACTGAACTGAGGTCACGTTACTTCAGAGCATGAGCATCCACACAGGCCTTTCTCTTGCCTTAACTTCCCACTTCTAATTCATTTGGCTTAATTTTCTGGAGTGTCCCAAGGCAGATGAGCCCTTGCCTGTGTAGCTGGATTGCAGTTTTCTTACATGATGTCTGTAGCATGTGTCCTTCCTCCTGCTAAACCTAAAAGATGGGGGGAACAGACAGTCCAGTAAGTCTACAGTCCTCAAAGAAACCGGCAAAGGCCCTTGGAACGACCATTCAGGACTGCACCATCGTACCAGGGCACCCAGCACAACCCCCGAGCTCAGGCAATGGGGGAGCTCCATGGCAGAGCTAGCCACTGAGAACCCAGTACAGGCACAACTTGGACTTCAGCATGACATGGGTCAGTTGTATTGTGCTTCCAGCATTTCCTGGGGAAAAAATCCACCCTTGCTGGTAAAAGAAGGAAATCAGAGCTTTATTATGTCTCCATTTGCCAGAGGCTATCTACTGCATCTTTTTGCCATTTTGGCCACGCTATATGGCATTATATGATGAACTCTTGAAGTTCTAAGGAGAGTAGTTTAGGAAGTGGGTTTGCTCAGTTACTAGCAGTCCTTGTGGCAAGACAGTGGTGAAAGGGTATGTGAGGGGGCACCTAGTCCAACCCAGGACCAAGGTATAAAGGCTGTGCAGTGGTGCTTTGACTGACCAGACTTGGTGAGCTGGAAGTCCTCACAGGACAGGTGAGGCAGCTGCAAGCAGGAAAATCTGTTTAAATCTGTTGCTAACGTTGCCTGTGGCTACTGCAGACCTGCCTGGCTTGTTTGCTTTTTCAACCATTGCTTTGTAGCGCAGAAGGTGGAGGAAGCTGGCTGCTTCTCCTGGCCCGGTCTTGGGTTTGCTGTGGGGAAGCCACATCGCTGCTCTGTGCCTCAGCTTCCCCACATGCAAAATGGGGGTAACATAGCAGCCATTTACCTCTTCCAATGCTGCCTTATCATGGAAAGTCTCTTGCCCTGGGTCTTGTCACTGATCACTGCTTGTTGCAGTGCTCTGTTCCAGGGAGGCCCAGAAATGAGCATCTCTGCCCTGATAAGGGGCATCTAGGAAGAGTCAGAGTGATTTTGAAGAAGACTGGAACAGAGTCAGAAGAGCCCGCTGCCTCAGCAGCCTGCCCGTCTGCAGGCAGGGATGAAGCTGAAGGCATCTGTCCTGCATCTGGTGCCAATAAGGCAGGGCACTGGCTTCAGCAGAGCTCCATGTAGGATGAAGTCCTTGCGCATATCCAGCAGCATGGGCTAAGAATGCAGAGTCCAAAACTCAAGTAAGGCAGGGCATCTTCAGAGTCATGGTCCACACAGGACTGAGCATCTTTTCCTTCTAGGAACCAAATAGGTTTTTCAAGTACATTGATAGAACTACACATTAACTCACAGTTTAGCATCTTTCAGTAGTAATGTGTAAAACTATCCCTTGGCATTGGACTGAAAGGAGTGAAATCACCTGCTGCATTACACCCCTGAGTCTAACGTATGTATTTATATATTAAGCACAGAAGAACATTTTTTTTCAGATGGAAGGAAAGATATTTTAAATTTTGCTTTCAGGATATTGCCAGCTTAGCGATTTCAATACTGTATTTCTTAAAGAAGCTTTTGAACAGCTATCAAAATGTTCCTACCTGTGTTATAAATCTTATTGTCTGTAATTAAAACAGGTAATTCTTGAAATCTGAGTTACTTCTGATCGTTTGCATGAGGTCATGTGCTACTGTGAGGACCTGTACTTTCGCCACTCTCCTGGTACAGATGCTGCCTAGCTTGGACATGTCCACAGGCGTGAGGTGTCTCTTGATAACTGGAGAAAAGTTAATGGGCTTGTTTAGAGAGGTAAGGGGAGAAGAACAGTATTTTCTTCAAATGGAGGCTTGATCAATAGAAGCATTTCTTTGCTGAAGGACTGCATTTGTGCCTGGTTTAAAATAGACAACTGGACAGAGTAAGCAGAGACTAATGTGGCAACTGGAAGCCTTGTGAAAGTCCTGTAGAATTTGGTATGAATTCTCCCCTGGCAGAGAGGGGTCCTGCTCCAGCCTGCTAGAGAGGGCAGAGCCCCTAAGGTCTGCCCCTTCACTGTCAGGTGCTGATGCTGGAAGAGCGCTGGGGAATGGTGCCTTGGTGCTGGAAGAGCGGAGGAGAGTGGAGCCCTGGCTCCTCAGGCTCGGTGGCTGGCTTTCCACTGTGGTGATGGGCTTTTCCCACTAGAGGTTGGTCGGTGACTGTGGGAGAGCTGTCAGCACGATGCTGACTAGATAGTATGGTGCACTTCCCTAGTTGCACACAGAGCTACGGGGGACGTGATGGATACAGTATTTAAAAAAAACAAATCAAAACAAGTTGTCCTGTCTCTACCGCTTTAATGCTGTCCAAGGTCTGGTCTCTCTGTGTGAATCACGTCTGTTCGTGTAGCCGGTATGGGTAAGCTATTCTCAGTCTTGCACAAACAGGATAGCTATGGAAAATATGAAAAATACTGGGATGCCTTCTGGCTTGTCTCTCAGCACCAGGGTTTCCTGTGTAATTACAAGGCTTTTATTGCTGCCGAAAGCAGATGAGGCCTTGTGTGACTCTTTGATCCTGGGCTGGGCTTGCAGAAGTGACAGTTAAATAAATAAATAAATAAATACATACAATACTTCTTTGACTTGAAGACTGAGCCTATTTCATATGGGAACCATTGGGAGAAAAAAAAAACCCCAAACCAAAACCCCAGGAACAACAGCAAAAAACAAATTACAGAGTCCCTCTAACACTAGCCACACCCTGGGGAGCTAAATATGTTTCCACTTAACATTCATAGAGTCTAATTAGCAAAGCCAGGGAGTCATGAAGGAGACCACCAGCCTTCTCTGAGCTAGACATATACGACTTGCTGGCAGTGTTTGGAAGGTCACCCCTTTCCTATGTTTCCCACCCCCAAAACTGGCATAGCAGAGAGCATCTGCCATCCATTTCCCTCTGCCAGGGAGTGACAGGAAAGGTGCACCGGGGAGATGAGAAGCATGACTGATGGCAGCATAGCTGTGCTGAATTATTGCCTCTTGCGTGGGGAGCGGAGATTTGCTTTTGGGATGCTGGGCTCTAAATCATCCATCTCTTTCTTTTAAAGGTGAACTGAAGAGCTTTGCATGGGGGAAGGAATTAACCAGTTATTAAAGAGCACAGTAAGCTTTGAGTGCAGATAGACTCACTGAAAATGAGGACTGAAAATCACTTCCTCCTTTATTCTCTGTCTGATTTTTGGTAGTTGCTTTTGTCGAGTCAACAGTACCGAGTAAATCAGTGTTGGAAAGGGTTACTGTATTTTAGTGCTGTGCTTTCCAAGGTACTGCCTGTTTCCTCCTGTTCTCGTGAAATGCAGCAGTCCTGGAGCGAAGCTGCTGTTGCACTTAGAGATCTTTGAGATGGGACGGGGGGGGCTGGTCAACACAACCCCAGTGTAGACCCACTTCATCTGGAGTCATTCAGGAGGTACAAGTTGGTTAAGTGTTTCTGTGTTGTCAGAAGGGGCAAGATTTGGGGTACAGAATAGCTTTTAACTGAGACTTGTGTGTTGCCTTACTGTGTGGAAATCCAGGCTTGAGTTAAAAGTAATTTCAGGCTAGCTGGTGGCTAACCTCAATCCTGAGCAGTAGAAGAACTCTGAAAGTATCCCAGCCCCAGTGCGATGTTCCACTGTGGAGCTTCCCAGTCTGGGTCAGGAGGCAGCAGGGCAGGGACCCTACTGCAGGCAGGGAGGGAGCCTGTCTTACAGCATGCATAAGAGCAGCAACTTTGCTCTTCATTAGCACCTTCTAGCATCCCTTACAGATCTAACACCCCGTTTTGCAGATGTAACTAAGGCAAACAGGCTGTTTTGTGAGGTTAAACCGTGACGCTTTGCGGGGGAGAGAATGGGACTGAAGCCTCTAGGCTCTTGGGGCTTTTCGTTGCTACAAACCCTCCCACTTTCTTCCTGGTGAAGGAACAAGTTTTCTCTGTCCTCCTTCCATTGTCAGGCTTAAAGATTCTCTGCCTTCTCCTTAGATATAAAAGCACGGCCCTTGCCGTGGCATTACACCACACGTGGTATCTGTCCAGGGAGAAGGTTGGTGGATGTCAGCTTGGCCATGAGGAGTCAATCTGGGTGCTGAGGGTGATGGAGATCTGCGTGGGGAATACGTTTCCCAGGGAATTTTGGGCTGCCTGTGGGTAGGTCCCAGTGCAGGAGTGTGTGGACATGCAGGGGCTTTGTGAGGGAGGCGAGAATAACAGAATCGCAGAATGGTAGGGGTTGGAAGGGACCTCTGTGGGTCATCTAGTCCAACCCTCCTGCCAAAGCAGGGTCACCTA
>Ga0181612_159822_pt1 | contig 18616 bp, 13 predicted proteins | sample HoacroProtozoa21_FD_119630 | JGI IMG/M metagenome (GOLD analysis project Ga0181612, IMG submission 119630) | Hoatzin crop microbial communities from Cojedes, Venezuel. Combined Assembly of Gp0051906, Gp0051904, Gp0051908
CGCCTGGACAAGGTCCTGTGCAGCCTGCTGTAGGTGACCCTGCTTCAGCAGGAGGGTTGGACTAGATGACCCACAGAGGTCCCCTCCAACCCTGAACATTCTGTGATTCTGTGACATGCGGTTGTATGTATATACAGGTACATTGTAAGTCATGGTAATTATGGTGCAATTTTTGGTCTAGAATTTTATTCATGTATTATGAAGATACCTCCATTTTTGTAGTGAAATGTTGCTGCTGTTGACAGCACATGTTAACTGTAGGATGCTGAGGACAAGTGACTCTAAAATTACTTACTGTTTTTCAGTTGGGGATGAGGAATTTAGGCAAACAAGATGCAGATTATTTTACCTGATGCTTAGGATAGGCTTCATACACTTTCCAGAAGGGTATTGTTTTTACAGTGTAATTTTAACATATTATAAAGATGTGAACGCAGAACTAGCCGAGATAGAATTCTGTCTGTGAGTAATAGTTGGGTTTGTTTTTGCAAGTAGGAGTGAGACATGGCTGGGAAAAGACTGTTTATTTATTTTTCTAAAGCAAGGCGTGCTTTATTATTGCAGGGTAAGGTATACTGGAGTCCTGTTTTGTGTCTAACTAGATGCCCGTCGCACGTGGAAAAGCCTACAGATCTGCTCTCCTCTTAGAAGCAGACTAATTATGAAATTCCCTACCTTGACTAAGCTCTGCATGTGGTGTCTGTGTATATTAACTACTGGTCACACTGCAGATCTGGCTGCCTTGGGCCTTTGCATTTCTTCTCTTTAAGTACTTTTGGCTAATAAGAAGAAGCTAACAGAATTCTTTAGAATAGTGCTTATCAATACCTTCAACTAAAAGCTTAAAAAAAAAAAAAATGAGGCTTGGAAAATAGTGTTTGACTTCCCTAGCAAGAAATCCTAAATCAAGTTAAAAGACCACATTCAAGTTCTTGTCATAGATACATTGCACCAATGTGTTTTAGTCTGCATTATTTTATATATTTGAGATCTTTACTAGCATGGCACGGAATGCAGAAGTATCAGTAACAAGTAAAACAATCTCAGTGTAATAGTAGTGTTCACAGGAAGATGTGGCTTTGCAAAGAATGTTGGAGTTAGGTTTTCCAGTTGCACAGAAAGAGTATAATTGTCCAAAGTGGACAATTATAAAAGGATTAACCTTTTATATGCATAGGCTGCTTTCAGTGAGTTTAAAATGTATCTGGATTGATTTGAAGTGTTTTTCAGATGTGTAAAATCATTATACAGTGTTCTTCATGTTGTCACCGTTCCCTTTGAACTTGCACTTTAAACATTATTTATAATGCAAAGTATATTTAGAATCAATCCTAAAAATGTAAAATCTCTTTTTTGGTCTTTAGAGTTGCAAAAATAATGAACGCTGTGTTACATTGCATTTTATTTCAGCCAGTGACTTTTTAAGTGAAGTCCCACCATACCAGATAATGTAGATGGTGTAGTTCAAATACTGGTTTTGTGAAGCAAGTTTAACGACATGTTGTACTTGGAATGACTTGTCACGCATTCCATTGTGCAATATTATCCACTGCTTCATTTGCCATTGTAAGATAAAAATTATTTTCTTTGCGTTCAACACATTTTTGTCTCTGCTGGGTTGTTTTATTAAGGTCGTGTCTTGTGTACTCTATGCATTCTAACTTCAACCTAAACCCAAACTTACCAGTTTAGGGAAGGGGTCTTATTTTGTGTTCACCTGTTAAAGCTAGGAACTGAACTGCACTTGGACAGGTATTGTACCATCCAGCCCTCTCTTTCAGGATAAAACTTATTAAGAATCTTGTTAAATCAATTTTTGTGAAATATCATCAGTGGCTTATGAAGTGGCTGACTAGATGTCCAAATGACTTTCACAAGTGAGTAAATTTTCAAAACTGTAAAGTGTGTTTACTTTTTCCATGTATCTTCAGTCTGCAATTGTCAAAATGGAAAGGTATGTGTTGAAGAGCAGTGGCTCTCCTTTGTCATGCAGTTTCTTGTATGAGGAGAAAATGGGCTCATACGGACGTAGGACCCTTGTACAAGTTACTGCATGGGGTTATTACTTCTTGGAGAAGTATCCGTACTGATAATGTGAAACTTGTGTTTGCAGCTGGTTTCCATGCAGAGTTTTAAAACCGAAACCCATAGGTAGTTGACTTTTTTTTTAATTGTATTGAAACTTTTTTTTAGGTCAGTTACTCTCCCACTGCCTTGGAAAACAAACCAGTCCCATGGTACAGAGGGCTTTGTGTGGTCCATCAGTTCCAGCTGTAATTCTAGACAGCCTTTGCCTGCCAGCTGGGTTTCGCAGTCCACGGGCAGCAGCGGAGCACGTATTTGTGTTGAAGCCAAGCTGTGTTCAACCACAGTCTGCAAATGGGGTTGGGAGCAGGGGGAGGGATGGGGCTAGCACAGGGGAAGGAGGTGCAGAAAAATAGTAGGTAGTCAAGCCAAAATTCTGGGAAGCCTGTGTGGATGAACAAGGAGTTCCTAACAAGACTTAAGCGTAAAAAGGATGTATACAGAAGGTGGAAGGCGGGACACGTAACCAGGAAGAAATACAGAGACATCTTTCAAGCGTGCAGAGATGCAGTTAGGAAAGCCAGAGTCCAGCTGGAATTGAATCTGTTGAGGGATGTCAAAGGCAACAAGAAGAGCTTTAGTGCAATAAATGCAGATTTTTTTTAAATAGAGTAAAAATAATTAAAATATGAGAGGGTTTGGCTTCTTTGAGTTAGATCCCATTACTTTGTAGGCTGTTTTCCTTGCTTTTTGTCTCCATACCTTGGCTCAACCCCTCTCTTGCTTCTGAAATGCATTTCCATGTTTCTCTGGCTTGCCTTCTGTGTTCCCTTTCCCTGTGGCTGTCCACCACTTTTCCCGTAACATGGTGCCTGTCTTCTCGCGCCTGTTGGTCTCTGCAGTTGCTTGCTTACTAGCTGGTTGTTTTTTTTTTTCCTGAGGATCCTACTGTCCTCCTTCATCCTCAGACATATTTGGTGTTGACAGAATAAGGACAAGGAATGTAAATGTTTTGAGTGTATTTACTCATCATTTCAGCTGGAAGCTTTTTTCAAGTTTTCTTCGGACTCCCATGCTTGAGACATCCAAGAAGAAAATTTTGGCCTAGAAAGTGTAAGTCTTCTCTTTTCGGGAGATGTGAAGCCTTCTCTTTGCTTAAAAACCGAGCTAAGAAACTCAGTACTCTTCTGCAACATGCCCCTGTGACTAAGGCTGGGAAATAGACGAGGGGGAAAAATAACACGTGTCGCTTGATTTTGGGAGCATCTTAATGGATTTGCTCATACCATTCAAGTTTTATCACCACTGAAGCCACTGATGCTAGATTCAGCTGTGAGCCTTGAGTCGAGAATTATTTAAGCATATGTTTAAGTCTTGGTGACTGTGGTGGGACTCGAGCAAATGTGAGGAGTTTAAGCACGCTGTGTGTTCTTCAAAGTGAGACTCTACAGGGGAGCCCATTTCCGATGGTCTTGTGACGTGCATCATGGGAGCTGCCTGGGGTGTGAGCCAGGGCTGTGTTTTGCCTGCTTAGTTGCATAGCACCTCCTCGCTACATAAAAAAGAAAAATATTTATGTGTGTTCAGGATATCTTCTCAGTTGAGTTGTGTTCTTTATCTCCTGAAGGTTTCACTTATACGTATGTTACCATTCCGTGTCCTAGCGTAGTCTGTCCAGCACTTCACCAAGCCTGAGAGGTTCCTGGGGATCCAGGAGCCATCTGAAGCAGAGGCCAGCAGGGGCTGCTGTAGGAGTAGGAGATGGAGAAGGTTTGCAGCCTCCCATTTGGAGAAGCCCTCCTTGAGGGTTTGCTCTTGCTGCCTGCCCTTCCCTCATACTATACCCCAGCTCGCTTGGGCTCAGCAGTGGCTTCCCAGCACGGAGTAGGTGTCTGTCGCTTACTCACAGCTTTGCATATTTTATATGTTCATAAGTTAAATATGATGCTTCATCATTACAATGTTAGAACTAACTTCAGAGTTCTTAGGTTGGCTCAATAAATTTTAAAATGCTTTTTCGTATTTATTATTTCTATAGAAGTGGACAGTGGCATTCATAGTGCTTATTTCCAGATGCCCTTAGATTATGGCTTTAATATCATTTGCCACTCAAGAACTTGCTGGTTTCCTTCAGTTCTGGGACATAATTGAGTTGGAGATGATTAGTTGCATCCTTTTGGTTGAACGATGAGGGTTTTTCCTTAATTCCTGCAAAATCATCATTAGCTATTTTGGCTGCTGTTCTGTATTGGGTTGAGGCAGTACTACATTGTAAATCAATATCTTTTTGAAAAGACTGCTGTAAATTGCCTAGATAGCATATGCATGGTTACTTTGGCTGCAATGCTGCTGCAGAGCCTGGATGCTCTGCCTTTCTGGGAACTCCACAGGCAAGTCCATCATATATTAAAAAAAAAAAAATCTTTTTAGAAAGGACATGGTGTTGCTGGTGAAATTTAGACAGAGAAATATTGTACCATCGGTGCTGATCTGTACCTTTTGTATTTTACTCCACTGGGATTACCCTGTCTTGAGGGATTTCTTTGTTTTCTGCTTTAGATTTCCCCCTTTCTTAGCTGTAGTACAGCCGTAGCATTTCAGCTTGCTAGTGCAGAAAGATGTTGTGAATTCAGTTGCTGAATGAGCCCAGCCTGACTGCAAACACTAACATTGCTAGAGAGATGCCAAAGAGTTGCAGGTGAATCTAACCTGATCTGGGCAACAGCAAAACGGTAAGACAGGGCTTGTTTAAATCTCTGGGATTAATTGCGTGCTGGAGTTTCCCGTTTCAACCTGAAACCTAGTTATCACATGCTTCCAACTTGAGCAGGATTCATTCTGTGCATGTCAGGGTGGGTTTTCTCAGGAATGCTTGAAATCCAGGCAGAGGGAGGTGGTGGGAAGCTGGGAACACCACATGAGACCTCTCGGCAGCCACCCTGGTGAGACTCCCCGGCAGCACTGCCTGCGGTTTGTAAATACCAGGGAAAAGGTAGGGGAAGGCTTAAACGCGATGCTTTTCTCGGTACAGCTTTGTATTTCTCTCTCCATCAGCCTTATTTATTATTGTATTAAGAGGATAGTATGAGCAATTTTTTCCGATACATGCTTGGCTGCACGCCCTCTGGGACGAGTGAGTGAAGGACGTGATCAGCCACTTTTTCATCTCTGCTAACAAGTCTGTGCATCTCGCTCGATCTGAATAAATGTCTTTCTCAGTTACAGATTTGCTTGGTGGTGGAACATATAATTAAAATGATCCTTTATAAATACATGCTCTGTCGTGGATGCCAGAAGATCTTTTTGCCTGGTTAACCTCTGTCATTATTTTATTTCCCTTGTATGCTGTCTTTATTTAATAAAACAAAAAGTGAGGTAGTCATTTTAAGTAGTTGTTCTTGAATGCTTATGTAGGAGTGTGTTGGCAGAGGTTTGGATCTTAGTGGAATATTTCAGTGTATGAAAGCATAGGGCAGCAGCATGTTCAGGGAAAGAGAGGAGGAAAAAAGCAGCAGTTATCATTAGGACAAGACAGAAAGATAAAAATGTGGCCATTGTATGGAATAATTTGAATTCTTTTTGATGACTTAACGGACAGCTAGTGTGTTTTGGTTGTCGATCAAGCCATAGATTATTCTCAGCAGATATCCAGTGGAACCGAACAAAAAGAAATTTTGCCATATGTTCTAGCATTTAAAGGAAAGCAACTGTGGTAGTAATGGTAGAGTGATGAAATATGGGTTATGCTATTACTAGTTAAGGGTAAAAGCAGAGGGTTTTGTTTCTAGAGGAGTGCGTTTATACTTTATGCACTATGTGAATTATACTCCAAGAAGAGATGAGTTATGTATCAATGTGGGATCAAATAACTAGTTTGACAGCGATTCATGTTTGCTTTTTCTGTACTTGCCAATTAAGCAGTTTTTCTTCTTTGTCACTGAATATGATTAAAGGGGGAAGATTCAGTTCTGTCTCAATTATTTTCTGAAGGTTTCATTATTATTTTGCTGGAGTCCTTTATTTTTTAAAAAATGTTTTCTAAATGTGTGACACTGTGTACTGTAATGTAAGTGATGTGAAGTGAGCTGTTTCACACTGTATACAAACTTAATTTGCCTGGTTTTGTCTCAGAAAGTAGAGATGCTTTTTTTTTCAGTCAAGAATAACCTTGAATGTTTCTATTTACAATAATTATTGTAAATAATTAGCTTAATTATTTTGCAGCTGCAAGCATTTTTAATGGAAGTTTTCCTTTGCTTATACTGTCATACCTATTAATATATTGCAGACCTTCAGTGCACTGGCCATTGTTTAATGCGTAGAAGTAATCCAGCCATTTGTATTTGCTTTCATGTACAAGGAATGAACATCCGGAAACTCTTAGGCACGTGGGATTTTGTTAAAGCAAATTTTAAATTAGGGTATTTCTTGGTGATATTTTTTCATCTACATCCATATGTGAAAATTGTTGCTTCTGCCAGCTTTCTTCCGCCACGTGTTTTTTTCTCCCTGAATGTGGAGCCATCAGCTCCATTCACTGTGTTACTACTGTCTCTGGAGTTCTCCCATTTTAGCTTCCTGAGCTTAAGAAAACAATAGTGTTTTGGACATTTTTTATTGGTAAGTAATGTTCTCTATGGTAATATTTAGCTAAACAGATCTAAAATGAACTAGAGCAGGGAAATAACATATAATGTGGAAAATGTGGCCGAAAGTTAAGAATGCAGGTGGGAAATGTAAGAAATACATAGTTTAACAGGCAGTGGGTGGTGCTGAGTGCTCTATAAAGAAAATTATCATCTCTGTGTGGATCAGTTTTGTTGCGAGGCTGAGGTCTGTCACAGCAGGAGACAAGAGCATACCTGAGGAGTGAATGTTTGCCACAATCTCCTTCAGGTCTCTGACTCCAGACAGAAAGAACTTCAAAAAGTTGCAGCTGAACAGGCTAAAAATCATCAGCATCACGTATTAGAGCAAGGAGCTTAGCTGGCCTTTGAAGTCCCATGGCAAAAATGGTCACCTAACTATCTCTTTTTAGCTATTTTGAACGAATACTAACAAAAAATTGCTCCTGGAGGAGGCTCCCAGAAGCCCCCCAGACAAGGAGATGGATGGTACCCTTAAAAGCGCCTGCGCTTGGGCCTCCGTGCATGGCTGCCCCAGTGATCCCAAGGGCTGGCTGGCGCGGGCACTGCGAGGGCACGTCGCGCAACTCAGCCGGGCTCCTGTGCCAGCAGCGAGAGGAGATCTTGTCCTTCAAGGGAGATCCTTGCGTGGCGCTGGCCACCCCTGAGCTGCCTGCCTCGTGCAGCTCTCTGTCCCCTGTCCTGGCCTGACTGGCGTGCTGAGTAGGAGTTTAGGGGAAATCATAGAATCATAAAGGTTGGAAAAGGCCTCTAAGATCATCAAGTCCAACAGTCAACCCAGCACCATCATGCCTGCTAAACCACGCTTGTGCGAACGCTCGGTCTGGGTCGGTTGAGGCTTCAGGCTGTGATACGTGGTGACTGCTGAATAAATGGGAGAGCAGGGGTGCCCCGAAAGCTTGCAGGAGCTGCCAAGCAGATCCAGACAGCTTTGTTTGGGTTATTTCCCTTGGAAGTCCTGGCAAGGCACAGTGCTGTACACGGTTTGTAAATTGGGTTTGAGAATGCAAGCGTTATAATTTTCCTAAGTGTTTCAGGTACTGACACAATGATAATTACAGCTTACAAACAATGCTAAAATGAAGGAGAGTTAGCAAATAGTCATTGAAACAACAGAGAGACTATGTGATACCATTGCTCCAAAACCTGTTTCTGAACTAAAGAAAAATATAGCTGGTGTACTTGATTCGGGAAGAACAGGTTAAATACTATGTTTTCTGAGCTTGTGTTCCCAAGATAGGTCCACGCTGCTTCCAACATCTTGGATTAGGTTTTTCTTTTGGTACCGTGGCAGGGAGGTACGTGAATGGGAAGTTGGTTAGGTAAGGAACAGACTCTTAAGGACTTTATTTTTTTTAATCCTGCTATTACAACGTCAATGTCAGGACAGCTACTCCCAGCAGAAGCTCCATCAGTCATGAAGTGCTTCTTCCATGTACCTGATGACTTCTGGGTTTTGGTATAGTTCGGTAAATACCTTTCTTTGACTTTTTTTTGCTCTTGAGATAAGTTTATTGTGTATTGTCAGAATTATTGATTGTATGCGTCTTTTTCTTGTGTGGCAGATCTTCCACTGATATCTTCCGTTCCACTCCCTAATCTAAGCCTATGTGTAATTCTGGAGTTAACAATTTAGTGAAAAGCAAGTAGTGAAATAGCAATTCAGCGTAGTGCTCAGTATTGCATTCAGTGGACTGATTTTGTATTATGAGATTTTTGAATCAACAGCATAAACACTCTGTTTATGCTGTTGATTCCAAAATTTTGCCTCTGAAAGTAACTTTTGGGTTTTTCCTTGTATTGCTGGTGAACTGAAGTAATATTGTGATCTTGCTCTTTTGTTTACCATATTTCTGAGTGGATGGGCTTTTTCTGCAGTTCCTATGTCAGTTCTGGACTGGCCCACAGAGAATACAGAAGTAGACAGTTTTATCTGTTAATTGTCTTACTCCATGACGGTGTGCTAGTCAGAAAATGTGTGACAAGGGTGGGTGATTTTTGTTTTGTTTTACAGTCATTTATAAAATTTATTATTAGAATTCGGTTAAGTTAGTGCTACAGTAGAATTTGCTATCTCATTGTGTTGACTAGGAGATCAGTTGCCGCTTCTGATTGAAAAAGCTTTCTGAGAAATTTCAGCTAGATGTTATATAAATGTGAAGTAATCTAAACTAGTAGCGAACATCATTATCAGCCAGCTTTTGACCCAGTCTGTATTATTCTAGCCTGGAAATTGTGTAGAAATCGTGTTAGTTGTATTTCAGTTTTGCTGTGTAGGATTTTTATAATTTAATATTAAATTTTATACAACTTACCTGAAGAAGAAAATACCAAATTTTGCCAAGTGAGCAGTGAGGAAATAAAACCGCTACACAAAAGCATAATGCCTCTTTATGTATTATGAAAGCTTAGCTTCCTTTAATTCATTTCTGATGCTTTTCAGTCTGCAGGCTTAATATGTTTGAATATATCGTCTCCCAGTTTATTAAATCTTTGTGCAAAGAAAATGTATTTAAACGTGTTCAGAATTTGTGTAATATATGCTTGCCCAGACTTCCCTGTAAATAGCTGTTTTTTTAATGAACAAATGGGTTCCGTTGATAAATAGTGGCTATAGAAATGTTATTTTAATGTCACGCAGCAGAGTTGGCTTGGAAAAGTTCTAGGGTTTAGTGACGGGGGTGGTTGGTTTCGCTGCTGCCTGGGTGGTGGTTCCACCACTTTCCCATAACTTTCAAGTTGGCAAGGAGTTCCCCAATTTTGGCAAAGTAGTCCAGATACATAAAATTATGTAATTATAAAATGTGATTATGCTGCTGGTAGGCAGCTGTGCAGGAAAAGCCAAGCAAAATATCGGCAGTCAGTCTCAGTTTTGTGAAATATTTTCATTGGAAACTTAATGTACTGTAAGGATGGAGGACTTCTCACTGATGTTCTAATTTTCACGATAGATCTGAGTTTTGACCAGTTTGATTCTCGGGATTTGTTGTTCGTTGAAAGTGATTCAGGATGAACTCACAACTTTGGAGGTGCAAATTGCCACCAACTGCAAGAAGGCTTGGCTGTTTTCTACTGTTATGGCTTTCTCTTTAGAATTGATTTGAGCACGGTCTACTGTATCACATGTTTTTGCTTGAACACATCAAAGCAGCAGCAGTGATTTTCACTTCTGTGTTGGAATACCTAGTTTTTTGAAAAATGAGCATTATCTCTATGTTGTTCAGAGAATTCTTGTTATAAGAAGGATGACTGTAATTTCGTGATGAGCTCTTCTCACTGTCAGTTTGAAACCTCTCCATTTGAAGTTTTATGCATATTTGCAAGAAAAGATATACTGGAGTGTTCTTCATATTCTGAATAACCTTAGATACTATAATTTTCATTATGCCCCCGACAAAATTCTGAATTGTGGGTCATGGTTTGTCTACAGAGGTTCTGCCATTTTTTCCTGCATAGCACATTATGTATTGAGAAGCAGGTTTCATTATGGTTTCTTACACCGTTTTGCTTTGAAGGTTATTGTGCTACTGCAAGTCTGACAAACCTGCAATAGCTGTTAGAAAATTCCTTTAAGACTTTCCGTTCAAGTTGTATAGAATTCTGTAACCAGGTCATTTATGTGAGGATAAAAAGAACAAGTTAAAAAAGTCAGGTGTATGTGAGATCCAAATACAGACGAGGACTCTTTTCATTTAACTGTTTGTGAAGCTGGACTTGCCATCCTCATCTGAACTCACAAACTTTCATGAAAGAAAACAATGGCAGAAAGGTCATAGATGGCTGTTACTAAGATTTCTGGGAGACACAGTTGAAATACAGGTTATTCTAATCTCTGAAGAGTACTTGCACAAGAGGATAATGACAAAGTTGAAGCTCTTTTTCTGCCTATACCTTTATACTGTGCTGATTTGATAGAGGATACCTTGTCAAATTCAGTGGTTTGGAAGCTGATATGTAAGGGAGCAGATCTAGAATCACTCAGAGAGCTTGTCTTTCCTTGTGACATTAAACTGCCTTGGAAGCTGCATTTCTTAAGCTGTAGGGTAGTTGACCTCAGGGATGAAGCACCTATAAGAGCAGGAGACATTTCTTTCTTGGTACTAAAATTAAACTTGAAATGCATTGGCAGAATGAAATAAAAAACTCTCATTATGTACTTTTGCCTCTAGCTTTTGCTAAAGGTAGTAAAAAATAAACTTTCAAAGAGAAGGAAGGAAAGGAAAGAAGAAAAAATGCAGAAAAGAGGGAAGAGGATGAAGTGAGTCAATTTTTGTGGTTTTTTTTAAATGATGAAATTGGTCTAAATGAAGGAAAAAGAGCCAAAGTAATTTACCATTCTAGTCTTGAAATATTTCTTGGGAAGCACATTTTCAATGTGTACTGAAGGTAATGTGAGACTCCCATTCATTTGTAAAAATGGTACAACATGCTGCTTCAGTGCAGTGAAGGTTGCTGTCATATCTGACAGAAAATGGTTGTAAAACCTTTCCGCCGGCATATATTTTGCAAAGATGATTGTGTAACTTGTCCCCCTCCTCTTTTCTTTTTAAAGAGAAGTGCTCTTCAGTATGTATGTGAAGGTCAGTCTTGAGTTCTTAAACTATCTTTGTCTGACTTTTCAGTCTGAAACAAACTCTCTGGTTCATTGTAATGGTAAATTAAGTTTTTATCTCATCATATCTCATTGCTTTCATTTGATTTCAGCCTCACCAGATAAAAGAATTTTGTTGACTTCTTAGTTGAGTAGTTGGGCTTAGGTCTTACACTATCAGTTGCATAACCAGATCTGGCCAATAGCAGTATTTGTGTTGCAGTCCCTACTTGTAGAAGAACAATTCTTGCTTTCAGAAGTATTTGATGATACCTGTGAAAGAATCGAGAGACTTGCTGGGGATAGGTAAAAGGCCTAAAGGAAGTAGGTAGAACCTGTTTTCAAGGCATGAGGTTGTTTACCATTTATTTTCTTACAAACTGTACCGACAGCCTCAGAATTTAGCAAGAATAGGCATTTTGCTATCACGTCTCTCAAGATTTCTCACACTTGAATTTGGCAGTGGGAAGTCTTTGTGCATTTGTGGATATGCCTTTGATAACTTCGTGATCGGGGGGAGTGTTGGACAATAGAATAAAGTTATAAACCTGTAAACTCAGAAAGACTTAATAGAATGTTTGTACAGAACTACTAATAATGCACTTACAGAAAGAAAACTGTATGAACTTGCACTGGCACATGTAGCCATCTGTTGGAGCAGGAGGCTGATAATGGGAAAGGGATTGAAAATATTTTTTTAATCTTTATTTTTAAATGCTGTTCATATGGTTACAGGGGAGGATAGACAACAGATACAAATGGGTAACTAAGTAAAAGTGTGTAGAAACCACCTGTCACAATTTCATGGAAGGGTGTTTATGTTCAGACACGTTCTTCACCACTCTGCTGGTTACCAAGGTGTTGCTGGCTCATGCCCGGCGCTGGAAGCTGCCTCTCCCACACCGACACCTCTGCTGATCCACTCCTCTCTCCTCCTCTTCAATTTGCTGGAGGAATAACCCTCCTGCTTTTGGATGCAGCAAGTCTGGAACCAGGTTAATGGAAGCGGCAAACTTGTTTGAATTGCAGGAATAGCTTGAATGCTGTATTACAAGCCTCTTACTGCTGGTGAGAGGAAAGAGTTGTGTAAGCACTGCCCATAATAACTTCCAGTATAAAACTTTATTTTTCCTTCATTCAGGTGTTTGCCTTTCTTTTCAGATTTGTATGATCTTGAGATTCCTACTCCAGGTCTGAGCAGTTGGCCTTTCTGTGAGAGTGACTTGTTTCTCACTTGGCAGTTCAGCACAGACATTTAATCTGTTCATTGAGTTCAGTGTTTCAGACGAACACAGAGAATTAATGTCAGAGCTTCCAGTTCAAAAATTCTTCCATCTGGCACTTCAGTGACCTTTTTATATTTGCTTTCTTCCATATGACAAAGACAGTTGGTTTAACATCAGCTTCAACTTCAGAAATAGAACGGCCGTTTTTGGAGAATGCCTTTGAGATGGGCTGTGGGAGATGTATGAGTAAGTTTGTGCTAGGTACAGAATGGAGCATACCACATCCCCGGATACCATTTTCAGTCTCCAAGCTCTGTTTTTGCTTGCATCTGCTAGTTCATAGCTGGCGTTGCGAGCAGTCTCTGCATGCAAATAAAGCTCAACAAATGATACCCAAGAATATGAATTACAGTTCTGGGCCACAGTTGAGCCTGTTACCCCCAGCGGTTACCAGAGAGGCCATCAGGACAGGAAAAGAAATGCCTGTTTTATAATTTTTTTCCTCACGTCTTCCTTCCTTCCTTGTGTGATGGTTACTCTATTTCTTGTCCTTTGTTTTTCCCCCACTTTACTTTTCCACCTTACTCGGATTCTCTCACTGCTTTTTTCAGCTGTACCCATCAAAGCTGTTCCAAGCAAAGAGCTGGTGCCGGTGATTACGGGGAAGAGTGAATGTCGAAGGATCTCTTTCAAATTTGGTCCTGATCGCACTGGTAGTTCCAGTATGAACTCGCTGGTGATGTCATGCAGCATTACATGCTCTACTTCCCCTTTCACAGTTTTATTTGCTCCCTTATCTCCTCGCTTGTTCTTGCTTGATCTTTTCCCATACTGTAGCATTCTCACCAACCAGACCCTCTCCTTGACTCGCTTGTGTTTCTGCTTGTGGGTGCAGCCATCTTTTGCTGATCCTCTCGTCTTGGGGGAGATGAAGGGTGCTGCCAGCGGGGCCTGGAAGAAGCAGGCAAGACCTGTGGTTTTAACAAGAAAAATCCACCTACTGCTTTGTTCTCCAGAGAGAGTGATTCTCCGGATAGTTGCGTTTTTATTTTGAACAAAGCTGCTTATAATACTCCAGAACATTCCCAAATTGCATTTTGTAACTAGCAAATGTCAAGTTCCAGTGCTGCCAGGATCTGCAGATGACTTGTCTGGTTCTCAATTGCCATGGTATCAAGGCACGATAGAAGATAACATGCTTATGCAAGGTAATGAAAACTTATATCCAGATACGATTTTTTCAGTGAAAATTAATGCTAGCCTTATGCTCTCAGCAATATTCAGCTGTTAGGTTAGTAGTCACTTAGCTATTTATGATTTTCTCTTTATAGATCTGTCAACTAAATGCAAGTACTAAGTCTTATTCTCTGTTATAATGAGATTGTTGTGCTACCTTCCAGAGGGCTTTGGCTCTACAAATTGTAATCTATATCTTCATAACATTTCACTTAAAAAAGCCCAAGTGCCTTACAAAATTAATTAGTGCTCCCAGTTTCTGCTTGTGATAGGGGCAGGATTGATATTATGAACAGAAAAATGGAATTGTGGAGAGGTTAAGTGACTTCCTTGTCTCAAGTCACTCAGTCATTTAGTTTTGCTCAGTGGGTGCTAGATCTTGCGTTTCCTTATATTGGGTCCTTTCATACTGCTTCTCTTGGAATGGTACAAATGAGGGGAATTCAGATGTTTGCTTCTGATTTTTCAGTAAGAATTTTGGGTGTTTGCTCTGGTATTTATCTAACTGACCAGTTTTTCCCAGGATGTACACAGTGGTAATTACCGGTAGAGAATAGTAGATGGATGGCAATTTTTTAATATTTTACAGAAGTCCGTAGGTACCGGATAACCAAAGTAGTCATTTGTAGGATGTTACATGTAGGAATTAAAAAACAGGTAATGCATCTTCCTAAAAGACATGATGAGCTTCGGAGTAGTGTGTCTTTTACACTATATGAACATTTTTAGGCTTTTTTCTGCTGTGTGGTAGGATGTATGGTCTGTCATGACAAAGTTGGTTGTTATTTCTTATTGAGGATATGTTTACTCATGTGGATAAATTCCAATGATATGGGACAGCCTATCTTTTACTAAGTACCCTAACAGGTGATTAATTCGGGGGACATTCATGACTGGTTTTAAAATTCATGAACCATGAGGACTATAAATTACTTACAAGTTTTGGCTGATCAGTCTCACTCTTTAAATGCTGTATTACTTTAAACAGTAAATTAATTAATCCAGCAACCGTTAATTCTAAGAATGCTGTTTGGGATCTCTTAATTTTGCTGCCAGTGATGAAGTGAAAAAATCTTGCATTGAAACTGTATCACAAGAAATAGATCTGATAAACCATTCTTTTTTAATGTTAATCCCAAATGCAGGTTAAGGAGTATTGCTTGAAATGGTATAAGGTGATTCAAAGAGATGTCTTTATTTAGAAATGATTCCATGAATGATTATACTGTTTTTTGTTTATTTAATGGGGCTTATTATGGACTTTATGCATGGAGCAAAAATACACTTGTGATTTCAGTCTCTTAACTTCAGCGGTAGTCTTTATGGGGACAAAGTGACTATTTGCAGACATTCTGTCTTGAGATGTGATAAATACTGTGATGTTAGGGTGGGGGCTGTAGGAAACTATAGCCCAGTGATCCTTACTGATGTAATGATGACTAAGCCTGTTTATCCTAGAGCAGCCTTGGGATCTTCTCAAATTGATTGTGAGATTGAATAGGATGAGAGGGGGAAAAAGACTGTCCATGCTGTGTTGTTGTCTGTCATGCATTGTTTTATGATTTCTGTCTCATCATCTCTCTTTTTGTCTTAGCTTTTTAGTTGAGACTGGGTAAGTGATTGTGGACAAATTCAAAAAGTGGGTTTATTTTAGTGTGGAGAATGTATGAGATGGTGGTTGCTGCAGTGGTTGCTCTGGTGACTACTTGGTGTACTGGCGTACTGTTTGGCAGCAGAGTGTGGAACAACTTGGGGAAATACAGTTGTGTATTTAACATTAATGATCCTTATGTGAGAAATGTAATGCGCGAGATGTTCATGGTGCTTCTGTCGGACCACACCTGGGCTGACAGGCATCTTTTCTCCAAGGCTGAGGTCAGGGACTCTCCACTGCTAATACTGTTACCTTGCTGGGTAAGAACAGTCATTGGTATTTTCAGATGAAATCCTTTCCCGCAAAGATATGAAGTCCCTGGACAGTTTCTGAGTGCTGCTTTGGAAATGCTTTTCAAAACAGTAACTTTGAACACAAAAAATTAGCTTCTGTGGGACCACTCTGTTCCCTGTGAAGAAAAGCAAGACTCCTTCCCAATGGAGATTTGCTGTTGTAGTCTAGTTTAGGTTTTCCAAGACTTTTATCTTGGAACTGAAGCATAGACTTGGAGGATGAATGTCCTGTATGTGAAGTTTTCTGGTGTGAATACCATACGTACCATTGCCATTGTTTTGTTTTACCTTTTTTCCATGTAGGAAATAAATACATACTTTTTTTATCATCTGCCACTCATCCTTACCCCTCTGTCGCTCTTTTTACCATCATCTGTTCTTCAGCATGCTAATCCTGTTGGAATTTGTGCCATGTGGGAATTTAGGTGGTGGCAGAAAGCAGCCGTACCCTCTCTTAAGTTTCATGTCTGGGGCCACCTAACCTACCCAAAGTCAGGGGTGGGGAATCAGCCACTGACTTGCTTCAGCCTTTACTGTCTAACAGAAGGTTTGGAAGGATGATACTGTCTGCTCGAACAATCCTTACATGACAGAGTTTTTTGGCGTATTGCCTGTTCCACTCGTAATAATCTGTAGTTGTTAAATGTATTAAATTGGCTGGCCTATTTTAAAATCCTGTTTCTTATAAATCGAAGATCCCATTCCTCTGCTCCCCATAGTTATGAGATCTGCTGGCAGAAATACCTCTTCTGAAAGTGACAACTGTGATTGATTGGGTTGCAACACTTTAAAAAACCAAATAGTTTCTGAAATAGTTTATACTTCTGAAACTTATGCTTTGAGTGTAGTTTGTGGTAGGAGAAGTACTGGCAGTAGCTCCTGAAGGGGAAAGAATTGCTTGAAGTGTTGATGTTCCTTACTGTTTACTTGTATGATGACTTTTGTTACAGAAACAGTAATTAAAACTGCTTAATGGCTCATGCTGTTTGCGAGACAGAAGTTTCTTTAAATGGATATCAAGTCTGTACTGAAAAGTTCTTGCCTCCTCTTGACTGCGTTTTGTAAACCCTAATTGTCGTCTTGTGCATGACGACCCAAGATATCACCTGTATTGTCTCTACATACATTTGAGCTAAGTACTTGTAATAGTTAAGGTGCCATTGATCACATCTTCATATAGCACCAGCTTTAGACTGTAGTGGCATTTACAGCTCCACTGTTTTAAGTACAGCATTACATAGATTTATAGAGCAAGGGCAAGAAGGGGTGATGAATCAGATAGATTGACTTCCTATATGTCATGAGCTCTTACACTTCTTTAACTTTCTTTTTTATTCCGGTAACTGTAGCTGAAGCACCTATTCAACTAAATCACCCAGTTTTGAGGCCACACTGGCAAGAGATAGTTTCCACTGCTTTCTGGACTGTCATCTTCATTGGAGTGCACAAGGGTTGTTCTGCGTGCAGGGTTAGTAAAAGAATAGCTCCCACTCTGAATGGCTTATGCAGATAAAACAGATGAAGTGGGATAAAAAGAAAGGTCCTGTCTTACAGATGGCAAAATGGACTCAGAGGGAAATTCCAGCTAGCCCAGAGGATCACACAGGAGCATCTAAAAGAGGCTGAAAATGAACCTGCGTCCTTTGTGACAAATACTATGGTTTAACTGAAAGATGGTCCTACTGTCTTACGTAAAAAGAAAGCTGGAAACAAGAGGGTGGGTTAAGCTTCTCCTGACTACCGGCAAGGAACTACCAGGTGGCAGATGGTGGTTTACAGGTCTGAGCTTCTGATGCTAAGTATTTGTACATATCATTTGAGAAGCTGAAATTTATAAGAATCATTTTTGTTATGCAGTACAAGGGAAAAAATATACTTAAAAGGCTGAATTAGTGTAACAGGAAAATTCAAACCTCTACTGTTCCTAAAAGTGATCTGGTCATGCTGGTGAAATCAAAGATCATTTGTATGCTCAGGAGGATATCCAGAATATGTAATGCATCAGTCTTGCTCGGTACACTGTTGGTGTTTTGCATGACAAGTCACTATAGAGTAAGTTTTACTGTTAGCTGTTAATGGCAGGTCAGCACACCCGCTGCCTGGGGGCAGAAGCAAGGCTATTGTGGTAGTTTAGCTCTTGCTGATGGAGGGAAACCCAAAATTACCAATGAGTTTACTGCAGCTTTAAGCTATGTAATTTTTAAGTTCTAGCCAGTGCACAATACTGATGTTTTAGACCTACTCCTTTCAGATTTTACAGAGCAGAGTTTCGGCGTGAAGTTGGACATCGCCTGTCAATGACAGAATATAAAACCACCACCTAAATGTTGTTTCTCTTCAGAGTTTTATAGGCAAGGTAGATGGATAGGAAATGTCTACCCTTCAACAACAGTGTGTGCTCAGCTCGGTTGTCTTCACAGTGCGCTGTGGTCAGCGGTCAGTTGGATAGAATTATTTTATATCTGCTAGGGAGCTATTGATACAGGTGAGAGAGGAGTGATGGATGAAACCCCTTGCCTGTGCTGGTGGGAGCAGCGCTGTGGTTGCAGAGTGGGCAGAGGAGTGCGGGGAGCATCTCCAGCTTTTGCACTTCTCTGTGGCCTTTGGTCTTTTCCACTGGTGACGCTGGTGGTCAGCCTGTGTAGCCACTGAGGTGTTTGACTCTGAGCAGGGGGCTGGTTGCTCTACATCTTGGTTTTAGATATCTGCAAGTTCGAAATTCACCATTAGAAGGTGATTGTGGGGATTTTTCTCCTCCTCATTCAATCAAGTGACCTGAAGGTGAAAGTGTCTCCCTTCAATATCTAATTCCAAACTATTACTGCTTCCAGTAGAGATTATCAATAGTAACAGATGTCTTGCCTTTTTTTCTTTTTTAATGCGATTCTTTCTTAGCTCATGTTAGAGCTAGACATGGAGATTTTCCCGTGGAAAAAGGAACTAGA
>Ga0181612_180957_pt1 | contig 18615 bp, 9 predicted proteins | sample HoacroProtozoa21_FD_119630 | JGI IMG/M metagenome (GOLD analysis project Ga0181612, IMG submission 119630) | Hoatzin crop microbial communities from Cojedes, Venezuel. Combined Assembly of Gp0051906, Gp0051904, Gp0051908
GCCGGGGAGTCCGAGCTCGTCAGCGAGCGATTAGAAAGGCGGCCAGCCCGCCCCCGACGTCTCCCCCGCAGCCCTGGTGCGGGCGCTCGCAGGGGACCCGCGAGCCGCCCCCGCGGCCCCGCGCCTGCCGCAGCGCGCACGCGACACCCGGGCAACGCAGACACCCCGCGCGGGGGAGGGCGCGGGGCGTGAGCGGGGGAAACCCGGGATGGAGCCGGAGAGGGCCGGGGGGCCAAGCGCTGCGGGTGGAACCCCGCGGTGGGACCCGCAGGGCAGAGTTCAAAGTGCCGGGAGCGCTGGGCCCGCGGACAACGCTGCCAGGTGCTCGCAGAACACCCTTCGAGGGGGACTTACTGTTCTTAATTATCATCATCTTAACGCTAAGATAACATTTTCACATCACCATAACAAAGTAATTAAGTGTGATTAACAGCAAATTAACCCAACGGTCTAAGAGGCTGCTGTACCCACTACCAGCAAGATCGCTTTGTACCGATGAACACAGCTGCTGGCAGCCAGGCCCCTGATGCAAACCCAGGGAAAGCCCAAGATTTTTACCTTACATCTTTTATGTTACCTCATTAGCAGGTCTAAAGCCAAGCTGGAAGCATTCGAGGCTCACAAACTTTATTCACGTTCTGCCAAGCTTCTACCACAGCTTTCTGCCTCCGGGCAACACATCGCGACTGTCCCCTGAAGGCTGAAGGACAGCTCTGCTCTGCCCGGGGCCCACGGGCGAGGCGCCCGCCCGCCAGCCCTGACCCCACCGGCCGGCCCCCGAGCAGCAGAGGGGGGGCAGAAGCTCTTGCGCTGGCAGAGGCCGGATCAGGTTCACACCCCGAACGGAGGAGCCTTCCAGCCCATTTAACCGCGCGGTTGTGTGTGTTCCTGAGATGACTGGTATTCAGCCATCTCTTTAGATATTTAAGTGTACAAAATGTGATTGGCACGATAACAAATGGGTATCTCACCAGACAGGCAACAACTCCGGGAAATAAAGTAGTACTTGTTGCCAAAGATTTTTCATAAATAACTGCAGAGCCCAAACAATTCTTGTCAGACTCAGACACAGGTCTCATTAATTCATTTCAAAGAGGAGTACTCCTATTTCAAACCTTTGGAAAAATGCACCCATCAAGTGGTATATTTTATGACTAATAAACTGTTCATAGTTAAAACAAATATACTGCACTAAAAGATAATTGCAGCCAAATATACCCCGCTCTGATTGCCATAATCCCTCAGACTGCGAGGGGTTCTTTGCTTGTTTCTAGTCAACTCATTAAACCTGTGTTAGAAAAAGACAATACAAAAATATCAGTAGCGAGAAGAAAAACAAAAATATAGAATACTGCCCTTAACAGTGGTCAGACTCTGAAAAGACACCAGACCTGAAGGTACGTGGCCCACGCGCTGTCCTCGATGCTGCCCAGTGCAGCGAAGAGGTACGAGGGCAGGGGAACAGTGGGCCACCAGGCACTGCTAACCAAGGGAGGCTGGTGTCATGGGGACTGGATGCACACACACCAAAAAAGAATGCACACTGACGAGCTTTTGAAGGTGATACTACATATCCAAAATCCAAAATTATTTTTCTCCTTCTCCATTTACACGTTTGTAACTCTGTAAAGAAGATAAAAGACTGCATAAACTGGATACCTAGGCATGTATTCCCCCTCTGTGCTGAAGCCATGAAACAGTGCTTCAGAAGAGGGAAAAACGCAACACCATACTCTGCCGAGGGCTGCATGGGGCACGTCAGCGTTAAACGGAACAGCAACGGCTGCTCCTGCGTGCAGAAACTGCAAGGACTTCTGCACTTCTCTCCCCAAGCTCCCGCTGGTCATCGCTCATCGCCAGCAGCCGCTCAGCCAGTGGCAGAGCCATCACAGACTCTTCACTTCACATGATTTTCATTCTGCTGTGTATGTTTGTAAGGGGAGTTTGGTAAGCACGAAAGTACATAATTCATCTTTTGCGATCCCGAAAGAGTTAAGGAGCCTTGTGCCTGAGGTCCCTGCAGACAAGAACAACGTGAACCCTCTGACAAGCGCAGGCAGGCAGCTCTGGCTCAGCAGATAGCAGGACCGTGAACCCAAGGGGTGAAGACATCTCACGATTCCAACAGCCACCTATGCCTAGGGAGACTTCAGAGAGCTCTCTTGTCATGTCTCAAGTCGTGGCTGCATTTCTGTTTGTCAGAGTGCATTTGCTAGTTGCACTGCTGAGTTTTTATATGCAAGTCAGCCTACAGCAGTTTCCAGTAACGGCATCTTATGCAATTTTTGACCTACTTTAGCGCACTGGGGCACCTGGAAACACGAGATCCACTGCAGCAGCAGCTTTCTGCGTGCCGGTGGTACACTGCAGGAGGAAGCAAAATACCCTGATCCACCAAAATACAGGTGACAGAAAAAAAGACTTTAATTTTCAAGGTGTTTGTCAAACGATTAGGAGCATCCAGATCAACCATCATACCTATTATTTTCAGCTAGAGACTGTACACATTATTTCAAAAAAGATCAAATGGTCAAAAATCAGTAAGCTGTGACACATACACTGACCTGTGTGCTTCTGCTCAGCCTCTCTAGGCTGCAGCTTCCTGAACACCACCACTTAACACCTCTAATCAGGGCTTCTGTGCGTTATGATAAAACACTGCAGGGTTAGTGACACACTTCTCTTTTGCCTCACCAGATGGCTATGTTAAAGAAGAAAACTGTCTTCTTCTAGACATCCTCCCAAACTCTAACAATACACTGAAGGTCTTTGAGGAACTGAAGGTCTTAAAGAAGATCTTTGATACTCTTCTATTATCTATTCCACTACCAAATGTGAACAGCTGGGGAGCTAAGCACCACTATTGAAGGAAAGATAACAAATAGAAGTATTCCCACTATTAATCAGAACTAATCTTTGAACAGGAAGGGAAGCAGCAAGAAAAAATTGGGATGTGACTATCCCTTAATCTTTCTTCTCCCCCATGAGAAACAGAAATCCAGCAGAGTCATTTTAAAAGTTACAAGACACATTCCACAGTGCCTTCGTTTCAGATTTGTAATCCGATTAAGGTGCCTGACCACAGTTATTTGTGAGGGCCTGCAGACACTTTGTCACTGCAAACTAAGTTAAAGCTCAAGGTCTTACAGAGCACTTTTTTTCAGAACAATCCTGGAAAGGTTTTGGGATTTTTTTTGTCCTCCCTCGGTTCTGTTATTAAGATATCAGGAAAGTTTTAAGCATGGCTGAAGCAATCATCTGACTTATATACCAGCACATGTGCTGTGACCACTGACAGAGAATACAGCTCCCTGTTCTGACCTGGTGATTTTATCGCCTCCAGTATCTTGTTTGCTCATTTTATGTCCTGCATTAACGCTCTCAATTAAAAATCTAGAAAGACTTAGATATGATTTCAACATTAAAATCTCATGTACTTGGTACTGGACAATTGTGGTAACTGATTACTAACGTAACCCTACAGCACTTTCCTCATGCAGACAAAGGCAGTCCAAGCGACATCCCGACAGCTATTTTACCTTAACGCACAGTTATCACTCCTGCCCTGCCATTCCAGTATAATTTGTACTTTGTTACTACAGTGCCCCTAATGATCTTTCTTTTACTATTTTTCTGAAGTGCCTTGGCTTTAAGTGAGGATATCACTACTACACGTAAACCCTTAAAACTACAAGCATTTTGTAATACACTTGATTTGGGGTCAGTTACTTCTGTGTCATATTAAAGGGGGTTTATGTAAAGAAAGTTGTTCTTCACTGTGTTCTGTTTTTATATCCTTTAAGGTAATTAATAAGATTGAGAGGTGTTTCAGACTTCACAGGTAGGTTAATGCATTGCCTTGAACCTCAGTGCAAACCTTTCTATGCCTATCAGCTTCATGCTCATCTTCCAGTAGAAAATTTTAACTGATAAAAGTCTAGATCTGTTCTGTTCTAGTTGGAATTTACACTGGGAAAATATATTCCTTTTGTCCTGTAAGCTGTCCCCAGTTTTCCCAAGTTTAACCTCTTTTTTCTACATGATTTTCTAAACTATAGGGTATATTTCACAAAAAGGCTACTAAAGGAGCCAGTACTTGATCATTGAGTTCTCTAGAAAAACCTCAACAGGTATTTTACCTCTTACTTTTCTCCTATCCATAATGCTGTTGGTTTGCATAGACTTCACTTCAGACCTTCCCAACAATCTCTTAACAGCTTCAAGAAGCTTCCTTACACCCAGCAAGGAAGGTACTATACAATCCACAGAAGCATTACAAACCTTCCTGGTCCCGCACCTGACACCCACCCAGTCCAGGTTACATCCTCCTTCCCTTAACGGCTATCGTGTTATCTTTGGGAAAAAGTTCTCGTCAATCCACAAGCACACAGAGCTATCCATCTAGATGGAGGGAACTACCTACAGCAACACTGCCCCTCTTTCAAAACTTACATCCTCCTGCCGCGCAACTTGCCTTCTCTTCCATAGCACAAGGGTTGTAAGCCTGAAGAGGAGACTGCACTACAATGAACCTGCAAGTCTTGCCAGCATGACCACAAACAACTCCAGTTCAAACTGTAGGGCTGGCCTCAGGCGATAGTACTTGCTCTTGGCATGCAGCGTGCACCATCCACTGAAAGGACATCTACAAAAAACATCAAGTGAAGTAACTAAGACGCTCCCAACCACCTGGAGAATTTTATCTGAATTCAGCTTTACTTTTTCAGAGGTAGATTTGTTTTCTTACAAAGTCAAGAATCCCAGTTCACTTTCTTTAGCAGCTAAACTTCTCTGTACTTTATTGGCTCACTATGCTCAGCTTTAGTCATTTGAAATGCTGAGGGTGGGGGACCAGGCGCAAAGACTCAGAAAGCTCCTAATTTTACACCCGTGGCTATAGTTGGCCTTAAGTGAATAGCTCAATGAAATATTGAGCAGTTTGCTTAGGGACTTGTAGGGAACCAGAGGACATTAATCATGAGCTGCTACTATACCTGTCACCTCAAAAGAAGGCAGACCCACTCATGCAAATTTTTTTAAGAGTAGATTAATATTTGTAACCTTATCTGTGGACTTGTTTTAAACTGTTTAAACCAATCAGGCTGAAATTTACTACCACTTGTAAGTAGTGTTTAAATTAAGCAATTTCTAAACCCAAACAAATTTAGAGAAACTTCTAGAATGACAGATGCTGTACTAATTCTATGCTATCCTCTCACTAAACTTAAAAGGCAAAAGGAGCTAAAAGAAGTTAGGAGTAACCAAAACTCACCCATTATGATGCATTATGCTTTCTCCTCATTCACAAGAACACTTAAAAGGTTCAGACAACTTGGTACTAAGTAACAGCCACTAAAATATTTAAAGTGTTAAGTAAGTGCATCTGTCCCATTTGTAATTAGGAGTGCAGTGGCAGTTTCTGCAGTTAGACTCTACAGCCATAGCAGGTTTAAGAGAGCCCTTGTTAGGGACAATAAACCCTGCAGGAGTTATCACTGTAGGGGCTCTCATGTTAGAAAAATAGAAATAGCATTAATATGCTCACAAGTCACAAAATATTTGGGTACTGGAAGGACACTTTTATTCCATGCACCTGTAAAGCAAATTCAAAATATTATAATCCTCTCTAACACATAATATACACAGCTAAGTACACTTTCTAAAATAAAATATGGGATTACATTTTTGGTTTCAAATAATACATTGATACCTATCAGCCCTTTTAAGGAGCTGTTGCTAAATCCACATTGAACTCTTCGCAATTCCCTTCAGTTACTGCAAAATCAAAACGAGGCACTGTTTACATAGCTACACGCAATACTCACTGTTCAGAGCTGCATCACATACAAGATATAAGTACATGCTAGTGAACATAACTTTGACACTTCCTTTATTGGCTGCTTTAGATGCTTACCTGAGATTGAAAGAGACAAAATGTCATACTCTTCATCATGAATTAGTAAAGCTATTTGATCCAAACCAATCTACACATCAATCCTCTACACAGTGACATGCAAGCTTCCGATAACCCTCGTGTTGCACTGATTTTACGTTCAGAATCGCAGTCACCAAATTAACAGACTTCAAACTGTAATAATGTGAATTTTCTGCTTAGCTTTTCTCCAATTCCCCCCCCCCAATTTAGACAGGAAGAAAAACTGTGAAAAGTATCCTATAAAAAGGAACTAATTCTGATCTTTTGTATTAAAATGCTTCTTCTAACAAGACAATGACAGTTACTCCATTTTAACTGAAGGACAACTAAGACTACTGTAAAATCAAGCCTCTCTGACGGAATCTTTGTCTATAGCAACACTGACTTCATAGTCAGGTAACTTCTAAGGTAAAAGAGGAGTCTCATTCTTGGTGCGTAGCCTAACACCTGCAACCAAACAAGCATCAGGACAAATATTCATGATGTGAAACAGCTGACATTAAAACTTACTTCAACTATCCCCCCCCAGCAGGGCTAATACAAGTAAAGCTTCCAGTACAGAAGGGATATTCTTCAAAAGTAAACTGAAGGAAACTCCACATCTAGTCTTCATTCTTACCCAAAAGAAAAAAAAACACAAATACCAAACCAGAAAAACAACTCAGTATTGATGTAGAGGGTGGGTTGAACTAAATAAAACAATTACATTCCCCCAGTGTACAGCACAGAGTAGAGAGCACAATGGCCTCAGACCATTTCCAAGTTTGCAACAGCTTGTAGCAAAGGGAGACCAGAGTTCTGCCTGTCGTAGGTGAAGTTTCTACTCTCAGCAGGTATAGAGCTAGATCTGACCTATGGGCAAAACTGAACAGTTGTTTCTGAACACATTTATGCCTTGAACATTCTATTACAAAAATCTTGTGTAAATTAAAGATTTTTCATTGTAGATAGTATTAACAGAGTGATTTCTTCTGTAAGACAAAAAGTACTAGTTTTCAGGTATGCCATCTACAAACATATTAACACAAAGATAAATTCATTAAAAGGCTTCAGTAATTTGACAGTAGACTTAGCATGAATGCTGATGTGTTTTAACAAAGTGCCTAACTAGCAAGAAGATGAATGTTTCTCTAGCAGGGAAGTCAAAGCTCTGAATAATTGCAAAAAGATAAACTTACGATTGAAGCTTCAAGTATTCTGAGGTTTGGAAATCCATCCTCAGAGCTGCCCATGTACGCTTAGTATCTAAATCTAATATTTTTCAGTTAAGCCTTAAATTGTACAATGAAGACATTTTTCTCCATCCCAGAAGACCCATCTCATTTTTCAAGGAGACCAAAGTTTACTCTCTGAATGTTTAAGTATACAAAACTTTGTGTTCAGCTTTAAGCTCTATTTGCCTCATATCATCCAAAAGTTAGGAAAAATGAGCTTCACAGAGAGGTAGAAAAAAAATCCTGAAACAGGGAAAATCCAGGTTCAGTGCCAGGTTCCAAGAACATTGCATTGAAACCATTGCAGGCCATCAGTCAGCAGGGCTTGGTGACTAGGGTCCTGTTCAGGCAGGAAGTTCTTACCTGTCAGTGACAAGTGTCATTTGTACTCACAGGATCACCTTACCTACTCATGAGCAGTGTAAATACAACCTGTAGCTAATTTTGTCTGTTAACAATCCTCTCTTCAGCTTCCCTTTTAGGCCTGCGTGTGTGTGTTCATGTGTGGGGTGGAGCATGGCGGGGCTTGGCAAAGAGAAGAAGGTACCTCCGCTGAATTGGATAGAAGTAGGTTTTCATGGTGCTATGAAACAGCACCTGCAACAACTGGCAATTTCACAAAGTTTAAAATCCTTGTTCCAGACTCAAAGGCACTAAAAGTTACCCAGTAAGACAAATAAGTATTTACCAGTATAAAAGTCAAACATACCAAGTTAGTAAATTTAAATCTTTAATTAAAATTTAAAATTAAGTCCAAGGAACCTTTACCGTAAGTTTCACATGAAGAAAATGAATAATTTTATCATGTCCTAATAGTCAATACACCAGTTTATAAATAACTGCTAGATCATTTACTTACTCAAATTCTTAAGACACAGAAATAAAAATAAGGAAATAGTACAGGTTTTAATTAAATAGTTTAGTGCTAAACTCACTACCTACATACGTTTTACATGCTAATTTTGATAGTTGAACCCTTTCAGAAGTTTTCTTTCTCCCCTCCCCTCAACTGATAATCCCTATGTGATTAAATTAAAAAAAAACACTCCTACAAAATCTAAGGAGAACAGGAGTTTATTGAGTTCTACCTGTCTGAAAAGTGCTGGTGAAGAGTTGCCATTTCATGCTTTGTCTATATAGATAAGTCGAAAGAGAAATTGTTGCAAAAATCATCTCATTTGAAAACTGAGTGTTTCTCCAGAACTTCTTACCTTTCCTAAGTGAACACAAACATGAAAGTTTTTTTTTACATGAAGCTAGTCCTTTTCATTTTGAGATGCAACATCAACACTTTTAAGTTCCCTCATGACAATTAAAATACTTTCAGGCAGTATTAATGTACAGAGAAGCAATTAGTCATATTTTCAAGAACTCAGGTATCCCAGCTTTAAAAGTGCATGATTTAAAACATTAGTAATGGAGTATTTTGAAAGAACATTCTTATTCAGTATTAATGCATGCTATTATTACAAAAGTACCCATTCCATAATGTAATGAACAATTTTTCTTTTGTAGACAACAACAAAAAAGCATGCTGAATGGTATCATATCAGTATAAATCTATTTTTAATGAAGTTCAACACACTCTTCAAGTCCCACTAAGAGCAGCTTCCTCCAACTATGCACCAGTGTAAGCCTGCACAGGTGTTAAAAAGTTTTGCACTAATGTAGCTTAGACTGGCCTCAACCATTTTCAAAGCAGAGCATTAAGACAGGATCTTGAATTCTAGCAATCATTCATTTAATTTTTTTAAATAAAATATTAAAAAACACTGTAAGAATTAGGCATAAAAGCATGTTAAGTGAGAAATTTAGGACTAACTAGCAGAACTACAGGTATTTACACAAATGCTGATTTGCTGTGGTCTTCAGTATTGACAAGACATCAGAATGGGGACCATGTGCTCAAAAAAACCAAGACCAAAACAAACAAAAAAAACCCCTAGGGAAGAGTAATATAAAACCCATGTCAGCAAGACCGCAGAAGTTACAACCCAATATATTGGGTCAGCTTGGTTTAATGGGATAAGTCACAAATAAATTAGTCTATTTGCAGTCATTTTAGCAACTGGATTAATGAAAATACTTCAGTTAAACTGCAAGTAATCCACTTCAAGTCAATGGGATATTTCTATAAAGCAGCTGATGGCACCAATTTTCTAAATGGATGATGACAAAATACACAGAAAACCCAGGATGAAATAGCAGACGAAGACGTAAAGCATGTTAAAATGATGCAACGAAACAAGTATATAAATTAAACAGGAATGTTTAATCAAGACAATCCTTTTTTTCCTTTTTTTAAACAGAGGTTCTTCAGGAAATTTTTTAATTGGAAAACGAAAGCCTATTATTTCCACAACAGTGAGGCCATTTCTTTCAAGCAGCTCTGTTGTACAACTGTTACCAGGACCCTAAAGAATTTAAACTGTTGTATATTGATATTTCTGAACTAAAAAGTTTTAAAATATTGTATAGATTTTATTTGTGCTCCACATATCGCAAGCAATTAACAACACGAAGAAAGATTCGATTCCTCAGCTAGAATACCAAACTCTATACCAAGTATTACATGTACACAATACTTGCACAGTGACAAGCACAAGAAAGTACTAGTTGAGCACTGATTTTTCAGAAATCCATACCAACTCTTAAAATCCATTTCAATTCTCCCACGCCACCCAGTCTACAACTTAAGGCATCTCCACACAACCATCCACCCACCCACCCACTCCCATACACACAATTTACATTGGAGGTGTTTACTCTTACAAAAAAAATCACTATGTCAATCAGGTACCATTTATTATTTATCCCTACAACTGTGTCAGCATTGAGATATGACAGTTAAACCAGTGTTAAATCAATACAATATTTACATAGCACAGCACATTAAGCTTGAGACACTCACTTGGGGATAAAACCACATTTTAGAACAGGACAAAGGTCACCATTATTATGTGTTTGAAAACAGCTATTTACAGGTCCCTATGACACAACTATAGTCTGTACACTGTTCCAACGGGGCAGGCAGAAGCAGGATAGGCATTTACTTTGAGGGATTTTAAACATACGATCTGGAAGCATATTATTATGCTATCCTGAACACCATAAACCACCTTAACATTCTCCAAGATGGTCTCATACCCTAGAATGGCATGTCCAGCTGACAAAACAGACAACACAATGTTTACTTTGTAGAGAATTTTCTACTCCTGCTATTCAGTCATCTGAACTTTGAAGGCAATTCGTCCCAGAAACTTGTCACGATCATCTTCATTTTTTAAATTAGGTGAGCCCAGGATCTTACACTCAATTGTTATTTCTTCTTTGGTACTGTTGGAGTTAATTGCTAGTTGAACAGCCACTAGAGGCTGTAAATAGTGAGCCTAGTAAACAGAAAGACGGGGAAAATATTTGAGATAGAGTAAGTCAGCATTTAAATTAACATTTAATCCATCAGAACAATTAAGAAAAAAGCTAATTAAAAACCCAACCTTTCGAAGCCCAATCTGACTCAGGTAAGGCTTCCGCCCCCCCCCCCCAAGTTAGACAGTCAGTATAAATTCTTCATACTATTTATTAACTAATATGTTCAACATAATTTAAGTCACAGAGAGTATCTTCAAGAGATGTATGACTTTACCCCTTTCTATTACATTGGGTCAAATTTTTCTTGAAACATCTACTTGAAATAGAATCTGAAATTATATTCTTCCTTCCTATCCATTCCATTGTGTCTTCTGTGCGTTTCTGTGGGTTTGGGGGATTTTGTTTTTGTGTCTGTTCGTTTAAATCTACTATAGAACATAACTTTTCTAGCATGGTTTTAAGTGCTTTTTGCCAAAAGCATGATTCAACAAATACCAGTACACTAGCTTCCCTTCCACCCTATCCCATTTACTTGTTCAGCAAAACACATTTCAGAATGGATTGATCTGTTTCATACATCTGCACAGAAACTTTTCCTTGAACATTCTGACAGTATCCTGGTCAATCATATTTGGTGAAACAATTTGAATTCTTGACTCCTTCCCTATAATAAAAATTAAAATTTAACAATGAATGCAGAAAGGTTTTTTTGTCAACCCAATATTATTTCTCAAGTCCATTTCAAATAGGACTACTAGAATTCTCCTGTAAAGTGCCTATGAATTAAATATGAGCTTATTTATTATACACCGTTAAAGCAGCATTCCATCCAATATTCATAAATTATTTCCATAATTTATTTATCATTTTTAAGTTGATACTGCTGACTGCTGATTAAGCAAAATTAATTACTTCCTCAGTAAAAATTCGTATAAGCCAGTGGACTAAATACAATACTACAGTATTATACAAGTATAGGCCTTAAATTTTAATCAAACAAAATTTTGAGTTAGGTGTTTGGGTTTTTTTACCTCATTAACTGAAGAGACTCCTTAATAATTTCTGTTATTTTTAGACTATGTTCTCTACTTCTCTGCCAAAGAAAGCTCTACACAATACTCAGTCTCATTTACAAAGCATGATGGCATGGAGACTGATGTGCTAAAATCTTTAATGTGAAGTACGAGTAAGTAAGTAATAGATTGAAGTAACTACTTTCCTTGGATAGTGATTTTACGAGATCAGAAATTTTCCCGTGCACCTATAAACTAGGAGGGGGAAATGCAGCTAGGCAAGACACCCTCAAAATTCTCCAGTTTTAAGGGTAATACCACATTTGAGGTACTAACTGAGGTTTCCAAAAATCAGAAATTAAATTCCTGGTTTTCCTCAGAGAAGTCTTCTCATGGCCAAGATGTTTTAAATAGGTACACAAATTTCTATGATGTTTTGAAGACAGACAATACCAGAATGGACTTTTACTCAATATAAAATTGGGTGGGAAGAGGGAGAAGAACCAGCATCCTCATTAAGCACCTTTTTTAGATGATCTGTAGTAACATTCCCTAAGGTCAGGGAGTTGGGTTCATTGTGCTGAGCAGCAAAAGGCAAATAACCATTCTGAACCACAAAACTGTAGATACTAGTATTTTTATGGCTCCTACCTTAGCACAAGAGCAGAAAGATTAGTTGAATCCTCTTAACTCCTTTACAAAAAAAGGAATTCAACAATTCCACACTGACATAACATAAAAATTCTGTTGTACAACCAAGAAATCAGACCAATCTCCCGAGACCTAGTCAAATACCTCAACCTCTCACAACTCTTCTTATGCTTCTTCTTTTTCACAATATACTAATGTTATGAGAATTCAGCTTCACACGAGCAAGAATCCCTCAAACCATAGCCCCTATCCCACATGACAAAGTGAACATGAAAGGACATTCAACCAAAATCTGAAAAAAAAAAAACCACCTACCCCCACCCCCCCAAAAAAGAAAATTTATTTTAAAAAAGTAAAGCTCTTTCTTAATCCCCTAACTCAAGCAAGTAATAGCACTGAGTTTTGCCTGACTTCATTAATCTTCTTTCACAATCTCTCCTTTTCCATCAGTATAGCTGCAAGACAGGAATTTTGTCAGCAAAGTTCTTCGTCCTGTCTTTGGTACAAACTACCTCCTACCATCTCAAGGTCTACTGACACTCTATGTTGTGTTTCTTAGCGAAGCAGAGCTCTCTTTCTCTATTCTTTCATTCCAGGAAGGGGATAGAGTATGTACTGACCCTGCCTGCTGGAAGCAGAGGTTGACACTCTTTCTCTGATCTTGTATGTCTAAGGAAATGGACGGTTTACCAATTCAAAGAGTCTGATAACAAAATTGAAAACACAGAACTACCCATAAGTAACATGAAAACAAATGATGAAGAAAAACAAACTCCTTCCTCATTAGTAAAAGCCATGTGAGGATAAAAAAAGGTTATGTGAACTGCTTCAGGTAAGTATAGAGTACAATGGAAAAATAACTGATAAAGGAATAGTTTTCAGGGAAATCACAACCACCCACTGTGGTATACTATGGATCTAACAGATTTATGTTTAAAAAGTACTTTTATCTTCAGTGGTGAACAGTGAGGGTGTTTACTAAATAACTTTGTCAATAAGAGGCAATACAATTTTACATTTGATAAATGGTACAGAGCTTCTGTATGTAGTTACAACAAATTAATGCTAGCAAAGAAAAAAATAACTAAATTCAAGTTTGAAAATAAATTGGAGTTTTAACTCTACATATTCTGTGTCCATAACGTAGTGGGCTTTGGGTTTTTTTAAAACTCAAGTGTTCTTCAATTAGATAAATAAAATTTATATCAGAATACAATGAGGATAGATGGAATAAGCAAAGAAAAACAAAAGAAAATTAAAAAACCCCAACAACTTAAAACCCCCCGAACTATCTGCTACCTTGAAGTGCTTCTTCATAAAAAAGAGCAAATAGAAAACATGACCGTAGAGTCACAAAGAAATAATCAACAATACCATAATGAATTATAAACTTAATATTCTATATATAAATACCAAGGATTAACTATTGGCAACTGTATTGTAATCCGAAGAACCAGTTCACTTCTCCTGCCTTTCCATGCATTCAAAAAGATTCCAAAAGGTATCAGTGACCAAAAAGCAGCAGATGCCCTTAACACTGCTAGTACACAGCCTCTTCTGCATTAGGACAATGCCCAGTTTATTTCCTTATGTCTGTTAAAGCGTATCTCTAATCTCACCAAGCACTGTGAAATTTCTGCATATGTAATATTCCTTATGAGTACCTCATTACAGAGTTCAAACTTCAGAATCAATCTGATGCTCATAACTGTAAACATAAACATAAACAAAACATTTACAAAATGAAGGCCATTATTAAGGCATACTTACATGCAAGCTTTTCCCATAGTATGGAAAGTACATCAAGTCAATCAAGCCTTCAGGAGGAAAATAACTTATCTCAACCATGCCTTCTTCCTGTGATTGGACATAGCAACAAAACTTAAAGTTAACATCTGCTTCCACAAAAATTAATGAAAAATTAGAATTATAACCCAACGATAGAGTGCAAGATCCTTAAGAAAAGGCAGCTGAGCTACAAACTCTCAGAGCAACTTCCAAAATAGATTTATTTTTGGCAAACAGTTACATGCTGCACACATCTGCTACAGTAAGGATTATTAACAGTAGTATTTAAATTAGTAATTAAGTCAAGACAGCTTGCCTTCATGTTTTGCTCACGAGTCAAAGGGGAGGGTGGAAGAGGATATTCATTGCAATGAATAACTTAACAACAACCACAAAAAAACCCCATATATAAGCTGAAATCCCAAGTATCCACAAGTAAGCCCGTGTATTTTGATGAAGCAACAGTATATCTGTATTTAAGTCATAGATAAATTTCTGTTTAAATCCAGGTTTTTAAGCCTCTCAAATTTGGAACAATACAACCCTCTACAGCCTCCTCCCTGCAATGGTGTACTATTCCTAACGTGTTCAGCTAGCCTTGGAACAGAGGCTACCCTAAAAGGAAACCCAAGTTTAAAATAGTGATGTTACTAGAGTTTCTGTGCGTCATCAGCACCTCAGAGGAACAATATACATACGCATGCCTTATCACTAGACTTTCCCCTATAATCCCAAATCTTGTAGCAAAAAGCAGCTACCTACAAAGTTGCTGCTTAATTTCTAAGGAGTCACCCAATCTGCAAGATATACAAAATATGTATATATGATTGAGCTGTCCCAGACACAGGCTATCAGTGTAACAATACACAGACACATCTCCCTATATACAATACTCCTCAGGGATTGTGTCTCCCGGCAGGATGTCAAACCACTGCATGTTCAAACCTCTAGGAAATGCCCACATCTAATCTGACTTCCTATCATAAGGTAAACATATTACCATGGTAAAGGTAAATGCCACTAAAACAACCCCCCAAAAAATGCTAAATGTATATTCAGAACATCACTGGTTGTTCAGTGCAATTCACAAGTTCAAAGTGCATTGGTAATTTTCATTGTTTTTTCTATACTACTATATACAACAGCTGCAATTTTAAAAAGATATACTACAAAGTTTAGAAGACAACTGCAGTAATAGAACTAAGCAAAACAGGAACACAAAGATTAAAAAATAGTAAAGAATAAACCACAGCTCAAGAACACCTTCTCCTTGCCTCCTCAAAACAACATACAATATGTTGTTTAGGATATAGCCACATTCTTGTTCCTCTGAAGTCTAAATTACTGCAATTCTTCAATATATATTTATTAAGTATTTTAGACCTTGAGCTAACAAATATAGTTACTAAGTAGAAATGTGTTGCTTTTCACCTTTATTCTTTATTTTATTTAAAGCTCATGCAGCTGAAGATACTCATTTTTCGAATACATTTCTGAAATAACAGTTAAAAGCACGAGAACACAGAATAACGTAAGAAATATAAATAAGAGTAGAGCTTTCTAGACCAGCTAAACACAAGGCATGCATGCAGTCATATATATATACACGCATTAGTATACGCATTAGGCTATCAATGCAATAGCAGAGTGGTTCTGGGACATGCAACTGCCTGTCTCATGCAACTGCTGGGGGGTTTGGGGGTTTCTTTAATAATTAATTAATCCTAATATCCCTACCCAATTAAAAAAAAACCAAACAACACAACAAAAACAACACCTAAGCAAAGCTGCATTTGCTGAACAGCTTCAAGAATCAGTCCATTAGTGAGTGTCGCTTTTTCTGCTTACTGTTTACAATTTCCACAAAGAGTTGCAGGCAGTCAGCAAGTGTAAAACTCAGACCACTTAGCTGAACAGACAGTCTTCCACCTCACTTACTGGGTCTTTATTAAGACTGTGTCTTAGAAAGAATAATTTTGCAGATGTTAAAATAATGTACAAAGACCCAAGGAAAGAACTTGGGCAAAACTGGTTCGTAATCATTTGAGAAGAAGAAATGGTATCATTGCACAAAAAGAGCAGTATCCATTAACAGAAACTGTAAAACATCTAAGATTTTTGTCACAAAAAGCAAGGTCACTCAGATGCTGAGTATGTTGACAATAGCAAGGCACAGTGTCATTCATACAGTCATTCTTCATTGTTGTAAACTAGAAAGTGATACCTAATAGAAAGTCAAGACAGTCACTGAACAGCGGAAATACGTGTATTTTGGAATTAAGGCCATTTTTGTTTTCCGTAGTTAAAAAAAAAATCATGCATCAAATCTACCAGTTCTCAGTAGAGATATTTTTCACTTAAAAGAATACTGCTGCAAGATGTTCCAGTGCACAGGAAATTGCGCACCTTCAGCCCAAAACTAAAGACCTAAAATGCTGATCTTCAAACTTCTTGGAAGCACCATCCTTTTTTGGCTTCTTTCTCTTTGCAGAGATCCTCAAGACTACAACAGGTCAGTTCCTCCAGGGTGCAGGAGGAAGAACCAGCTGCAATTAGTGTCTGACACTGCAAACACTCACTTCCCTGATCTACAGAAATTATGGCGATGACAGCTACCACTATGTGGGGGCAGAGGGGGGAGCATCCCCAACTATCAAGTGTGCTGACGTTGAAATCACAGATCTATTTAAAATGTTTATACTTTCAAAAAATCTCATGGGAAAAGTGAAGGGAGAAGACGAATTGCCTCACCGGAGAATGCCTGAAGAACATAAATTTCAAAGTGAAAAACTTAAATGACGTTTCAGGTGGCAAAGACTGGCAGGATGCAGAGACAGAAACAATTACCTTATTTTGTATTTGAGAGACTTGTCCTCTTAATTAATTTTTTTTTTTTTTATTTAGAAGTCAGATTGTGTGAATTCCAGGCAGACACTTTTCCAAATTGCTCTCAGTATATGTAAAACTAACTATAAAGGACAAGAAATATTTAAAAACATAGATGAAGGGGAAAGAAAAAAAAACAAAACTATGATAGTAGGTTTTCTGCTCTGCTCAATTAAATCACCCTTTAAGCAAAATCCATCTTTGTCACTCAGATGTTAAAGATTTCTGACGTAAAATTTAAGATTACTAGTGGCTTGCATCTGTGCTACAATTGCACAAATATGCTCATATATTCTGAGGCTAATACTAGTGCAGAGTTTATGTTCAGAAATGTGTGTCACCTGGATTAACTTTGCAGTACACCCTGAATTCTTTTAATCCACATTTACTGACAGCAACATAGAAAGAAAAAAACCCCATCCTAAAATACCGCAACAGAACACATCAGTTACTTTAAGACTAGGCAAACACCCTGAATAAGAGAAGCACAAATGACCACTACACTTCAACTTCTGTTATGAGCCAGTGTTTAGGGAACATTCAAATAAGGTGGCAGATGCAATGCCATTATAAATTCATCTGCAAAATGCACAAAAGCCCATCGGCTATCCTGCTCCACCTTTCCAGTGTGCACACAAGAGAGTCACAAGTCACATCCTTGCATCAATAAGATCAGAAGAGCCACAACATATTATTTCCAGGCAAACATTCACCATATCCACTGCAGAAGAGGCAGATACCATTACACAGAAGTCCTATCCTTAAGAGTTAAAGAAAGAAAAATAGAATTTTCCAGGCCTCATAAACTGATGTGAAGAACAGCATAATCCTTTAGAGTTTCAATAAGCAAGATGCAGAACAGAAATAAGGAGAAGTTCTGTAAAAATGTTGCTGCTGCTGCTTTGCTGTCTGCAGAGAAGGATGAATTGTAACCAATATTAAAGCTTTCTTAAGCAGGTAAATCATAATGAGCTAGGGCAAGAATGGACTAATTTAAGATAAAATAGATGCATTCAAAGTGGCAAAGCCTGACAAATATTTTCCCTGGAAGTCACTAAAGAACCAGTAAGATTAACAAACTTAAAATTTAAAGACACCACACTTGTGTATATCAGAGAAATTCTAACTGGTAAGAAGAATTCTATCTGGTAAAAAGCAATACTTCATACTTAGAGGATGCAAGAAAGAGGATGCATACTGTAACACACGGTACAATTTCCTTGTAACTATTTCAAAGGGTAAAAAAAAGGCAAAAAACCCCATCATGATCAACCAGATTTTTCTCAGACTTATTCTTTTGCTAGTGAAATCAGCTAAGAGGATGAGAAAAAGATTGTCTGTGATTTGCTTAGTATAGCTTTTACCACTGCTTCATAGGGCCTCCATGTAAGAAAGCTGAGGGAGTATGATCATCATAAAATAGGATTACCATCAGTATTTCGTACGTCACTTAAACATTAGTTCTCAACACCTCACAAGGTATTTCAGGTAATGAAGATGATTGTCCTGGACTCTGTTCAGTGTTTTCAATAAGGACTTGCAAGATGCAAAACAAAGTTCATGCACTGATGGCACCAAGCTGTAAGCAGTTCAAAACACTTCAGAGAACTCGATCCCATTAAAATGACCTTGAAAAATTTGGGGGGGGGGGGGAAGGTATGAAAAAAACAAAAAAAAGCCAAAAATTTTTGAATTTAAAAAAAAAAAAAACAAAAATTGAAAAATAACAAAAAAAAAATTATAAGTAGTAAAAATA
>Ga0181612_120117_pt1 | contig 18610 bp, 6 predicted proteins | sample HoacroProtozoa21_FD_119630 | JGI IMG/M metagenome (GOLD analysis project Ga0181612, IMG submission 119630) | Hoatzin crop microbial communities from Cojedes, Venezuel. Combined Assembly of Gp0051906, Gp0051904, Gp0051908
AGCATCTCTGGGCAATCTGTTCCAGTGTTTCACCATGCTCAGAGTAAAGAATTTCTTCCTTATATCTAATCTAAATCTGCTGTCTTTCAGTTTAAAGCCACTATCCCCTGTCCTATCACTACATACCGTTGTAAAAAGTCCCTCTCCAGCTTTCTTACAGGCCCCTTCACATACTGGAAGGCTGCTATAAGGTCTCCCCAGAGCCTTCTGTTCTCCAGGCTGAACAGCCCAAACTCTTTCAGCCTGTTCCCATAGGAGAGGTTCTCTAGCCCCCTGATCATTTTTGTGCCTGCCTCTGGGCCCACTCCAACAGGTCCATGTCTTTCCAGTGCTGAGGGCTCCAGAGCTGGATGAAGGACTCCCAGGGAGGTCTCACAAGAGCGGAGCAGAGGGGCAGAAACCCCTCCTTCAGTCTGTTGGCCACGCTGCTGGGGATGCAGCTCAGGGTATGGTTGGCCTTCTGGGCTGCAAGCACACACTGCTGGGTCATGCTGAGCTTCTCATCGACGAGCACCCCCAAGCCCTTCTCCTCTGGGCTGCTCTCCATATCCTCTCAAAATCCTTGAGACCATCCTTCCTATGGTTCAGGGGCTGGAAGGAGGGAATCGCTAGTTCTGCTCCTGAGATAAAACCTAGCTATTCTGGCAAGTAGAGACCAGCAGTGCTTAAAAGACAGCCTGTTCAGTCACCTGCCATTACGTTCTAACCCAAATATGGTTTCCAAGTGCAGGCCAGCAAAGGGCATGCAGTCATCACCACTTTTTCTTTCCATTGGTAAAGTGTTCCTTTCATGTACATAAGTGCAGTGTAACAGATAAGAAAATAATGATATGGCTGCAGCTTCAGCTTTATTTTTTCATCTGGTTGGTTTAACAATTAAAAATACTCTATTATAAATAGTCTAATATATTCATCAGGTGGTATCATTAAAATATTTTTTTTAACTCAGTTAAAATGTGAATATCAGTACGTTCCCACAGCAACTTTATTTAATGCAACCTAAAGGAAGTTTATTTTGTGGAGGAAAAATATGACTGGCCATAGTTATGGCCTGTAATAAGTTTATAATGTCTTCCTACTCTCAGGCTCCCCAGGAGGGGAAATCAGGACAGCACATCTTGGCAGATGGGAGCATAAATCTGGCTAGGAAGGGAACACAAGTGAGAAGCATGTCGAGTCAGTTTCCTCCAAGGATGCTCCTCGAAAACCCAAAGGTACAAAGTTGAGATGTTCCCACTCCATAGAAAAAACTAGTAAAGTAGAGCAGCAATAACTGCACTCACTCTTCTTCAGTTTTATGCCTCCCAGGGGTACAGACAATCAGGCAGATAAGTTGTAATTTTACAACTCTTTGCACCAGCTGCACTTAACGGGTCTGATTTTTACCTGTCACTAACAGCACCACAGAGAGTTAAAATGAAAGAACTATTAAAAGCCTAATGTATTTTTCATATGTAGGTTGTCTGCATTTCTAATGCTTATTTTGAAACCTTGTATGAAGCGAAAAGTGGAGGTGATAATTCATTACCATGCAAAATCTAAAAGTACAGTATGAAAAAAAATGGGGTTGTTTAGAGGTAGAGAACTTAATGCACAAGGTAAGTAATTTCAGTGAGGAGGTTCTTTGAAGAATGTTGAAAACAGTCCAAAAAGAATCATACAGGTTTCCAAAATAATAACCAAAAAATGGTTTACACAGAACACAAATTATCAAGGTTTATAGCACTTAACTAGGCCATCACCTTTAAGTTGATTCTTCCTCTTTTCCCTTCCCCCATTCTTTTTGTAAAGTGAAAAGCTACTTATTTTTCAAATTCATCTCTCCAACTCCCTTGGTCAATTCATCTGCAACAGAAGAAAGGTGGAAAAGCATCTTATCTAGACAGACAATGAGAATTTTACACAGAGGGGACTGGGTCTTATTTACCAAGTTTGTTCCTCTAAAAAATTAATGATATAAAGGTATCGGTAAACACATTGTCACATATTGTGCTGTGCAGGGTAACTTGAAATTAAGAATGTGTGCAACTACAGAAGATTAAGTAAAACTTTCACTATAGGATTGGGAGGTAACAGTGAAATATATTTTTGTACCTCTGTTTCGCTGTTAGGAGACTGATTCAGGGATGTTGTAAAGCTTTGCAGCAGTGTAGACAAAACAGGATGTTATCGCCCACAGACCAAGTATCTTTGAGTGGCAGCGTTCAATTTTTGCAAAGACAGTAAAGAGCGAGTATTACATGAAATAGGAATCTGAGCTGGGGGAATAATTATATGTTTCTGCCCCCACCCACAGTTATTGCAGAAGGCCTTTCACCTCCAAGGGCTTAAAGACCTTTCTGTGTATTTGGGTCACTGCCACGTGCATGGGAGGAGGAAAACAGCTGAGACAGGAGGCAGAGCCTGAAGGATGAGGTGCTGGTAGAGCTGGCTGCTCCCGCTGCTCTCCCAGGGGCCCGGACCGAGCAAGGGTGCAAGTGGTGCTGGGTGGGGCCCTCTCCTGCTGCCCCACACGCAGGTGGAAGAGCAGAAGGCTGCGAAGGTGGAGGGAGAAAATGAGCTGTCCTGGCAGCTCACGCTGCTCAAGCGCTGGCCTGCAGGGTAGCAGAATGTGCTCTTTATATGCCTGCCTGCCTTGCCAGTCCTGCTGTCATGTTTGGTTTTCCATGAATTTTTGGCTGCTTTTGATCACTGTTATTGGTGTGAAATTCTGTCTGCTACTGAGCTCCTGATAAAATGCCTGTTGTCCTCAGTACGACTGGATCTGGTCACTAAAACCACTTTAAATGTCACAGCATTCATGTCAAAGATTGACAGACATGAAACTAAAATGGATTATGGCAATACCTATAGGATTTTTTTTTTTTTTACCCATAGCTGTGAATTACTTCAAAATCTCATTCCCCATCATCCGTACAGAAAATCCGGATACCTGCGTTTGGCTAACTTCTAGGCTGTAGCCACATTGTAGTATTCCCTCTTTACATGCCTAATTCTTCATGTAGTTTGTGGATGATAGAATCCAGAATACAGCCAATCCTCCACCTTTCTATCACCCTTCTCTTTCCTGTTGCCTGGAGATACCATTGATCCTTCATTCACTTACGGATTTGTCCAAGCTGATTAGCACTGGGAAAAGTAATCCCTGGGCGCGGTTGGCTACTTGACAAAAGGAGCACAATGGATTTCAGGCTGCTGTCTAGCAGAAGTACAGTAAGCACTCGTGATTTCAAGTAGGAAATAGGTAATAGGGACGTATTCCGCCACAGTGTCATTTCACAGTAGCTTGTTTAGCTGGGCATTCGCTGGGCCAGTGCATCGGTACCGGGAGCGTACAAATAACCTCCCCTGTGCAGCTGAGGATGAGGACCAGAATCCTGAAAGTATCCCAGCAAAGTTTGTCTGTTATATGGAGCGAGAGGTACTTGGCCAATTTTTAATCACTGAACTTCGTGAATGACATGACAACACTTTTCTGACAGGGGAATTATTTACATGCAGTTGGAAGGTCTGCAGTGAGGTCAGAAGGCTGGCTCGGTGGCAAACTTAGGAGTACGCTTTTCAGTGAACCTGGTCTCTTGGGTACCTGCTTGGTGGTCAGCTGGGAACACGGAGTATGGCCTGAGAGCAGCCACCTTCACTGCATTTTTCAGTGTACAATATTGCCTTGTGGTTATGAAATAAGTGCAATGTTAGGGAGGATTCTGCTTTGAGTCTAAGCTTGTCTGTGGGACGTGGTAGAAGCCGTACAGTGGGCTGATACAGTGGTTTGCTTGATTCTGTTTCTTGCACCAGACACTTGCTAATGTTGCTGATGAATAGCAGGGGGAAATATGAAAAAGCCCTGAACCAAGTGATAAAATAGAGTATTAGTGTCATATTTCTGTGGCCAGATAGTCATGCGAGCCATGGAGTTACTACACAAGCTTTAAAATGTTGAGAAGGGAATTCCGGATAAGATTTTTAGTGTCCAGGTAACCTGTGAATCTAAATTCTAATAAAGCTTTTCACCAAAAAGATATGTTAAGTAGTGTTATAACTTAAGAGTACATTCAGACTCTTTTGTTAAAAAATCATGTACTTCTGCAGAAAGGCACCCAAAACCTGTACTATTTGTGCTACTCTGTTTCTGTGGAAACTGTGTGTTGGAGTGGAATAGGAAAAACAGAGGGGACAGAAGGAGAGGTGAAGTGGTTTTGGCTGAAGTCCCATTGGCCAGTCGCCGTTTCAGCCGGGGTAAGTCAGACAAGCAAGCCCTCAATGCTAAAGTCCAGACAGTTCTCTTCCCTCCTCCCCTTAACTTGGGGTGAGGGAGGAGTCTGGTTCACAGACACCCTTCAAAAAGTGGTTGCTTAAGCAATTTATGTTTTTTCTGCTGATTTTTACTCGTATTAAAAAGATGCTATTTCCAGATTTTTTATGCCACAAGAATTGTTGTCAATCAGTAATGTTGGTCAATAGCTACCTAAAGTGGTAGAGTGAGGTTTGCTCTGAAATGAGCCTTCCATCGACAGACATGTTGCACAGTCAGTGGTCTGCTGAAAAGCACCATTGTATCCTCAAAAAGACACTTTCCTGTTTGAAGACTGAGAAGACACCTTTTTAACATTCTGGGGCATCCAGAATTTGCATGTTTTTGATGAATTGCTGTGAAAGACAGCCAGCCTTGACTAATAAACTCAGCTCTTTATTTTCTGTTCCCCGATAACTTTCACTGACATTACTTTCTCCTAGATTGAGACACCTTTCTTAAAAATAACATCTAAATTAACGTAAGAATATATTGTGAATTTTTTTTCTACTGTTAATCAATATTTGCTTGCTACCTGTGGGTGTGGGTCAGGGTAAAAATTGTAACATGAAAGAGTTGTGATTGATGGCCTTATTCTGTAGACGGTGGTGGTGGTGGTGTCTGTTTCTACCCCACACGCACAAAAAATGACCAGAGTGTCATTTCAGTCTGAGGCTCCAGGTTGGAGAGGCTAGGCATTTTCCTGTCTAGCCTCAGTACGCTCATGCTGGCACAGAGGACCAAATGGAAACGTGCAGCACGTAACATTATGTCCAAAGTTCAGTAGAGAAGTCTGAATTACTGCAGGAAAAGAGGAAGGAACGGAAAAAGCAGCTTGCAAAAATGGAGACTATAGAGGAAAAGCAACCAAGGAAATGACATCATCTTTTCAAATTCAGCTATAAGTGTGTGCAGACCCAAGAATTTCAGAAGAATTTCTTACAGGCAGAAGCTAAAGGGAAGGGCCAAATTCACAGGGACAGTAGCTGTGCATGTGCAGGCCTCTGCACGGAGAAATGAACACCTACTTCTTGCTCTGCTGCTGCTTCAGCTTCTTAGTAAGACATGACAATCTCTTCAAGTCTCTCTCTGATCTCTGTGCATGGGAGTTAGCAGTCAGACATGAAGAGAGTTAACTGGAACAATTCGGGGAACCCTGCAGTCCTTTCCCTTTGTATGCCTGTAGTGTGTTGCACTGTGGCGTGAAAGAAGCAGGAAGGGAAAAGAAAAAAGCAGAAAAGCAGGCATTTGGTACCAGGCACTGGTGCTGCCTTCATTCTTTTGTGTATTAATGTTTTCATAAACTACAACTGAGTTGCAGTTCAACCTAACTTTTCAGTTTTATTTGATTTGTAAGCCTTTCTGCATTTTAGAAAAGTGTTTATTTTTTACAGTTGGCAGGTCTGACTGCACTCCTTTTGAGGTTATTCAGGCTTTGAATTTGACAGCTTAAGAAATATCTGTTTGTGAAATGCTTATTGCTATTCACCCATTTGTAATGAATAGGAAGTTCACGCCACACAAAGACATTATTGATACAGTCACAACATACCAGAAACACAATACATTGAAGCAACAATCCATTAGCCCAGGTTAGGTAGTGAAGAAAAGTGATCACATTTATATCAATATATGCTTTAGGAGACAAATTAGCCTTTTATTCACTGTAATCCATAAAATTTATCAGGCACAAAACAGAAGGCGTTAATCAGCACCTATTTGGCTCTACACTCCTCCCTACAATAGGATCTGGAACTGCCCTTTACAGATCGAGAAAGTGTGAAAAGCTCTCTCCAGTGCAGTATGAAAGTCCCATTTGAAAATCATGACAGCCATGCTAAGTGCACAACCTTCACAGAAACGCTGTGGCTCACTGCTGCGCTGCAACATCACACAGCAGCCATAGGTGGCCAGTTTCCAGACAGTGAGCTTCTTACATGCAACACACTTCTCTGTGCATAGACTGTTCTTTGCATGAGTCCATTAAGTTTTCATGCCACTGTTAGTCATCACTGGTCTACAAATAATAATTCCACTCATCTTCCTGGTGTTAGTTTTCCTGCTACAGAAATACAGTTGAGGATAGAATGGCAATTACAACATGGATTATCTTGTACAAATGCATTATATTTCCAATGCTTTCTCTCTTGCTGACAACCATATAGTCCAATAAATCATTAAAGCTTCTTCCCGCATCTTGAAGCATCCCTCTACACAGCTGTTCAATCACATACTCACTTAGGATGCAATCAGAAGAGACCTTTCAAAAAAAAATCCATAGTAAGCATGTATTTCTACAAAATGCACTTATGTAATGCGTGGGCAGCAGCTGCATCCACTGGCAGTGTACAGTATTTGCCATTGATACGATACGGAGAAAAAATGCCCTACAATACACTGCAGACAGATTTTTAGAAGGGTTCTCCAGGTAGGTTGAGGAAAACAGAACTGGCTCCAGGTAGTTCAAGGTAATCAGCTCACAGTGCTGTACGTGAGCTAAAAGAATTTAGGTTCAGGATTTTTTGTAACTTTTACAAAAACTGCAGACATGACAAGGGCAAGTCACGTGAACACCACCCTGCTCAATAACTGCTTATTGATAAAGGCACGCTCAGTTTTTCTCCGCAACACTTGCTGTATAAATACATACTCAACAAGCAGGCAGCTTGACTGACTGCATGGCTGCAACTGGAACAATGCGCCTCGGGCAAAGTCGCAGGTCAGACTAACAAACCCATGACTTGCTTTAAAGAACAAGATGCCAAATTCTGATTTTCTATTGTACGACTAGACAGTTCACATAACTGATATGGAGACAGTTGTACTTTCTGAGCTAAGAATACCCACAAAATGTCTCTATTTATTTGACTTCAAATGTATTTGAGGCACACTGGTAAAAATGTGAACAGAATTTAGACATTAGGAAGAAAGTGGTTCAACTGGTCCACGATAGAATAAATGAGAAAATCTGAACTTGGCGCAAATGAGAAAGTATTATCTTAGAACCATAACCCTGCAATTTCTCTTGCATCCCTCAATCAGAATCAAGGTGTAAGGCTCAATACTCATTTTAAAACCTCTCTTATTTATAAATCACAATATGTTCATTAGTTGAAAATAAATGTGACAATTGAAAACAATTTCTGATTGCTCAGCTTATGAAATTTGTAAAGCCAGAACTCTCTGGTTTGCAAATCGTATTTTCTCAAGTCTGAAAAAGATACAGAAATCCCAAGACAGTGTCCAAATTACACAATCATTTATATCAATCTCTTCTAATTTTAAATACTGATTCAAGTTCAGACTGGACATTATGAAAAGGTTCTTCACTGAAAGGGTGGTCAGTCACTGGAAAAGGGTCCCCAGGGAAGTGGTCACGGTACCAAGCCTGTCAGAGTTCAAGGAGAGTCTGGATGATGCTCTTAGACACATGGTTTAGTTTTAGGTAGTCCTGCGAGGAGCAGGGAGTTGGACTCAATGATACTTATGGGTCACTTCCAACTTGAGATATTCTATGATTCTAAGTTCCACAGGTACATTTTAAAGAAAAGATGTAGAAACTCCAGCCAAAAATCCTACTTTCAAACAACTTTGGCAATTAAGATGCAGATATGTTCCATTAAAAAGTGCTAAGAAGATGCTGGCCTATGAAACCACTACTTTGTTTTATGAGTAGTAAAACCAATGAAGGTTGTTTTTTGATAGATTTGTATCCTGTGTTCCCTACGTTTGCCCACCATGATGCCATAAAAATATTCTCCCAGTCTTCCTCTGCCTCCTGCACTTCTCTCCATTACTTTTGTCTCTCTTCTATATCTCACATGCTTTCCCCCCACCTTGTAATACTTCTAGTTCATTTGTACATCATTCTAGATGCCAGCTTTGCCCTCTGCTTGCTCTTTTCCAGCCTGTTGCCTGGATCACAGCAGGAGAATGGGTTGACTCACCAGTGAGGATGCAGCAACTCCTGCCAAATAGAGTAGAAGGCTCCTGAGTTCTCCGTCCCTTGCTGTTAATAGAGACATTAATAGTGTCTGTCCTTAGTATCCTTATAGTAACTTTGAGACTTCTAACCTTCTGCCAGCTTGCACTCAGTACAAATAAGTAAGTTTCCACTTCAGAAAAAAAAGCTTAAGATTGTAATTTTGAATGAGGTTAAATGAGTTACGACATAAATAAGTTATTTAGAGTTAAAACTTTAAGAAACTAACTAGAAATTTCTGACATTTGCAAATGTTGTAGTGCTAGCGTTTATTGGCATTTTAAAATTACTGTGTTGTGAGATGTAGTACTTATGCAGGAGAGAGCAATTTGACATATATTTCTGTTTAGATTCAAGATCTTTGTCCCTACAAAAGGATGGTTTTCCAATTTAATTAAATGCTGCTTGAATAAAAAAACCCTATGCCTGTGGTTAACTGAGTGTCTGGTCTTCATTAAGAGATGTCTTTGTTTTATTGCTTAGAAAACAAACAGAAATGCAGCATAATAACAAACATGAAACTTTTGAGATAGCGCTTTTGCAGTTTTCAGACACTGCAAACAGAAGGTGAGAGTTAGCGTACCATGACCTCATTAATTAAATTAAACCTTCCTTAAAGGATAAACGTAGTAAAAATAGCAATGTTTTTAAATTCTAAATGCTTAAATATATGGGGCGAATTGTTAGTATATACAAATAGGGATTATTCCTTTAGCCAGAGGTCAAGCCTAGGAAGGCCCCACAAAAGTAACTCTTAAGAAACAGGAAATCAATGATATGCTACTTTAAGAAAAACAGGGAAAGAATCTGAAATATCTATGTGCTTTTACTGCCAGTTGGGGTGGCATGAGTAAGTAGTGATTGAATTCAGAAAAAAATAATTTTTATACAGACAGTATTCAACAAACTCATTATTGCTCTAAAACGGTCTAAACTTTCTCAAGTCCTGTCTAAACTGCAGAAATGTTGTGCTGCACAATATACCCTAACCCTGGTCCCTGAGTGCCTCCAGACTGGAGAACAGACCAGAGCTTGGTACAGCTGCTCGCTGGCCTCATGCCCAATTCCTATTCCACCCATCAAAACCAGGTGGTGGAGAAGGTGAAGTGTAACTGGATTTCATTTCAGTGCAAGGCTGAGAAACAGCTGGAGATTGTGGGCCCTGCATTTCAGATCCACTCAGTGATCTACTGGCCAATGAGACTGCGACAAATTGCTACATGAAAGACTGTAATTTAAGGTCTGAGATCACAGGAATAGTTCTTAGCTCTGCAGATCCTGTGTAACTACAGCTTGTATTAACAAATTTAAGCTAACTTTAACTAGTTGGCTTGCGTTTATCCAGCAGTGTGGCCTGCTAATTTTCTAGGTTACTAATTCATTAATTCAGTAATTTAGTGCAGAGTAACCACAGGTCACCAATAACAGGGTGCTGCTATAGTACCCAGGCTGGCTCACTGAAAGCTAAACCAGACCTGCTTATGCAAGTTGCACATGTATCTTTGTCTGAAGTGGGCGTTTAAAAAAAATTCAGGAAGGCTTGTTTGATCCTGACAGCAAAAAACTAAAATTACTAGTCTATGATGAAAGGCTGAACCATTTCTTCTCAGAGAGAGGAAAAGTTAAAGAGTTACATAAGGCCACTGATGTCCAAAAATGGGCCAGGAGAGGAAACATGGCTTGCACTTTCATACCTTGTGATCTCTTCCTGAAAAGGTCATATTAGGAAATGTTCTTGAAGTCCTCTGAGTCTCATCTTATCTGTATAGCTAAGAGGATAAATTAAAGTCATGTTTTGCTTACTTGGTATCCATCCCACCTGTTTTGCAGTTTTTCTGGGGGCCTGCACAATTCAGTACAACTTCTATTGTCATCTGTCTACTTACTCATTTTCCATTTACCTCCCAACTATGAGGGACCACACAGCAGTTTATGTCCCTGTTTCCACATGACTTTCTCCATTTCCGTACAGCTATTTCCATCAAGCAATGCAAAAAGAGACTCTCTGGGATAGCTGTGTTCCAGAATGCTGTGACCTAGCTGGAGACTTGGACAACCTTCTCGTAGTCCTCTGGGGTAAGCACAGCAAAGAAGGTAATTCTGAATGGCACACTCTTACAGATGACTACTTTTTGTAAGTTTTAGGAGGCAAGGATCAAGCACAGAGTAATTCAGTGCCAGAAAAAGAAAACCAAAAGCCTCAAATGGCATCTGCTGGCACAATCACATTGGACAGCTTTTCAGGCAGGACAGTTTGTCTCAGATTTTACACTGGGGCAAAAAGGGCTATACTATGGGAAATTCCTGCAGCAGAGATAGTGAAGCGGTAACCTAGCTATGGAGCAGACCTCAAAAACCACCAAATGGACAGAGACCATGGGTTTATCAAAGGACAGACTTGCATAGAAACAGAACTGATGACAGAGTCACCAGGCAAAAGGTCTGTTCTTTGTTATGGATAGAAATACTGCACCACCACAGTATAACCTATGCAGGTATTAGTGTCAGGGATAGCAGATGGCACAGTGTGACCCTTCTTTTGGTTAGGGACAGGAGTTGCATCACTCCCCTGTCTACTTTTCTCCCTTGGGCGCCGTATCCTAGTGGGTATGTGCACATATGATCCAACAGAAATTCCAGCTGAGGAAAATTTACCTATGCAATTAACGGTTTACTCTAGCCATGGTTTAACTGGTAACCATTAAACTTACTCAAAGCTGGGATTAGAGGTTTAGCAAGAACCAAGTGCATATCTTTTTATCTACACCTACTGAAATCTGTGAGTGTTATACAGGTAGTAGCATTAAAGCACTGTTCCAGAGACTGCCGATGGCAAGTCCCACTTGTATTATGTGAAGAAATAATTTTGCGCTTGCAGTGTTTGGTCTCCTGTCACGTTTAGTTCACAGTGTGCTTTCCGGCCAAAAAGATAAGAATCAGATTTATTTTTAGCTAGACTTGGCATCCTAATTCAGTATCCTTTTAATGTTCAACTGTGTATTTTCCCTGTTCCTGCTCAATGAGTCTTACAAATGATTGAAATGTGAGAAAATCACAGCGGTCAGTGAAATTGCTGGAGAGAGCTAACCTCCCGTATCTGTTCTACAGCTTATTGGCTCTCTCCATTCAGCGGTTTGCTAATTGGTCACCAGATTATAAGAGCCTCCCACCATATGTCGGGAAAAATTGTTTCTTCCTCCAACCTGGGACCTCCAACTGATTAATATATTCTCATGGCACTGCTGTTTGAAACCGTAACTGGTAAACATCCCTTTTATCTGACAGTCTCAGTCCCTGAGCAAGGGCCTCCTAACCATCACAAATTCTGTGTTAAGAATGCATTAATATGAAATACTATAGGCTCTGTAGACTGGCAGCATAGGATATAACTGTTTCTAAATAGAAAAGAGAGATGAAAGCATAGTAAGCACATAAAATATTAATCTAAGGCTTAGTATGATACAAAATGTTACAGGGTGATGCTTTTTTTTTCTTTTCTTCTCTTTGTGGGCAAAATCGGATACATATTTGGTGGAAAGGACCCTGATCCAGCAAAGATTAAAAATAAAAAGAAAACCCAAAAACCAAAATAACAAAGATTCAAGGATAACCTGCTGCAAATAAGTCTTGGACACAGGCCTAATGTGCATCTTAAGTTCTACTGAAAGAGGAGCTGGGAAGAAGGAAAAAGTAGTTGCAAATAACTTAGAGAATAACTGGGAAGTTAGAATACAAAAGTTACAAAAACAAGTATAGATTTTTGAGTTGCTCTTTCCCCTCATGTCCAACAAGCTGCAGTCCCCACATCTTTACCAGGCTGTATGTGATATACAGGGGACACATATTTAACATCATTGGGTTCTTCAGCTGTCTAAGCAATTCCAGATTTTATAAGGGTAATAGCCAACCATGAACTGCTGCAATGGAAGACCACCCGGACAGATGTACTTCTTTTACTCGAGGACCAGGCTGGCTGTAGAGAAAAGGAGACTAGCATGCTGGCAATGCAGATTTCTCTTACAATTGAAATTACTGGTAATTTCACTGCAAATAAGATTTTTGTATATTTTTCTTATGTGCAAGTAGATTTCCAGTACTATTTCATATGGTACTTTAGTTTGTAACAGAATTCTTGAACTATACATTATTTTGAGGAAGGAAAGAAGAGACAGGGAGCCTTATTCAAAGATTTGAAAAGGGCGGACAAAGATGCTATAACCAGAACAGTATTAGATAAATTGATATGTGGACAAAACCATCGACATCATCACATTTCCACATGGATTTCAACTACAATTCAAAGGAAGAGACAGAAAAGGCACACACTGTTCTCCTGGATTTTCAGTGATAGGAAGCAAACTCTGAGTGTATGCGCTGGGTTTAGCAGTGTGTTGCGTTCACAGTAACATTTCTTGCTTCTGTCCCCGTAGAAATGGTACGGTGTATTCAGAAATGATGCAGTGCATTGTTCCATTGCATGCAAATAGTGCTGAGCATATTGGTAAACAAACAGATTTGGATGTATCCTATCATCAACTAATCTGATGTGTATTCTATTACCATTTTGCAATTGTTTCTTGCCATTCTGCTTTTTCTGCTGTTTTCTGTGATTATGCTCTTAGTTAAAGCATAATCCATAAATTAGGATAGAGGAGGATATTGTAGGAAATGGATTTATGTGTCTATTGTAACTAGTGTTTGCAGGGAATAAAAGCCTTATTTTCAAAAGAGGTTAAAGTCAGGTATCAGGACAAAGAAGAAGTCATTGTCCTACACTGGATTTCTTCCTCACTAGGAACTGAAATAACCATAATCCTTTAGTTTTGCGCTTAATCCCTCTCTATATCAGGGCAGCCCAGCTAGTAAAGTACTGAGTGCTCTGGAAGGTGGGTAAAAACCCTGATGCTTAGAAGTTACTGTAAATAGATGGACATATTGTGTGAATGCAATTTTACATTGTAGTGATTTTAAAGGCCTGACTTGAGTAAATACTGCAATGAAGACATACTCTTTGGTGACAATATTTACATTCTTAATGTTTATTATACTATTTTGCAGCTCTGAATGCAAAAGCATGTGAATATTTCCTACTACAGTTATTTGTGTTACTGCAATGAACAGCAAAATGGGTGTAAAACATGATTAAATCTAACCCAAAAAATCAAGCCCACTGAATTAATTTCTAAGAAACAATGCACAAGACCAAATTGCAATGCATTAATTCTCTGTGCTTTGAGTGAACATAGCTGGCTGCTTATAATATTTTCACTGTTATTTGATGTTACGCATCTTATAGTAGGAGCATAGGGAATTTCATGTGCCTAGAGGTGCATGATCAGTCTTTATTCAGTTCTTTGAAAGTAACAAAGTTCATTTATGAATGTTCTTTGTGAAGGCTGGAAAGAAATACCAGCTGGCTAGCAAGCCAAGCCAGTTCTGCTTTTATTTTAACTATTAGGTATAACATTTTCTGCTTTTAAAAAATTCATTTTGATGTTTTGGGTGGTGTAGATACGGTATAGACATATCCGGATAGAATGAAACTGAATGGCGGGTTCACACATTATGAACCAGGCTGGCAATGCTTCTGACTATTGAAGCTGGCTGACATTCCACTTTGTAAGATCCAGTTACTGTTAACTTTGTAAAAATTTAATCATATGGGATGAAATAGCCCATGCTGAGTAACGAAATAATTCACACATTTTAAAGAATGTTGTTTTGATCTTACCAAAAGAATCCTGAGAAAATTCTTGGCTCCAGTGTGCAGCCAAGACTGACTAAGCAGAAGTGGCACTGTTCTGTGCCTTAATGGTGAACAATAGTGTAATGATAACTGTAGCTGCTAATGCACGGTTCCCTGTGTCACTGAGCCACCATTTACCAAATGGTTGCTTCCTACAACACAGGACAAGCTTACTCTGCTGTCAAGATGAAGTTCTCGAACTGTACCCAGACAAACCAGTTTGGCCAGTGCTTCTTTACTGGCCATTCCCCTAACAGAAGTTTATTTCAGAATGCATTGTAACCTGAAAGTTTGCAAAGGAATACTGGTCCTTAGTGAGATGCAGCAGGGTAATGGCTGTTAATTTCCCAGAAAGGTGTTGGTGAGGGTGTTGTAGCAATGTCGCACTGAAGGATGTGTGAAGAAAGGACATCTGGGGCACTACTGACATAACATGGCATCATCCTACTAGTCAGATGGTGTCTGAGTTTTCTGAAGGCTGTGAAAACATCTTGTATCAAGCAAAAGTACAGAGGAGATTGTGGAGAAGAAAGAAGCTTTATTCTTCAAGAGAAAATGAGTCAATTGCTTCCTCTTACATTAAGCTTGAGCTTACAGTTTGTGTCTTGTTGTTTTCATTGTGACTATTGTTTGTGTAGTCTAAGCCAACAGAAAAGGAAACTGGGTAAGCCCTGGAGCTGATTTCTAATGGATTCTCATCTCACTGGTTGGCAATCCTTGAGTAGGAAGCTGAGATTTCATAGAAAGGGGCCTTCATATCAAAGATGTGCCTTTGCAATCCCTGTGAAAATCTTCTCAAATTTGGCCAAATTATAAGACTTTGTAAAACAGCATTTTGCACATGTCGGATGGAGACATGTGAGAGTTTAATACTCAAGTCTCAAGATATTCCACGCTCACTTAGCAGATAAATCTCTCACACACACGACCAGACTGCATAGCTGCCATTCAGAAAGAAATTGTAGGCATGAGTCCAAACCACCATTGCATCACTGCTGAAGAACTTTCTCTATAATTGCTTGTGTTGTGTTTGATCAGGAAACTGAGAGCTGTTGCTAATCTTTCAGTGATCCTCTCTTCCCTTGCTGGCCTTTAATCAGCATGAGGAAGAAACCACCCAATTTAAACAGAGAAAAAAAAGGCCATAGATTGCAACACAGAGATGAGGGAGGTTGAGATGGGAAGGGCAAGCTGGGTAAAGAGCTGTGAACCAGGAGGAGAGGGGGCTAATGAAGAAATTTAAGACAAGGACCCATGAAACTGGAGCACGTTTAACTGAAGGGATGTTTGGGAGCCTGCTGAAGTAACGGGGGAAGCTAGAATGAGTCATTCTGGAAATCTGGGCACTTCAACACGAGAAGAAATATTATCATAAAAATATTGCCACAGTCTGTTGTAATCCTATTTCAGATCTGAGTTAAGTCATGCCAGTTCATGCGCTATTTTAGACTACATACAATACATATCTGGGTTGATGCAGCTATTTCTGGGCACAGGTAACTTTTTAATTTCATGTAAAATTGATGTTAAACTGGTCTGCTTTGTCCTTTCTATCTTCCTCCTTTTGTCAGTAATCCTAATTAACTTGATAAACAAGAATTCTCTACCAATATTAACTCCGTGCAGCTGGCATACACTGTATCATTTTATAGATGAAAGTGAGTCAGGTGAGTCATGTAATTTGATTTAGGAAGAGAACAATGAATCAGTGAATGAGCCAGGAAGCTAAATGCAGGAATTTCTGACCTCCTGTTTTTTCTGGAAATCCCAACTCATGCTTCCTGCTATTTTTTCTCCAGTTACATTACTGAGATAACAAGCCTAATTTTCTTGTTTAATGTGTGTATTGCTCCTGTTAATGTTAACTGGCTACACTCAAGCAGTATATATATACTCAAGCCAACAGTCCTCCTGACTTTAAAAACAAACACAGCTTATTAGTTATTGTTGCTTAATACTTCCTGTCTGTAAGTTTGTTGTCTGTATCGCTCAAAACCAAGCTGAGAATTGTCCTCTTTGCCTTTTTAACATGGGGAAGGGAAAAAAAAAAAAAAAAAAAGGACACTGGTAGCCAGAAAATTCTTTAAGTGAACAAGAGAAGGACAGACGCGTTGTTTGTATGCCTACACAAGTGTATCACACTTAAAGAAATGCGGTATGGGGGTGGGAACTGAAGGAACAAGAGACAACCATGAAAGGCGAGAGCATGAGAAGGCTGGACCTGCATATTAATGAGAACTCTCCTTTAGTTGGGAATTTCCTTTCACTACATTGTTCTTTTTCCACCACCCAGAGATTTTTTTTTCTTCCTCTGCCTTGTGTATTATTTCTCATTTGTTGCATTCTGTGCTGCAAGAGCAATATGAAGTTGGCCAATATCCTCATTTCTGAGAAAGTGCAGTTCAGAGAGCATGCTACCACACGGTGGGAAAAGCAGTGCTGAAAGAAACTGGTACAGAAATCAGAGCAAAAGCTTCCAACGTCCTTCTGCTGAAGGAAAAACTTTGAATTACTCTCAGAAAGACAACAATATCATGTTTACAGGACTGCTGCTAGGTAACTTTCTATTCTGTACAAATGTATTCCATTCACATCTGAAAAGTTAAATGTCTTCTTGTGTATGTGGGATATTTAAAAGCTAGGTGAAAAGGAAACAAACCAAACACCTGTGAGCTGTCAGGTGACTGGTCCAAACTACATTATAAACATATAAAAATATAATTCCATAACTTGATATTTTCTGCTCCTCCTCTCCCCCTGATGTTTGCACCTAAGATCACTTAAATCTGTTGTTGTCTCTCCTTTCTGCAGAGGTCATATCAGCTAATTCTCATAGTGTGAGAGTGAATGAGCTCTGTGGTAATCCTTGTAACAAAACAGGCACCTGTTCCCATATTATGTGCAAAGAGAGACAGCCAGAAACAGATACATTCTGACTCAGTCCAAGTATTATGTTGTATACTGATTTTACAAATGCCTTCTTTTGCTATTTAGTCTGACTTCTCACTTGTCTCACCATTTATTTTTGAAAAAGTGAACTTACAATAAGATGTACATTGAAATAAGGATAAAGAATTTCATTAAAATGAGTCAACTAAACATAATCCAGGGTAGATCCATTCTTAACCACCACATACCTCGAGTTATTTCAGTAATTTTTTGAATTTTCACTTACTGCTTGTGTTCTCAAAAAGGGAGCTACACTCTCAAGAATCTGAGGAATAAGATGTTTTTTATTTTCTTTTGTGAAACACACCTAGACTCTACTGACCTTAATTTACTCTCCAGTTAGTTAACTGCACACGGTAATCCTCTATATATACATATAGATTCTCGGTGATTTTTTTTGCACTTCTGCATAAGCACCCTCTGAGTGGCTCTTTGGGGGTGGGGCAGGGAAGAAAACAACAAAACCCAGGAAAAATAAGGTCCAAAATTTGTGTCCATTAGAAATGAAAGAAATTCACTGTGTAGTATACACCCACCTGATTCTAACATAATTCCTTCTCTGTGCGCTAGCAGATTGTTCCCTCGCCCTGATTATGTTGCTGACATTATGCCCGTGAGGGAAATTCCTTCCTGACTCCAGATTTGATGAATTTATAATCCTGTTGATGTAAGCAAAGCTCACTGTACTTATCTAAGACCCAATTGTCCAATCAGTTCTACATATAAACCTCCTGTTGAACTAAAGAGAATTGCACACAAGCAGCTGAAAAGATGATTGAGACCCTGATATGGTTTCTGCTCTATATCCATAGCTTTAAGCCACACTGCCCTGACAAAGGGAAAAGCAGTCTCACTGCTTTCTCCATCATCAGCTGCTGGTCTCTGCCATTCTCTGTACAGGCACAAGTATTCATGCAGGAGCACAATTTAATCAGTGAAGCTAAAATTAGCCTGGAAACAAAGGGTAAATGTGTAATCTGCTTTTTAATATTCAACTATTATTAATTTTCATGCATCTAAACTTCCTGAGCAGAAAGTCTTCAAAATTTCAGTACAGTGTTCTGTTGCCTCACCTATCACACTCAACTATCACTGCAAGACTAACCACAACAAGGGAGACATGTAACACACCAACACTGCACCTTACCAAGGACTAGTTTATACTGAAAATGTTTTCTGGTCTTGTTTTATGATGGAGGATGGGACACAGAAAAAGTTTTGATTTAGAAAGGCATCTGCAGTGCCTCATGAGAGCTGTCGTTTAGGAACTTCATGGTCCTATTGTTTTCTGTTCACCAGGCTCTCTAGTCAGACAATAAAGTATTATACATTGTGGCACCTCCTCTTCGAGTTGTCTAGCTTTATCTTTCTGTTCCCGTCCCACTCCTAAGCTGAACTACCCACAACTAGGGATTCAATTTTCTGTCTAGTTGAAATCTCAATGATCCAATTACTTAAAACCAGTGATTACTGCTACTTCCCTTCACTCTCATAATAAATACCTTGACTGCAGCTGCTTTCAGATCTTCATCCTTACAGCTTCTTTGCCATTTAGAGAGGCAGTTCTGCCTCAAAATTTAATGACTGTCCCCTGCTGTCTTCCAGTTAGTGTGCCCTTGAACTCCAGTCCCACAGATCGGAA
>Ga0181612_160030_pt1 | contig 18609 bp, 14 predicted proteins | sample HoacroProtozoa21_FD_119630 | JGI IMG/M metagenome (GOLD analysis project Ga0181612, IMG submission 119630) | Hoatzin crop microbial communities from Cojedes, Venezuel. Combined Assembly of Gp0051906, Gp0051904, Gp0051908
ACACAAGACCAAGAGAAAAATTAAACTTTTCTACACCAAAAGAGTGCTTTTACAAAAATATTTCGTAACTTTGCACTTGCTAGTTGAATTCACCAACGCATTTATCTATTTCTTTCTCGTTAAGTCCAAATGCTTTGATAACCTTTTTAACAAGGTCTTTTTCTTCGCCAGAAAAATTACCATCTGCATTTGCGAGTTCAACGAGTTCTAAAATAACGATTCTCTTTACTTCATCAGTCGCAGAATCAGCTAACTCTTTAATCACAGAATCAATATCTGAATTAAAATCATAATCAGTAAGATCCATCTCTTTCGCATAAAGATTCATAAATTTTTCCTCTTGGCTAACGACTATGCCATCAGCTAGTGCAAGAGCTTTTGCCAAAGACATAAAAGCTCTTTTTTCTTTGTCATTTAATTTTGCCAGAAACATAATTTTCTTTTTTTAAGGTTTTACATATATTATAGTTTATCTCGTAGAATTTCTCTTTACTCATTTTGTCTTTGAAAAATATTTCATAACATTCATCAACACGACAGAACAATGGTCGTTCTTCATATACGGAACAAAGATTACCTTCTAAATACTTGCAAACGCCATCGCCTCTATCCAACTCTTTAAAGATATCATTTTTCCAAATATTACGGCAACAGATACCACATTTATCGCATTTGAACATTACTCAAATCTTAAAACAGAATTCTTATCATTCATAAAGTCATCAAAGGTTCCCTCTTTCCACGGCAGTTCAATATTCAACCTATTGTAAATGGATTTTAATTGAACATTCAAAGTTTCAGGGGAACTCGTCTCATCAAGAACTTTGAGGGCATCGTGATATACAGCAACTTCCTTTTTAAAACTATCAATGTCTATTTCCATTAATTTCGCTGCATATTCTTCCAACAGAGCAGCCTGTTGCTTGTAATATTGGATAAACTTTTCTATTGTGGGAAATTTATTTAGATACTCTACAATTCTGTTTATTATAGGATTCCTGTCCAAGAAATACAAAAGAGTACAGCTCAAAACACCTGTTATCAATGTGCCACAGAAAGTTTTTACGACATCACCTATTCCAAAAGGAAGTGCACCAAGAGGTGTTTGATTAATCAATTCTGAAACCAGATAACCTGTAACCACACTCGCTCCTGTCGCCAATATTTTAGCAGCAGCTCTAATCCTCTCTCCAAATAACAAGTCATCAGGATTCCATAATAATATCTTTGTAGCTTCAACAAGAGATGCCCAAGACTGACGGATTATTTTAACTGTATTCTTCGCGGTAGTAAGGAATACATTACATAGTGTGGTAACAAGAGAAGACAAAGCACCAGCTATACTGCCTTCTATAAATTTACTCCAAATTTCCTTGAACTTACTTTTGGCATTATCATAACCCCTTTTTACACCATTCGCAATCTTTTTGAGAATATTATTTGATGTCGTGTTTTCAGATTTAAACTCTTCCCTTATTGCAAACCAAATTTCACTCAAAACCACACCAATAGCTTGTCTAAGTCCCATTTGTACGCTTAACTTAGCAGTGGCAGAAGCAGCATCTTTAAAGAAGTCAGGACTGGTATAATATTCTCGATTAAGTTTCGTTTCGTATGCTTGTTTCGCTTTCTTGTGGTAATCTAATAGATTTTTTTTAGTCGTATCATCAAGTTCGGGATGTGCCTCTACGTATGCCTTCATATCTAACATATCCATTGGTGCATCACAACCATGCTCTTTTCTGTACTTATCATTAACCCCTCTCTGCCAAGCTCCCATTGAGGCATTAAGACTTTTGTTCGTCCATACAAGATTCTCTGGAGCATTTGCTAAATCCACACCGTCTAAGCCTGACAATATCCTTCCTCTGTCTTCGTTTATTGATTTTGTTTCTATAACGTGGTCTAATTCTGCTTTACGCTCAGAAGAGATAGATTTAGTGTGACCATAAAACCCAACTTTGTTGTTTGTATATTTATCATCTATATCCTTATAATTTTGCAGCCATGCATCTTTTGCCTCTCTTTTTGCTTGCCGAAATCTATCATCTGCATGATAAGCTCCAAAATCATATTGATTACGGTTTTCATACTCTGATGCATTTTTCTGACTTTTATATACCATATTGGCATCATTTCCAATCTGACGGACATTATGAATTGTATCGACATTTCCGCCATGTTGGTCTTTAATAAACATATCAAGCCCAAAAGATGTAATTAAGCTTCTGATAATAACATCCTCATATTGTTGAAACAGCCCTCCGTAAACATTTTCCGTTGGTGCTGGTTGCGCCTCTATATTAATTTTTTGGACAAAAGTCTTCTCCATATTATTTTATTACTATATTTTCCATAAGTACTCTGCTTCAAATATATGATCAAGGAAATATTTTGCAACTTTATTGTAGTTTTTCTCATTGGATAGCTTCATATCAAATCCATTTTCTTCCAAGACTTTACAGATTTTATCCCACTTAACTTTCCCCCATTTGTCACGCGCATACTTATTTTTAAATCCTATCATATACAAGGCTGGAGCAAAATTCCCTACTTTGGCCTCAATCTCCGGGCTAAAATCCAGCCAATTTACCAGACACAGAGCCCGTAAACATATTAAAGATCTCAAAGAAACTAATTCGTTATTCCATAAATTCATAGGATTATCTTTCGCCTCCTTGTAAATCTTCTTAACTTCATCAGGAGCTTCTTTTAAATTCTTTGTTTTTTCACTCCACCAGCTATATTCGGCTTTTAAATTTGATTTGCGCGTTTTTATAACCAACATTTTTCCCTCCAAGCTTTTTAAGTATTTCGGGGTATCTATGGAGACTGTTTGGGAGACAGTTTCTTGATTTAATGGATTTTTGACAGATGTGGTTTCAACATTATTATTTTGTATAGGTTTCGAAATGAATTGGCTTTGATTTTTATCCAAGTTATTCGATGGTTTTCCATTTTCAATCAAACTTTTTTTTTATAATCAGACGAAATGCCTAACAAATCTTCTAATCTGTTTAAAGTTTCCTTTTCGCTCTCGTCTAATTCTTTACTTGAATCTTTCATACCATCTACACATTCTTTGAAATCTTCCACTGTTTCATTGAAATCATCTGCCGTGTCTTGTAATGACTTTAACTCTTGAACAGAATCATTGAATTCTCCAAAACTATCTTTCAAATCTGTAACTAAGCCCTCTAAAGAACGCTTAATATCTTTTATAGTGTCTTGTGCTTTTTCTGAATACTCCTTATAAAATCTCTCATTTTCTTCCCTTGAGCTATCTATACCTTCTTTGCAACTGCCAATGAAATTTTCCATTTGCTTTTTACCAGCATCAGTCATTTCATTTACAGCACCAGTCACTCTATCAGGTATCTCACTCATATATTGCTTTAAAGCATCAAGGTTGTTAAGCATATCACTATGTTTGTTCAAGATTTCCTTTTGTGCCTGGAAATAGTCATCAGTTCTACGAGCAATATCCTTTATATCTTCTTCATAATTAGGAATTTCGTTGATGCTATTTTTTAATTGAGATAATTGTTGCTCTAAAGCCGGAATCCTGTTATTGATTATGTCATTAAGAGCAGTGTCTCGTTTTTCTGCTCTTTTTTCTGAAGCAGTGGCGTTTTCTTTCATTTTCTGCGCAACTGTTGATGAAAGAGTATCTATTGCTCCTTTCATAGATGAGCCTAAAGTGGAAACTCCATTTGTAAAATCCGATGCAAGCTTCGTCTCCAGTGCTTTAACAGCCTCATTATTTTTGAGCGTTTTTTCACTTATATCTTTTAATTGTTTCTCTAATGCTGGTATAAGACTTATGATGTTAGCCAAAGATTTATCCCGCTTTTGTGCCATTTGTTCAGAGGCTTTAGAAGCCGTCTCCATCCCATTAGTAAAAGAAGAAGAAAGGGTTTGGAAATGAGACCTGTAGTCTGGAATGCTGTCAACTCCTATTTTTACTCGATCCAGACCATTTTTAATACTTTCCGAGAGTCGTGCCTCCAATAAGTCAATAGCTTCTTGGTTTTGCAATGCCAATTCCTTAGCAGCATCATTCTGTAAATAGAAATAGGCAAGGATTACAGGTATTGCCACTATTACGAACAACCAAAAATCGGCCAATTCTGTATAATAATCCACTATTGCTGCAGCTGCTATAGCTACAATGGCCACCAATGTTATAATTCCTATTTTCTTCATATCTTTAATTAATTGTTTATATTGTTGCTATTTAGTTTCTTTTGTAAAGAATACTTGAAATAATCAGACATCTTAAGGCTTTGGGATTATTACCCAATATAGCCCATTGTCTGGCTAATTCCACATAATCGAGAACAGGCTTTAATTTGTTCAAATATTTATCATCTGAAAAATTTGCCTGTATCTCTTTAACGAGTTTTCTCTCATACTGATTTATAAATTCTAACATAATTATGATGTTATAGTTATCTATTCTTTTTCTAACTTTGATAAAATTTCTTTACATGAATCTTCTATATATTTTGTAAATCCTTCATGTCCTTTATCTTTATAATATTCAAAAAACTTATTAATAAAATTAGAATCTACATATTGTGTCATTATTTGTACGACCCTGTCTGATTTTAATTTTTCCTTTTTATTACTGTCCTCATCTTTAAAATCATAATATAACTTCATCTTCATCGCCAATCCAGACCGTCTATTTATAGCATATTCTAAATTTTTTCTTATAGAATCACAACTTTGTGAAACAACGTATCTATTTGATTGATAAAGTTCAGTAATATTTTTCAAACCTTGATTTCCATCCATAATCACAACATTGAATTTTTTATTCTTATAAGATTCTTTTTGCTCATCTACATTTTTTTGTTCAGACATCTCTTCGTCCATAGATCCTCTTTTTGCACCAGTTGTCAAGACAAGATTTCTTGAATAGATATCTCTCGATGACATCTCCTTATCAGTCTCCTCAATTAGTTTTCTTAAAGAATCAGTGGTATGATTCCATCCATCATCAAAAAACACAAGAGAACAGATATTTATATTATCCGTCAATAAATTTAGAATATTTTTAATCTCTGTATATTTGGAAATACAGGCTATTACGAGAATTATATTACATAATGCTTTCTGTGTCGCAGGTACAAAAACCAGAGCCTTGTTCCCGACATTCTTGATGTGCAGTTTATTTCCAAGCCAAGGTATTAAGATATACGTTTTGTTAATATCTATTTTTCCTTTATATTCTTCATTGTCTTTTAAAGCTTTAAAAAGACGATTCGAGAATATACTCCATTTAAAAGATGATGATTCTGGACTCAGACATAGGGAGCATTCCCTATGTCCGAGTTCACATAAAATATTTTGTATGTCTATATCGTTACTCATCACGCTAAAGTTGCCAAACAATTATTCCATTTCTCTATATCTTCATTTATAGAGGCCTCATTATGTTCTTTCAAAATCTGCTCTATTTGTGCTTTCTTTGACTCCATCTCGTTTAAAATCATACCTTCAGTTGTGCGCAAATAAGCATCCTTAACGTCAGTGAGCGCATCCTTACATCTGGTATAAAGCATATTTTTAAAATCGTCAACACTCTTATCAAATTGCATCTTGGCAGAATCTTTATAAAGACTCACGACTCTTCTATTGCGTTCCTCTTGCAATTCTTGAATCTTTGACGCTGTATCCTTACTGATTCTCTCAGCTTGCCTTGCAGCCAGTTTCTTTCTTGTTTCCAGTTCTGCTTCTTTATCCTTAATAGTTCCTAATCTCCGTCTCTCCGCTATTGTTTGTTCTAGTATAAGCTTGTTTTGATCTTCTATATTGCGACGGGCATCACTATATTTTTGTTCATATTCCTTGTCTATCTCTATTGTTGGGGGATCTATTACCTCTCCCACCTTTCCGAACCAATATGACAAAGACAGATAATCAAAGATATTCGCTTTTTGGGGAGCCACAAAGTCTCCAGCGGGAATGAGCTGACGCATAGCATTTGCTCCATGTTGTTCATACAAATCATTTTTACGCTGCACCTTGTCTAAAACACCAGGTAAAGCCTTGAGTAAAGTTGCACTATCCTTAATTTTGTCAGTAGCTGCCAAAACTTTCGCGCCCTCACTTGCAACGGTCAAAACCTTAGACCCTACCTGTGCTAATGTACCTGCCTTTCCAGCCAATGTCGCGGCCTTTCCAGCAAGCATCGCACCAGCTTTTTCAAATCCAACTGCAGGCATAAGAAGCATCGCAATATCGCACGCTGAACCTACTTTCTTCAATATATTACCTATTCCACTGCTCTTTTCGATATATTTCGGTTGATAACCTGCATCCAAATCTTTAAGCGCAGTGTTTAATTCCTCATTAGCACTTTGAAGTTGGCTCAATGTATTTTCTAATTCACTTCTATTTACGCCCAGTTGTTCTAATTCTGCATCTGCCAATTCTGTTGCACATTGAAGTTCCTCAATCTTTTGCGAAAGAGAATTTTTCAAGTCATAAATCTTATCATTGTATCCAGCCACAGTATCTGAATCAATTTCGCAATGCATTTGCACGCCATTTTCTGCTAAAGATTGTTTGATACCGCTCAACGTTTCTGATATTTCCACATTGCAATCAGCAGCAAAAGAAGCGACAACGCTCTCTGCCTTATCGTTTAGCCGGTCATTAGCATCTTTAACACTTTCCATACATACATTCGTTACGGTTTCTTTAATAGCAGTTTCATCAGCTTTGACCTCATCTAATTTATTTCGGAAAGTATATTTCACAGACTGTAAAACGTTTTCGAGACTCTCTTTTAAGTCATAATCTTTTTTGGCGCATTTTACATTCCATTCTTTGCTTAATCGAAGCAAATCATTTTCCAAATCCTTTATCGCTTTTTCGATAACTTGTTTTTGTTTTTCGACTTTATCCAAGTCTAAATTCTTTGCTTGGTATAAAACATCCAATTTTGCCTCAATTTGGTTCTTCAATTCATTAGCGATAACCTGTATTCTGGCATCGATAGAATCAGAGTAAATTTCTCCGGATTTGGCACTTAATGTCTTGTTCAGGTAATTCTTCAGTTCTGTAAACTTTAGAGACCAGGGCTCTTTTTCTATCTCGCTATCTTTACATGATACAGCATAGAATATTGGTGATGTTCCTATTTCGCCCTCTATTATCTCCTTGTTGTGAAGAATTAATGACTCAAAGCTTTCTTCTTCTTCATTTACTTCATCCATGTGAGTTCTTACAAATACTACAGAAATCTTAAGCGACTGAATCTTGCTCACCATCGCTAAATCCTGTTCACTCGGATCTTTGCCAAAAACATAAACGATGAATTGCGATTCTTTAAGCAAATTTTCTGTCATTTCAATGTGGGAGTTAATAAGAGTATTCACTCCCGGCGTATCTACGAACACGATACCCGACTCTAATATCGGAGAATTAATATATATCTTTATTGATTCCACATCTGTCCCATCACCAGTGGAAGCGTAATCGAATTTTGCGACATCATTAATGCTAACGACTTCTTCTCTTCCGTCCATATAACATACCATAGCATATTCCGATTGCCCAGTCGGAGCATAACTAATATACGTCAAAAAAGCCGTCGTTTCTCTTGTCTGGGTAGGCAGAATATCACGACCTAATAATTTATTTATCAATTTGGACTTTCCCGCACTATATTGTCCTATAAAGGGCAATAAATACTCTTGATTCTCCAATTTGCCCTGGAGGGTCATCAACAAGCCTTTATTAGATTTATCATCAAGGCTTTCACAAATAGGGATATACTCCTTTATTTTTTCAATTAATTGTGTCTTTTCCATATTTATTCCCTTTCTATCTTATCTGTTTCCATTGTATCTATCTCTGATTTCAAATCTAATGCATCCTCTCGCAGCTCGCCTATTTCTTCTTTCTTGGCTGTCAAGAAATTCTTTCGTTCCTCTTTTACCTTTGCGTCAGCTTTGATGCTCTTTTCACACCGTTCCAATTCTTTTTTCTTATCGTCGAGAGCAGTTTCAAAAGAGCTGATAATAATAGTTTCTGCCATTTCACAGAGGCCCTTATCCAATTTGTTCAAATTCGTCTTTATTTCGCTCATCTTCTGTCTGTCAATTTCCTCAAACTTGTCATATAGACAATTCTTGGCATCCGCAAGTATTCTCTCACTCTCTTTCTTCGACTTATCCTCCATTTTTTCTCTAAGCCGCTGCATCTCTTTATTTACTCTTTCTATTGCTCTTTCATTCCGCGTTTTTTGAACATCCAAAGAATGCAAACTGCTCAATTTTTGTTCAGCCCTTTCAATTTTAATCTGAATTTCTCTTCTTTCATCTTCAAATTTATCAAGAATATCCTGACGGTTACGGTCATAAGCTTGAACATTGGAGTAATCATATTCTTTTGTGTATTCTGTACTAGCTGGATTACCATTCCATAACAATTTTATACCTCCCCATATTCCCTTGCTCCTTCTGGATTTAGCCACCATTTTAAGCATTGGTTCGGGTCTTGCGCCTAAACTTGATAAATTATTATTTTGATCTTCTGTGGATTTATTCAAGGCTCTTTCTAATTTTTCACTTGCATATTTTAAACTGTCCCTTTCGCTCATCTTCATCATTATTTCCTCTTCTTCATCATATAATCTGTCTAATTCGTTCGACACTGTATCTATTTGATTCATGAATTGTGTCAAATCAGCTTCAGATGGGAATGATGACATATCAATACGAAAATCGGTTGTTGATAGCTGGTCGTCGGCTTTACTTTTATTAATCTTTTCACTTATTTCAGCTGTCAGCCTGCCACATTCTTGAATGACGGTTCTGCTAAACTTCTGATTTAACTCCTTAATTGCATCAGAGTACTTGTCTTGAATTTCAGACAACATTCTGTTGGCGTATCTTTGATAACTGGATTTCAAGAGGTCTATATCTACTGTATTACTTATATCGTCGATATATTTAGTTCTGACGCTTCTCATATCGCCCTGAATCTTATCTTTCACGTCGGTTATCAAATCGGTCATCTTAGGCAATAATTCTGCTCTTTTCGTTGCCATATCATTTTCAATATTATCTATTGCCTTTTGTATTTCCTCCTTTTCAGCCTCTAATTCACTGAAAGACTTTTCACCGTTTAACAATTCGAGCTCTTTATCAATGGTGCTTGTCAATTCACTAATTGAATTAAGAACCTGCTCTAAAGGAGATGTAAGCTCTGCCTTCGTTTTTTCACTACCGGCAAGAAATCTCCATAAGCGTTGCTCAAAATCTTCGATTCTGGATTTCTCATATAATTTCTCTTTTCTCTCAGCATCGCATTTCTCATTGTTATAAGTTAAGTCATATCTTTTACTCCTATAGATAAGAGCAAGATAAGCTGCCAATGGGAATATCTCAGGCAGAGGGTCGTTAGGGAACTGTTTGTGATAATTATCCTTCAAATCCTTAATTACAGACTCTACCGTCTGCCCCTCAGCTGCATTTATACAATCAATCTGGTTTATTACTATCAATAAAGAATTACACTTATCCTTGAGTGCTTTAAGTGCCTCAAAATCGCTCTTTGTACCACTACTTTGATGAGCGTTAAACATATAAATTGCAGCATGGGACTCCTTAATTTGTTGATTGGTTATAGCTGTATGCCCCTCGGCAATACCATTCAATCCCGGGCTGTCAACCAAAGAAACACCATCTTTGAGAAATTTGGAACCTTTCAAATAAATATCCACAGATTTTACTTTTTGTGCGACTTGATCTCCATTAACGCTCACATATTTTTCTATATTTTCCAGTGTTACATCTTCTATTCTTATAGAAGTACCATCATTGTAGTTAACTACTATCAATTCCTTTCCATTACCATCTTCGTCTTTTTCTGGAGACAAATCCGCAGACATCAAGAAATTAACCGTCGCCGTGGTTTCTTTAGTAAAAGAGGGCAAGTATCTTTCACCCATTAACGCATTCAACATTGTTGACTTGCCTGAGCTGAATGCGCCCACAACAACAACAGAGAACGTACCTCTTTCGCATTGGCTGGCAAGATTGCGCATAGCAACCTCGTCTCCCTCTTTTTCCATTGAGTGGAATAGTTCGGCACCCTTATTTAAAATATTTATCAGTTTGCCTTTTCTCTCCTTATAATCATTTGCGTAATCCATAATCTTCTACTAATTTATTTATGCTGTTAATAATATTATTTACCTCCTTCAATTCTGTTTCTGCCAGATTATATTCCATTCCTAAATCAGAAGCATTGATAGAATTTGTTTCTGTTGCTATGAGACTATTTATTTTATCCAAAAATGATTTTTTGTTGTCTTCAAATTGTTTCCTCATTTCATTTTCTGCATCGACTTGTCTTTTCTCTAATCGCTTCACTATTCTTTCCCTAAACATTTTATATAGTGAACCTGTTCCGGGATATAATATATCATTAATTTGATTTGCGGCACTATTCTTCATTTTCTTTAAGAATTCTTGTTTTTGAAGCGTTTCCTGTATTTGAATATTCCTCTCTTCTTCTGCAAGTCTGGCTTTTTGACTTCTTAATTGTTCCTCGGTATTCCTAATTGACGACTCAATGCTATTTGATGATTCATATATATCTTCCAAGGCGTCTCTTTGTGCTTCTAAATCCTCTATTTGGTTATCATATTCATCTATAATATCCTGTCTTTGCTCATCCCATGCTTCGCCTTCACTATCATCCCAATAAGCTTCTTTATCTTTATACTCTCTACAACCTATTAAACCAGCAAAAAATCCTACGATTCCTGATCTTCTGCGAGTAACGGTTCTGTATTTCAAATCAGCCTCCGGACGAGACCCCATATTATTCAACTCCCATCTTTTCTGTCTATATGCATTGCTGATTTGGTTATCTATATTCTCAATTTCTCTCTCATTCCTTTTTGCTTCTTGTAAATTTTCATTCAATATTTCTTTCTTACGCTGTAATGAGTCTATCTGTTCTTGTATATCTGCTTTTCTCTTATTGGCATCAACTCTAAAATTGAAAGTCTGGTTCTCACCCACGGTTGCACTAATATTGAAACTTCTTTGATCCCTTGAAATATTTAACGATGGTAACCTTCTACTCATCTCATCAATCAGATCTATCATCTTCTCTACAGTTTTGTTGTCTATAGATTTATCAATTTTGTCCTGCTCCTCTATCTGGAAATAATTCAAGAGCCTCATAATATCTAAACTACAGTACGATTTTAATTTCTCGATGTCTTCAATTTTATTGACATCATAGTTCATCGACAATCTTTTTGAGTCCAAATCTTTTTCAACAAATTGAAGAACCTCTTTCTCTACATCGCTGAGCCGGCTTTGTACTTTTCCCTCTATTTGTTTAGAGAATTCCTCCATTTGCTGCTCTCCCTGAGCTTTCAATTCTTTCAATTCATTAAGATATTCATTTATTGAATCTTCGTTCATTCTAAGTTCGAGGAGGTTTTTATTTTCCTCTTGCTGCGAACTAATAACATTCAGTATTTCTAAAGACTGTTGTACGATAGAGCCATAGAATGTAAATATTCTTTCGTCACTGTTTATAAAATCAAATATGGTTTTTTCAAGCTGAATAAATCCAGATTCTTCAAGTAACCTTTCTCTATCTTCATCATTAACTTCTTTTTCGTCATCTTGATAGAGTTTATTCATCTTTTTATCTCTTCCTACCAAAGCCTTTAAAGCTGAAATACCAAATACATATTCTGGTTCTTTTTCATCGTTATAAAGAGTTTTCTTCAACTGTTCTCGCAACTCTTCAACCTTTCCTTCTGGTGTCTCATTTTCTTCTGGCTTTAGAGTGTCTATACAGTTCTGAACAAAGAAGAAACGTGATTGATGCTTAGACAATATTTTCAGAAAATCCACGTCTGTTTTAGCAAGACCTTTAGGACCAAACAAGCATATACTTGCATTAGAGTTCTTTATTTCGTCGAGGGTAAGTTTTCTATGCCCCTGTTCCATTCCATTAAGTCCCGGAGTATCTATTAGCAAAATATTCTCATCAGTACTATCGAAATGCACGTATGCATCCACATAGTCAACTTCAGAAGCGACTTTTAAACCCTCTGAAAAGCATGTTGAGAATTCTTTCATCTTATTCTTATCCAAGATGTCAAATTCCTTTTGTTCGCCATCCTGTAATGTCACGATGACTTTATTGCAGTTCGGATTATCTGTTTTTACATTATGGATATAGGTGATTGCTGCCGTTGTTTCCCTACTTGCGCTTGGAAGAACGGATTTGCCAATCATAGCATTTAAGAATGTTGATTTTCCACTGCTGAATTCACCTACAACAGTAATACGAAAAACATCATTATCCAATTCTTCTTTAATTTTCTCAAATCCACGTTTCGCATATTCTGTGTTTTTGCAAAACGAGCTGGCTAAAATGTCATCTACTATTCCTCTTAGCCTGGATTCTAATTGTTGCTTTTGTGCTGTTTCCATGTTTCCTATATTTATTTATCTTTAATTTTTGAAGCTTGTCTAAGACTTTCAACTTGTTCTAAAAGTTGCTCTATCTTTTTTCGTTCTTCTTTATTTTCCTCCAATCTTTTATTTGCCTCTTCTATAGCCTCATCGCATTTGAGTTTCGTATCTTCTAAAATTTCTAATTGTTTTCGAATTGGAACTAAAAATTTTGTAATAAAACAATCCTTCATAATTTCTATGACGGATTCTTTTCTGCCAATTATACCACTTAAATATTCATCAATATTTAGCTCGTTCTTTAAATTGTCAAATTGGTTTTTAAATTCCTCTTTGTCTTTTATGGATGTTAAGTCCAAACGTTCTATCCATGATATATTAGGTATCAATTTACTAATAAATCCTCTGTCTTCTTGTTTGGTCTTTTCCGATTCAAATTGAATATCATTAACTTTAAATTGAATTATATTTTTAATATCTTCAGATATATTTTTTTCGTCATCTTCTAAAGATGTATGGAGATTATTTTTTATTTCAAACCAGAAATCGTCAATCTCATTACTTATACGCATACGGGCATCATCATAAATGCCGCTACAAGTATCTTTTAATGTTCTATATTTTAATTTGTCTAATTCTACTTGTAATTTCTTTCTTGTTTCACTTAAGCCTGTGATATTATCTATTAAGCTGGCATTAACTACAATATCCTTCATTTTACTGATTGATTTGTCTATATCATCCTCTATTTCTTCTTTTCCTTTTCTTGCTATATCTTTAAATTTATTATCCAATCTTTTTCCGAATTCATCAATTCTTGTATTAATCCATTTTTCTTTATCATTAATCTTTCTTATTTTCGTGTTTAAAATCTCTGGTGAAGAATTAATGTTTTTGATAATCGAGTCATCTTTCTTTATCTCTAAATTTATCAAATCTAATTTATTCTTACAATTTGCTTTTATAATATTCAATGGTCTTTCGAAAATTATGCTTTGTTTATCTTTTAAGATAATTTTCCTTATTGATGAAATTAATTTTTCTATATTGGATTTTTCCCTTAAGGCGTCTTTATCACCTTTAATATCAAATTTTTTCTCTACCTTTTCTTTATAGGTCTTAAATTTCTTATACTCCTCTTTATTTTCAATTTCGTTCTCTGGTAGAACTGCACACAATGCCATTCTTGCGGAGATTGGTATTACATAAGATTTTTGCAAAGACTGGATACTTTGGTCTTCTGGATATTCTTTTAACAACCTTTCTATATTTTCTTTTACTCCAGAAATACAGTTTGAGACATCGTCTTCCAATGTATCGTATTTGTTAACTCCAATAACCACTTTTCCTATTCCACAGAGTCTAATGAAATTTGCAATATCTTCATCATTCTTATCGAATGCACGACCGGCGTATAGAAGCAATATAACTACATCAGCTTCACTTAAAAATTCTTTAGTCCTTTCCTCTCTCGATACATTTGGATCATTATATCCTGGAGTGTCCACTATATTTACACCCTTAAGTTCTTCTTTAGGGTAGTAAATTTGAACTTCTTTCGTATATTTACTATATTTTTCTTTTTTGCCAACATATTTCACCAAATGTTCTATTTTATCTTCTTGCTGTTCTCCCCATCTTATATCGAATCCTGGATTTTCTAATTTAAATTGGTCTGAATTGCATTCTTTTAATTTTTCATTTAATTCTTCAAATTCTTTTTGAGTATAAAAATTAGCCGCGATTTTCTTTTCCTTTCCATACGTAATCGAAGTTACGGCATTTGTCATAGATGTTGCAGCTTCTGGCAGTACGTTATCTTCAAAAATAAAGGCATTAATAAATGTTGACTTTCCACAATTCATTTGTCCTATTACCCCAATAGTCAATGTGTCATTCTTCATCTTATCAACAATATTATTCCGCTCTTTCTCATCTATGATTTTATGACGGTATGCGTTCTCTGTTAAGTCGCATATCTTTTTTTTAATTTTTTGAAATTCAGTAAAAAGATTTGTTTTCATTTGTTAAAAATTAAAGCTGTTTAATTTCTTTTGGCAATCTTTTAAAATATATAATTTGTATTTAATATCACTGTATTTGCCTAATATGCCGTAATAACTAATGACAGTTTCGATTCTCGATTCTTCTATTTTGGGAAATCTTTCATAATCCCTTTTAAAGCGTTGCACAAGGTTTTTTATTTTATCAGAGGAAAATAATCTCTTAACAATGCTATTTGAAGTAATTTCATCACAATCAGATTTGCCCCTTTTTATCTGATTGTTTAAAAATTCAAGCCATTTGTCTAATTTATCTTTCTTTTCTTGTTTGTTTTTCTCTTCCTTTTTTAATTCTTTTTCCTCTAATTCTACTTTCTTATCAATGAAATTCTTCAATTTGAATATAAAATTTTCATCATGATAAGTTAAAGAGGATTTTAAATGCATAATAGGCTTCATTATGGTATCAAGGGGTTCTTCTTTTGAAAAAAGAATATAGTTTGCAATTGTCACATTAGAATCCGCAAATACAGCCTCTAACTCCTCTTGTATATCTTGAATTTCCGTGGCATCCATTGTATCTATCTTATTGATTACTATATATATAGGTTTATGAGGAATAGACTTGATGATTTCTAATGAGCTTCTGTTAACCCCTCCGTCATTAGCATCAACCACCCAAAATAAAACATCGCATTCGTTTATTACGCTAGCTGTTTTCTCTGAATCAGACGCATCATTAGAATCAAATCCAGGTGTGTCTAAAATACTCAAATTCTCCAAAGCTTTGTTATCAGAAGTCATCACGAAATATTTTATCAAAGAAGATACACCATCTACTTGATTTAAAACGTCCTTGCTAAGTCTCTTAAATGTTTCCTCGCTTATGGCTTTCAATTTATTATCTGGCGTAAAGAAAGAATAATTTGTCTCTTTACCTCCTGTAATATAAGTAGGTACAGCTGTTGTGGGTTTGCATTGTGTTGGTAATAGATTGATATCATGATCACGAGATAAAATCTTATTAATAATGGTAGTCTTTCCTGCTGAGAATTCACCGATGAAAGCTATCGAGGTTTTACCTTTTATCCAATGTTTTTTTTCTGTTAGAGCCCATTTCTCTATTCCTTCTTTGAAATAATATTTTTTTTCATCCTCTTCTATTTGGTCATAAAGTTTTGTTTTAATAAGTGCATCTCTTAAATCATTTTCTACGAAAGATACAAAATTGTCAATTTTGATATAATCTGTAAAATTATCCTCTTTCTCCTTTGCTGTTAGGATTTCTTTTACAAAATTCAAGATACTATCTTTTATCTCTATCTCTCTTGACAATTCTTTTATGTTATTATTTTCCATATCTCCGTAATTCCATTCATTAGAAATCAACATATTATGTTGGTTATATGCACTTTTTCATTCTATTTGTGTGTTCTTTATTTTTAGAACCAGCTCCTTGTTTTGTCTTGTTAATTTGTTCACGTCGTCTTGTAAATCACCTATTTTGTCCTTTAACTCATATTCTTTATCAATAGACTGTTGAACTTGTTTGTGCAAACTTTCATTATCCAACAATAAATCTTCAATAAATCGCTCTGCTTTTTTATTTCTCTGCTCTAATTTTAAGTTTTCAGAGCAGAGGCTTTCTATTTGAAGTCTTACTTTTTTTGCAGCTTTCCCATATTTTGATATATTATGCGCTAATATGTAACCAGTTAAAAGACCAATTACTATTCCTAAAATAAAATCTAACATCAATATATTACAACATTTTTAGTTCATATAAATAGCCCTGTAAAGTATTAATTCTATTCTCATACTCATGCTTATCCATATCAAGTTGAGTACGCAGTTTATTAACATTGTCATCTATAGTGTCAAAATAAACATTCATTTCTTTCCTAATGGTGTCTTCAGCATTTTGAATAGTTTGATTAATCATATTCTTAGTTGCACCATCAAAATAAGGCAATAGTTCGTTATTGATAAAGTCATTTACGATTTTTTTCCTCTCTGCTTCACCCATCAATTTATCGGTTACTTTTGACACCAATGTTGTAAGAGCATCCTGCTTGGTTCCCAAAGCTTTACTTATCGCATTGTTAACGAGTTCTATTCTATTATAAGTTTGATTGAGATCCTCTTGTGCTTCCAAAATATCCTCATGTTTGACATATTCTTTCACTGGCATTGTAGCTGTAGATATAATAACTTTTTGTATTGCATCATCATCATATCTATATTTATCATTTGCCATAGTGGCAGCAACGGCAAATGCAATTTTTATAGATTTTGATATCATTCCATCATACTTATGCCCTGCACTGTTTAAATTCATACTATATTCCAAATTTAAAAATGAAATATCGGGCAATATAATAAACGGGATTTGTGTCTCCTTGTTTTCTTTATTATAATTATTTACCTTATCTCGCAATATCTGTTGAACATCAGCTCTAATTTCTTGCAATGTTTGATTTAATGTTCGTCCAATAATAGAAATTGCCGCTTCGTCATAATCCTTACTTGTCTCTGAAATTAATTTATTTAATTTATTACTAATTTCATCCTCTATTTTATGTTTTTTATCTACTTCTACTTTTTCAAAGTCAATTTGAGAATCTCTTTTCAGTTTTTCAATATCATATTCCAACTGATTTCGAAGGCTTTCTTGTTCATTAATCTTTTCTTCCAGATTTGAAAAATCCTCAGTATTCCTCAATATGTTTTCTATTTCTTCTTGTAATATTCCCCCAATACTATCTAACCTGTTATTGAAAGAAGTCTCTATTATATCATCTTTATAGTTTTGTATATCATTATTAATAAGAGATATCAATTCATCCATATCATTTTCCTTAGCCGATGTGCTTACTATCTTCTTTACATCCATATCAGTTTCATCAGCAATCTCCTCAATAATCTCTTCAAGTTCCGAATCGTCCTTTAAATCTTTTTTTGTCAATACTATATAAATAGGTTTTCCTTTCAACGGCATCTCTTTAACAAATTCTTTTAAAGATTTTGTTATTTGCTGCTCAACATCCACCACCAATAAAATTACGTCAGCAAGAGGCATAAAACCACTTAAAATCTGATAATGCTCATGTTTTAAAGATGACAAGCCCGGAGTATCAACTAAAATAGTTGAGGATGGTAATTTTTTTGACGTGTCAAAAACATTAACGACAAGAGCATCTGAAACATCCGAATTTTTTAGTTCATATTCAGTTCCGACATCAACGATGGTGCCATTTTTTTCTTGATAATTCACCTTGAATTCGGGGCAACCAAATTTAATTTCATATAAAGTAGAGGTCGTAGGTTTTGAAGATGTTTCTAAAATTTTACTATCAGTAAGTGCATTTATTAAGCTGGTTTTGCCAGAACTGTATTCTCCAACTAACGCTATGACCAACCCATTATTGTCTCTCTCTAAACGCTCTCTAATTTGATCAAGTTCTTTTTGAATTTTGTTTTCTTGTATATAATCAGCTATTTCTTTCAGCCTATATACTTTGGAAAGATTTGTTGTCATTTTTATAAGATTTTATTGTTAATACTATATTTATTTATCTCATTAGCTTTTAAAAAGTTGACTCCATCACCTCCAATTGCTCCTTCGGCACGTATGCTATCGCCACTGCCGCCACATCCTCAATGCAAATTACTACGCACTTGTTTTTCTTTATCCTTTTCACCACTCCCGTAACTCCTGCGAATACGCCATTTGTTACCATTACCTTAATGCCCTTTTCGAGACTGTCGTCGCAATAATCGAGGTAGCGAAGGTGGTCGTCGGCGATGGAGGTGGCTTTGATGAAGTTCTCCATTTGGGAATCGGGAACATGGATAATCTCGCCACGGCTGCCATTGAAACCGCGCCTGATGATGTATCGCAGACAGTCGAATTCCTTGTCGCGCATCTTCAAGTCGGTGAGTGTGTCTTGCGTTGACTGCACGAATATCAGGTTGTGAATGGCAGGCACGAGCTCACGCTTCCGGTTTGCGCCCTCGCCGGTAAAGGCGTAGTGCATCGGGATGTATGACGACACACCCATATCGTCGAACAGCCGCTTGATTTTCATCTCGCGGTTGTAGGTTACTCGCATTGGAAACCAGTATGTCTTTGTGCG
>Ga0181612_120366_pt1 | contig 18608 bp, 14 predicted proteins | sample HoacroProtozoa21_FD_119630 | JGI IMG/M metagenome (GOLD analysis project Ga0181612, IMG submission 119630) | Hoatzin crop microbial communities from Cojedes, Venezuel. Combined Assembly of Gp0051906, Gp0051904, Gp0051908
CTCAGAGTTTATAGTCACTGCAATTTCTCTTAACAATTTACACACACCGAGCCCTTACAGCAAACAGCGATGATAGTACTCACTCTCATTCACACGTTTGTGTGAAAGAATCAGGCCAGCGGGTTCCTCACTCTCACCCACACCTAAAGACACCAGCAGGTAAAAGGACTAAAAGTATTTCACAGGTTAGAACCAAAAAAGAAAAGTGACCTTGGGAAAAGAGAAAGATGGTCTGAAAAGCAAGGATGCTGCTCAACGGCCAGCTGCAGACCCCTCACTGACCCAGGAAGAGTCAGCTACACACACAGAGGAACAACCAGCTACGTTTTACTGCAACGGCTCTGGGCACCACCGTGCCACGCAAGCTGGCACAATTCAGTAGCGGCCATCTTCTGCAAAAAGAGGGCAAGCCCCACGGTTGTGTCTGCAGACAGAGGCACAACAGTGACCCTCTGCCCTGCTCCCGCAAAACCCCGGGTGCGAGCCCTGCGCCTGCTCTGGGCACTGTCCTCCGAGAAAGCTGGAGCACCGCAGCCCGGAGGAGAGCAATGAAGTCACCCGATGCTGCAGCAAACACAGTAAGAAAACGAAAGGCAGCTGTAATGTTGCAATGGCCGTTTACCTATTTGAGCAAAAAAGGTAGGGAACATTTTATTACAGTGATCGTAGCAGCCCAGTTAAAGATAATAATTAAAAAAAGGATACATTGAAGCAAAGGAGATTTAGTGTACGTATTAGGATAAAACTTCATAGTGGCAGAGATAACGGCTGGAGAGACTCTGCAATCCTCAAGCCGCTGTCTGTCCAAACAAAACCCGTTTGTAGACATGCCGCTGGAGGACTCCACGGTCCAGAACAGGATGAGGAGGGGGAGCCTGGCCTCCGAGACATCGTCCTCCCTTTCCCTCAGCCGCTCTGATATTGGGACTTCAGTCTATCTTCAGCTCCCAGGAGACAAAAGCATTAATGTGTTCAGCCCCGGCAGATCAAAAGGCAGATTGGTATGACTCACAGCCACTTAGCAACTTGCTTAAATGAATTGTGGACAAAAAAGCTGTTCAAAGAAATTGCTGGCAATTTCCCTTGAACATCTTGGGACTGAAACCTTACTTTATATAGGTCCCTATAGCTATTAACTTTCTTTTAGTAAAATTCCTGTGTTTTATGCCCTTCATAAGTCCAGTGGTGCTAGTTCTGTGCAGGACATCCCTAGCTAGAAAGGAAATTAAAAAGATGGTAATTTTAAAATCTAAATTCAAACAGCTGTTAATCATTTGGCATAAAGAAAAATAAATGGAAGACCCACAGACAAATCACTAGTGATTCCCAGCTCCTCATTCCAGTTACTTAAAAAAAAGCAGCCTTCTCTCTCTTTAGTTGTCTGCTCTGGCTTTCATTCATCTTTTAAATAAATAAACAAACATCCTAAATGCATTCCTGTAGGTCTCATTTTCTGGAACTGGCTTTTGCCCTCCTATTTGTCATTTCTTGGGGGACTACTTGGTATTTATGTCTCATGATTACAAACAATATTAGAGGTGCAATTTGAAAAAAGTAGTTCTAGATATTTTGTATAAATTGCTTTCTAGCTTAAAACATGTTGCTGTTGGGTTTTAAAGGGCCAGCCACAGTTGATCTTGTCTGATTCTTTGGGCTCTGATTCCAACTCTGCATGGCCGTGGCCGACAGGCTGGGCTGCGTTCAGCCTCTCTTGCTCTTAATTGCTCAGTTCCCCAGTTCTCCTCCCTTGTCGGTTCTGTTCTGGCCGCCACAATTAATTCTCATTTCTTTCTCCTGTATTCACCTTCAGTTCATTAACTTCTGGCCAGTCTCCACTGCTGCTTCAGCTCAGCGTTTTGCAATTTCTCTTGTCACTGTTTAAGGCCTTTTTTGTCCCTCTTCAGTTTTTGTAGGGTTGCCACCTTACAGAAGAACGGGTGAGTATTTTGCTGTTGCCAGGTAGGTGCCAGGGAAGCTCCTGTCTCTCCCACTGGCCATGTTCCTACCGAGGCTGGTCTGGGAGCACAGAACCATCTCAAGGGTGCAGCAGCACCAGCAAACCCTTCTCTCCCCTGTAGGCTTAAGAGCTGTTTTATGCACAAGGATGCCTGAGGGAAGAGGCTGTCTGACAAACCCCGACTCTCAGATGGAAGTTCCCACCTCCAAGTGGTTGTTTTAATGAATATTATAATTAATATCCCCCAGCGGAGGGTGTTTTCATCTTTCTGGGCAGAGCCAGGAGGCGCTGACTGATGGCTCTTCCCCAGGAGAGAAGAAGTGTGGTCCCCTCTGCTTGGGCTTCTCTCTCAGCGCCTTTTTTCTCAGCAGACTCGTAGCCTCACTGAAATTCCTCACGGGTATGTCATTGTGTAACCAAAGTCATACTTCAGCTGTTTGGTGGTTCTACAAACATGCCTTAATCTGAGTTAATTCTTGGAGGTGGATCTTTGCACAAATTTGGAAACAAACATTTAGCTTTTCTCTGTGGGAAAGTAAAAGGGAGCTTGTGCCTACCTGGAGTTTCTGGTCCTGGTATCGCATCACTGGCAGATGACAGTGATCAAGTGAAGTATAAAATGATTGCAGACAAGCCCTTCATAAATCAGCTGGCTGTAGGACAGATTTTGTTTGAGCCAAATTCCCTCATACGTAACAGTGGAGCTGCAACACATGAAACTAAGCCCAAATGAAACCTTAATACAGCTCCCTGATTACTTTCAAATCTCACCAGTAATGCATATTTTTACTTTACAGACATTGTGCTAAACCCTGTGCAAATACAGGGAAAGACAGCCATTCAGTAGAGACTTCATATTTATTGAAAGGAAAGAACTAGAAAATGTACAAAATGGGTTCAGGAATACTGATGCTCCACATGTTTTATCAGCCAGTTGGTGTTGCAAAATGATTTGGAAAAAAAAAGAAAAAAGGTATTTCTTAGGGTGAAGTTGCATGAAACAGCTAACACATTAATTTGAAACATTAGTTATTTGAAGGGAGTGATTCTTCCAAGCAGACACTGGCATCTAAGTAGTTAACTCCTAAGGCAAAGCAGGCAATATACCAGCTGATGCAATTGGTGGCAGCAGGAGTTTGGAAATAAATATCTCTATTTGGCATGGAGAAGGGAAACGGAGCTCAGATTTCTGTGGATTGCCTGGCCCCAAGTTCATGCCTCAGAGCTCACATTTCTGTGGTAAAGCAAAATTAAATCTCAGAGTTTAAGATCCGGGGTTCTATTTATTAAAATTCATCTGGCCTCCCTAGACTGTGAATATTTGGAGTTGACCTAGAAGGAGCTCTTGATAAAATCAAGCTCTCGCGGGGCATTTCCAGTGTTTTCTGATAAAAGCTTAGTCGAATTGCGCTAACAAAACCTGAGACACTTTAAAGCGGTGATTATCGTCCCAGCTAGAACTCAGAAACACAGTGGCATGTGAAAACAAAGAACAAAGAAAAATCCCAAACCTCCAGAAATCCCAACTGAGTAAAAACCCAGGGAACAGCCACTCGCGGTGATTTCTGATGCACTTTGGCCTGGGTTCATCCCGGCTGCGTCTCCAGAGCGGCTGCAGTCAGGGCGATGGCTGACAGAGCCGGCGGCGAAGGGAGCGCTGCCTGGGAACGCAGCTCAGCTCCCTCCTGCCCACAGCCGCTCTCCGCAGGAGCCCTGTCCCTGGCGGCAGCGACTCAGGGCGGTATCTGACGCTAAAGGAGATGGCTCTAGCATTAATGTATTCAGATCTATTGCCTGGCTGTGCCTATGGCTGTCCCACTCTGTGGGTGTGTGTGGGAAGGCGTGCGTTTTTAGGTTTGGCAGTCCCTTTGAAACGAGATTCCTGCTTCTCAATATCACACCAAAGTCAGTATGACAGATGGTACTAGAGCTGGCTGTCCAGAGCCTACCCTACGCATTGCTGAAAAGGCTTGTTTGTCCTATGCACCCTACGACGCCCTGGAGGTATCAGCATTTTGTCGTTTGACTCCGTTCCTATCATCGCTTTTCTGCTCGGAGATTCTGCCTGCTATCCTTATGTCATCTCCACCAGTCAACAGTGCTGTTCCTCAGGCCAAGCAGAAATCTCTGCTTCCAGCTCAGTGTAGCTTCAGAAGCTCCATTATCTGCTGTCTCATGGGCAACGTCTACATGCTGTCACAAACCTGTCAACAGGTCTCCATGTGAGCAACCTCAGCAGCAGACACACACCAGCACACCTCAACAGAGCCCTTGAATCACGACGACAGCCTCCTGTGTTGCTACCCAAGACTTGCTCTACAGACGGTACACACAGCTCTCCCAAACCACCACCTTTTCAGCTTGGAACATTGCATTGTAGCACAAACCACAGCAAGGACAAAGAAACACTGTCCTTCCTATTTAGCAAGTCCACACTTGTGTTCCCCACCGGCTTCATTCACGCCCGTTCCTAAGGAAATGCAGTTCAGCTGAGCCAGTCTCGGCAGCGACGGAACCGCTGAGCGGGCTGCACTGCTACAGAGCGGGTCTAGCTTAAAGGCAGGTTTGCTTATGTGATGATGAGCAAGCGGGAAAGGTCTCTCTGCTGCTAGCTTGATACAAAAGAAAATAAAAAGTAAATGATTATCAATAAAGTGTGTTTGATTAGGTGTCACTGAGAGAAAGAAAATGCTGTTTCATGTCACTTTTTAGAAAGCACAAGGTGTGTAACTTTTGGGGATGATTTTGCTCTTGACTAATCTTCAGATTCCATATTAAAATCTCAAACTTCCCAAAGGAAAGAGATTCTGCATCTTTTAATGAAAGATAAAACAACAATATAAACATACACAAATTTACAGAGAAAGGATCAACTTTAATACATCTGGAGTAAAAGGTGTTCTTTTTTAAATATGGTATAAAAATAAATGCAAGAAACATTAACAGAGAATATACAGACAACAGACAAAGACACAGGCTTTCTTTCTCAATGTGAATACATCAGTGAAATGAAACCTTCTGTGCTAATTTATTGTGCAATAAATGTGATGCCATATGTATATTTATTAATATATGCACTTTTTACATTTCTTCCAGTTTTTGATTGACGTATTTTTTTAATAAACTGTGCCTAGCAGAAGCTTTTTTTTCACTGTACTTGAGCTTGCAGAAAATAAAAAGACACAGATCCAGCTTGATATGAAGGAGGAAGTGAGCAGACAGTTTTCGAAATGGAGGCATCGAAAGGCTAGAGAGTCCCTCGGAGTCTGTAATGCCTTAGTATACACAAAAGAAAACAAGTCAGGTCCTTGCTCATGCAACATCTTGTTCTACTGTCCTCTGAGTCAGGCAATCAGTGAGCTACAAAGTATGTATAATGATCTGAGTCTGCTTCCATGCTACAAGGTGATCCTTTTAGTAGGACTGCACTAGACTGGTTAACCTCTTTGATGTGAGCGATTTCCCCTGAGGAAAAGATAAAAACAAAAAACAAAAACAGAAAACAGAGGCATGATCACTGCAAACCTGTTCATCAGCAACCAGTTAGCGTTGCCACATCACTGTCAAATAACTAGGGGCACCAACTGGAGTCTGTCAAATCTGAAACCCCAGGAAGCCCTGACGCTGAAGCACCTGCCCTGCCAGCCAGCCAGATCGTTTCGCAGAATAAGCCAGCAAACTGAAAGGCCAGGTTGGAATGAGGTTGGTTGCGGCTGATGAGAAACTAACGCTGAGGGTTTTGCTGTCAGTCATACCCAGAACTTGAAGAAGGCTACTACAAGCGAGAGCGCCTTGTGCTGCAAAGATGAATGTGCAAACTGCAGTAGCTCTGTCATGGAACACAAAAAGCTACTTCAAAGTTAAGGTAAGAAAGTAAGAGCCAGATTGCATACAGGCAGGAAAGCAGCTTTTTTCATGAACACAGCTATTGATTTGCTGAGACCATATTTGCTTTTTATAAGGAACATTGGCCAGGTGGATCACATGTGACTGCGTAACACTGCTTTGAAGGCGTTTGGATTTCCACATTGTTATTTTCCTCATCGTTCCTCCCGTTGCAAGGATGCAGTGTCAGGTTTTTAGCCAGCTCTTTTAGTAAGATATAATGACTATCCCACAAGAGTTACGTCTACAGCACGAAGAGGATGGCGCAGGGTATGTCACCATGGTATATTTCAGGCAGATTTGAGCTTTATCTGAGCCAGACAAAAGCCATGAAGCCGCGTAACAGGAATTAGCTCTCCTAAGGCCACATGAAAGGAGTTAGATCTCCTAAGGCCATCCTACCGCGGCTCTGATCCAGCAGAGACAGAGCTGGCACAGCAAGCTTACATCACCCCTCAAAATAGCACAGGCATACCCTGATCATGTACCACAAATAGATCATAGAACATTAAATAGAAAGTGGCTCTCTAACTCTCCAGTTAGATATTTAATACTTACATTTATTGTATTGTTCATTTTAAGTGCACAACTCAGAAAAATCAAACTGATTTCAGGGAGGCTATAGTTAGAAATACTGTAACTACGGAGAGATGCTACATTTTCTGCAGTAAATGGTAAATGAACTTCTTCTGCCACATCAATGACTTGTTAAGTCATCTGTTGTATTATAACTCAGTGAAATTGCACAGTTTAATATCTATTGTCATTATCAATTAAATTTACGCTCAACAGGGATCTGCAAGTTGGTTTCAAGCATTTGCTCAAATGCAATATATCATAATGAGTCTTCACAAATGGAAGAATAACTATTTTATTATTTCTGCTCTGAAATACAAGTTGAACAAATTAGGATGAATATTTTCCCTACAATACAATTTCAAAGGGAACTCCCGATCTGCAGTGTTGGGTTAGGCTGCTCATCCATCAGGTTCACCGCATCACCTGACAGCTTCTTCGAAAGACAGGAAGCGTCCTTCCTGGCGCGCTCTCTTCCCTGGGTCTAGCTTCAACTCTGTCGCTTTCTACCTACGTTAAATTCACAGCTTCTTGACACTTATTAAACCTTAAATTACGTCTTCTTGACACTTGTTAAGCCTTAAATTATGTATTACTTTAATGTAACAGGTAAGCTGTTATAGTAAGATGTCTTTTCTGTTTAAATATTCCAAAATGTCTCAACAGCTGTGTGGCAGTGGAACAAAATTTAAAACAACATGTCCAAAATTAAGTGGTTTTTTAGGCGATTCATTATTGTCAGCCTTGGACATCATCTAGGAAAATATTGAGCACACGTTTATCTTTGCCTTTGATGAGGTTATTTGTGCTTAATTTTACAGGCCTACTGGCCTGGCTACTTTCTGTAAATATGAATGAGTTCCCTTTAGTACTGAACTGCACAAACCAGGTAATTAAAACAATTAAACCAGGAGCTCTCGATTAGTTATTAAAACAATATGCTCAATAACACACTGGAAAGATGTGCAAGCTCATGTTGTGCGATAAGATTGGTGAAATAATTTTTTATTCTTATCTACAACAATTGATTATTTAGGAGTTGTAAACTCACTGGAATTTACATGGGTGAACCATACCAAATTCTAGCATCTCAGGAATGAATCGTGGTATCACATAAACTAGGAAGTTTTGACCTAAAAGCAGGCCAAAAAAAAGTTGTTAGGTAGTTGATCTGACCTGTGTAATCTTCTTCTACATATTGTTTGAATTTTCCCCTACAGACACAGTGAGCTACCATGACAAGTTTTTCCTGTGTTCTACACCACTTGCTCCCTGGATATTGCCGATCTTTGGACACTTTTCCTCCTAAGCCCTACAGTGATCAGGATTTCTCTGGATGGTCCTCTCCTCCACCTTCTCTCCCTGCTGCAGAGAATATTAGTTTCTTAAGATACAAAGTCTCCATCTGAACAACAATAACATATACTTTTTTCCCAGGTATTAGTAGTTCTAGTTTATCTTATAGTTGGGAAAATGACAACTTAGAAGTCACACCCTCCCTAAGAGATCTTCTTCCATGTTTCTTCTGCATCATACTTGGTTCTCTGATTGGGAAAACGAGTTTTTCATACACAGAATCCATAGCAGCCCCAAATACAGAATTACCCCACCTTCTTATTCAGATCTGCAGGGTTTTTATATTTTCCACTTTAGAGACTATTTCTTTCAAGCTCTGTTCCACAGTATACTTTTACTTTAGCTCTGTACGGTAGGGTTTTGTAATTATCACTTCTAGGAGTTTTGCAGAGTTTTCAATTTACAGACTGAGGTAAGGATCGGTGTGTCATAATTTAAGAGCTGAGCCCAGCTATTTCTTTCAGATACCACGTTAATAGCATTTCCAAAAGCCAAATTTTGATTTGGGAAATTACATCTAACAGGCCAGTTTTGAGAGGTATAGCATGAGTCATCACACATAGGAAAATGTTTCCTGTGCTAATGAGATAAAAGAACAACCAGAAAAAAAGTCAGAAGTAGTAAATGTTTGTCTGAAGAATGAAAAGGAGACCCTTAATATTTTAAGTACATGCTTGCCATCAACATTTAGAAGTATACAGCCAACTTCTAAACAGTATCAGGATTTTTGGCTGTATTGCTGCACTTTGGACGTACAAATTGAAACTATTTAACAATTTTACTGATAACACAGAAGCCAAAACGAAACCCCGTGCACAGACCCTGAGAAGGGAGTTGGAGTATGAGGCGGCAGCACAGCAGCTGGGGTGAACAAGTACATTTAAGAATAAAACATCACTTGGTCTCAGTGCTCAGTCCCTAGTTTAGTGTAATAACTGTTTAACATACAGTTGTCCTTCCAACTGTACTTTTAGAGAATTTAGGGGGAAAATTATGAAACCACGTGCAGACGTATGAGCTGCTAAATACAAATGTGCTGACTGACCTATTTATTCAGCATGACACTAACACCTCAAATAATCCGGCAAACAACCTCAGTACATATGTGGCTTACAAGAAATCAATATGAAATTTATATAGGGCTGGAGCTGAAATGTACAGTAGAGGAAGATCAAGTCTTTTTCTTTTAGAAGATTTATTCTCTTCCTTTCTGCTAAGCAACCTCAATGGCTCCTTTTTCATGTTTCTTTACTGCCAGCGCAGATGCTACTCCCCAGGACCAGTACTGGTAGAACTAGAAATGAGAATTCCGCGCCTCTGACTGGCTGTAACAGAGAAACAGCGAGAACCCCGCTGTGAGCAAAATGAGATGCAGAGTGAGAATCGACCCTCCTCGCTCTCACCGTTCCCCATCTGCTGACGTGCGACACACCTGCAGCACGCCAGCAGCTTGGCCGGCATCAGCAGGGAAAGCTCCCAGGTGAGATCGCAGTGCAGCACACACTGCGCTGGTACATAAACAGCCCCTGCCAGAAGCACATCTGGAGAGGCACAGGAGCAGAAACAGTAAATCCCTTTCCAAGATTAGGCAGCTCCTCCAGCACAGGGGAATTCCTTTAGCACCGCGCAGGGGGTCAGGATTCTGCTCCAATTTCCGCAGCAGCACGGGACGCTGCTCTCAGCCTCCGTGCGGGTGGGTTTCTCTTTCGGACACGTGAAGAAGGGGAGGAGGTTAGCGGTTACTGAATTTGGGGCAGGAGTTGTCAGCACAGCTGCAATGCTAAGTGGTTGCATGTGCAGGAAAATCCTCCTGCCTGTCGTGGGGATTTGCAGTCCTCTGTCCATTCCTCGTCAGGGCTGTGCTGTTTCCTGGAGCGGTCCATGGACGGGAGGCAGCGGCTGAGTGACAGCGTTCCTATTTTGGCTTGATCCAAATTGGGTGAAACTCTCTATTTCTTTCTCCTTTCACACTAATCTTTACATTTATTGATGAGCTGCTCTCATTTGTGATTAAGCTACAAACCCTTGCCAGCTGGGGTCGACTGAACTCCAATAACCACCTGAAGTGTGGGGTAACACGTAAGGTTCCAAGGCACCAATGCACTAGCCTAATATTTTTAGTATGTTTGTCCTAGGCCTGACCCCTCAGGTTTCTATACATCCCTGCAGTTCTCATTCCTGCAAATAGCTTCAGACTCCGGTAAATGTTTGTCAGCTGGGAGGTGGCAGACATTGGCCTAACACCTGAACAGTCCGCGTTGGCTCCGCACTTAGATGACCCGGCTGGGCAAGCACTGCTCCTCAGCTCTTCTCCTCCAGCACATAGCGCAGCAGCTTAGCTCCGCTCACAGCAGAACAGGACAAGGAGGCCAGTCCTCACTGGCGTATGCTACAGATGCTCTTTTTGATTTTCCTCATTAGCCTGGGCATCGTTTCTGAAAAAAACCCTCAAACTAGATTTTTGGACTAATTATTAGCCCAAACTAAAAATTTCTATTACTTCATCAGTTATTTTAGTCAAACATCAATAAGCCATCTCTTTCTTGAAATGGAAAAAGCCTTCATTTCTACAAATACTTAGTAATATTACTATTTTTTTCTATTTGTCAAATAAGAAGCTTCTGTGATTTTTTTTTTCTTGACTCGCTAATTTTTGGTTTAAATTTTAGGAATAACTTGTAAGTAAATTCAAAAGTCTAACTGGGATTTCTTCCACAACCATACATTGAACATGAGATCCCACAGCTGATATTGCATTGAAGCTCATTAACAGTGCTATGCTCGAGAAAAATATAGACTTCGGTGGAATTTCAGGGCTAGATGGACTTTTGTTCTGGCACAGTAGGGCTCTTGTGTATAAAAGTTTGACCTGCTCATACAGGAAAATTTCTTGATTAGCAGATGAAATTGATATATTCTCTGCCTTGTTTCTCACTAAAGAGACAGATTTTAACATGATGAGATTACACTCGTTCAAGCATCTAGAAAGCCTGTCCCTCACTGATAAGAACTGAGGAAGCTATCTTTATTAGTTTTAATTTCTATTTCTAGACCATAATTTGCTATGTCATGTTAAGTGATATTGGACTGCAAAAATGTGCTGTGTTCAATGGCCTTCACACTTCACATCTCATGCATGAAATGGTCTAACGTTACTGGTTTGGAGGGGCAAAACATCGAAGAACACTGGCTAGCGTTCACAAAGGTCTTGCTCAGACTATCGCCCTGCCACTGTCACAAATCCCACGTGCGCATGAGAAGTTAAAGACAAAAGTTTTCCATAAAAAACCTCTTTGTTTCCATCAAAATTGTCAGTGCATATTCACCTGTTTTTTAATCTTTAATGTAGAAGTTAGTACTTGAGGTAGAGGAAGTTTCCTTATTTTTTTTTTTTTTATTATTTTAAAAATACGGATTTTTTTCCCATGTAAATTCCTAAAAAGAATTTCAATTTTTAAATGCCATGGAAACAGCTGATTTCCCTCTCTCTGCTACTGTGGAAAGCAATGAGATTCTCCTGCTCCCTGACTTACGCCTTTAGCTTCCCTGCTAACCTCCTCGGGGACCTGCAGGTGACTAGAACTTAATTATTCCCAGAGAGAAACCTGAGGGGCCAGGCTGGCCAGAGGGAGCACAGAGCACACTGCCACCGCTCCCTGGGCCTCTGAGTCCGAGCTGTGACACTTGTGGTGGCCAGTGTTATTCCAAGGCAAAGCACTTATCCGACTGCATCATTCCAGCAGTGCTGAAGTGTATGTGCTCCATATTTTCACACAATACCCAGGAGTGTAAATAAGTGAGGCAAACCAAGAATATCTGTGCTTACTACTCAAAGACAAACCATAAAGCATTCGGTAATAAATATTTCATATAGCAAATGCCAGTTTGCTATTACTTTATCTACATGGTACGTGAATGCAGACCTGTTTCTAACACTATTCATATTTTCTGTTGCAGACTACCAAAAGCATTAGCAATTTTGCACTACAAAATCTACAAAGCAAGCTAAATAGCCAGTGTTTTTAAGATGAGCATTTAGGGCTTTCACAAAGTGCACAAATTTATTGCAAGTTTTCTAGAAAGAAAACTCTCCAATGTCAAAGAAATGCAGAGTTGAGCCTAGAGTTTTTTTGTGCATAGAGGTCCACTTTTATTTTTCTCCCATCAGACTAGAATAATGACTCATTATACTAGGTTATTTCCACTTAATTCAAGGAATAGCACAGAGGGATTGCCCTTACAAAGCTTCTAAACCTTTTAGTTTAACAAATGCTTTCTGCAGCAAGTATAACCCACTTTCAATCATCACTGATCAGGAGCCTCTTACAGTCTCCATCTTAACAAATCAGGTTATGCATTACAAGGTCATCTTCTCAGGTTCAGTCCCTAGACACAACCAAGGTTACTGGGGTTTTTTTAAACACTTCATGTGGAAAAAACTGAGGTCTGATTTAGCTCCATACAAACCCAATTTGATATAAGTGAGGAAAAAAACTGTGAAATTTAGTCTAAATTTTCTAAACCATTATAGGAGAAGAGAAACTGTAATTTTCATTTTACTAAATCATTCAGAGATGACAGCATTTGTCCAGGTCGTAGAAGATCTGTTTCACACCTATTTTCTGTATTAATTGTAAGAACAGGTCTATACCACAGTCCCTCACTTCACAGTTGAACAAGTTAATCAGTACGCCGTAGGATATTCTGAGAAATGTTTCCCTCATCCCTGCCAGTTGGAACCACTGCACCAAGGTAGATAATTACATATTATAAACTCATCATAACCAAGAACGAGAATGGAAGAACAAGGATGCCTGATGGCAAGGGGTCCTGGGGCAGTGAGTGATGTGAGTCCAGTTGTCTGGGAGAAAAGGATTGCGCTTGAGCATCCTGACATTCTGGATTATTTTGTAAGCCGCAGAGCTGCCAATCGAATAGAGAATAGAGATCTAGTAGTGACATGTTTTACTTTCATATATGACCCGACTTGACAGACTCCACTCGGATTCACAGGTAGTAGCTTGAGGAAAAGCAAAACCACTGTTTTTATTTTATAGCTTGCTCCTTGAAAAAAAGAATCACCCACTTCTACTGAAGAAGCACTAACGCTTCACATCCAGAAATCCCCATTCCCATTTCTAGCTCACAGCTGATTTATTGGGCCTGCCTTGCATCGCTGGCATCCTGCTATTCTCATACTTCTGCCCCGAGATCAGCACGATTAAAATTGGGCACGCCTGCAGGTCATCATGCTCCAGCGCTTGTGCACAGAACGGCTGGGTTCTCAGCAACGCTGCTCCGAGAGGGATTATCGGAGTCATCTCAGTGCCTCCCGGTCTCTCTTCCCTTTTCCCCTTTTTGCGCTGTATTCTCCTCACATCTGTTTGCAGCTTGCTATCTCTCTCCTTATAGCCACCTGTTTACACACTTTTTACCTAACCTGTTGCTGATCTGTGGGCTGTTAAAACTCCCATGAATAAACATAGTTATCACAGCTTGCCAGGCACTCTGACTAGCAAAAAGCCTGGCTCTCAGAGTTCCCAGATGCACTTCCTATGCTCTAGGCTCTCTTTTATTAACATAGGCTCTTTTATTAATATGGAACTTCCTATAGGATTATCATGTAATTATCATGTATAATATTATCATGTACAATGTTGTTTTATAGATCAACCAACCTGCTTAGACAACACACAAATCACACTGCAACATGCTATGGCAACACCACCATGCAAAATATAGGGGTTTTTGTTTCAAACATTGGGATAGTTTCCTTTGTGGCTGTTTATTTACTTTTAAATGTTGTTTACTGACTTTGTCCCATTGAATCCAAATTTCTTCCTGATTACAGTGGATTCAAAGCATATTACAGGAAGCCTTTACCTATAAGAAAGTAGTTAAAGAATTACAGTTTTGTTTTAACATGTGAGATATTCCCACAGCCTCAGAAAAACTTTGTTCTTTCACCATATTTATTTCTTTTTTTGATTACTAGAAAGGAGATATATATATATATATTTTTTTTTAATACTTGAGGAAATACCCTTGAGCCTCATTATACAGGAGGCAGTTTCTGCGAACTGTTTCTCCTTCCCTAGAAACTAAAAACAAAAACCATGATCTTTGCTGAAAGCTCTCATATTTTTCATTTCAACACACACAGCTCCACTAACCAGGTCACAGACAAAGCCACGGACGCACACACACACACAGCAGCATCACCTGCACAATTCAACAGACAATGCAGACAAACTTGAGTATAATCCAAGATCTTTCTACCTCTTTTCATAACAGGTTAGTGCTCGCCCTCAGTGTTGGTGTACAGTTTTTATGGCATGGGAAAATAGGGATGTTTCTGCCCTACAAAAATAAATGCGTTGAATGCTTTAGTTTGAACTTTCACAATGTTAAAAAAAAAATCCAAAGAAACTGGATAAGTAAAAAGAATCCCACATATCAGGAAATCAGTGGATTTTTTGGCAAGTGGCAAAAGAATGCCCATAGCAAATTTACCAACCTTCTTTTTTTTTACCTACATGAAATAGACTGCAAAAATTATATTAAAAAAAAAATCAGTTCTTGTAGTCCATTATCAAAATGAAATCCCAAGCAAACCCTTGTGCATCATTAGCATGAATTCTTTGGTCCTGAAGAAGCTGTGCTATACATTAAGGAAGATAGGAAATTATTATTGCTTTTTTTTACCCATCCCCAATAAAAAAAAAGGGACAAACTCTTTTTTATTAAAATAAAAAAGAGACAGGAAGGAAATCCAATGTATTCAAACTGCGTCAGACTTAGTATTTTGGGAGGTACCAGAAAAAGGAACAGCACCAAGCAGGTTTTCACAGATTTTTTACTACAATTAACAACAACAAAAAAAGGAGTGAATAATTTCATGCTTCCTAATGCAAAAAGCATGGCTCCCAAAGGTCCATTCCTCCATGTGTGACTACTGAGGTCAGTGGCAAAGGGACTAGGGAGGAGGGATTGTAATGAAAACACATTGTAAAGCCATCATTCCAAGGAGAATTCCCAAACTGTGATAAATACACTTTTAACTGTCAGGTTAGAGAAGCAAAAGGAAAGTAGGGATTGGTGAAGGGGAGGGGAAAAGGACGTCCCATCAGGTTTACTAGTCTTCCAAGGCAACAAACTTACCACATTGCGTGTGAATTTCTCAAAAGATGTTCGACGATCCAGTGTGTTTTCCAACTTAAATTTAAAATAAAATTAAAAAAAAGAAACAAAAAGAAAAGAAAAAAGGAAGGCAAAAAGAAACACAAGGAAAAATGGAGTAGAAAAGAAAGACTGATGAAACAATGGACTGCAAAACAAAGTTTGTATAAATCAGGAAGCAAACACAGGAATGAAGCTGTAATGGGACTCTGCAAAACAGGGGATGGGCAAAGCAGATATAATATTCGACAAAAATAATTTTTCATGGGGATCAAAGTGGTTTGATTTAAAAGAAAAACTGAAAATAAAAAGAAATAATGAAGTGCACGTCTTGTGTTAATGAACGGACAGTCACAAACTTAAGGACTTCACACGGACAGTTGTAGCTTTCTGGTATTTTCAACATCTCTCTCTATATTGGATCTTCAGAAATCAATGTTTGAACAAAAAACAAAATCACACAGTACTTTCATATAATTTTAGGTTGTCATTATAAACAATAGAATGCCATGGTGTTAATAACTAACTTGTTCCGGTAACAATTGGGGCCCTGATTTTGCACGGCACAGCGCTCCCAGCTGATTCTAGGAGATTACTATTTAGAGCCCACTAATAAAATTATTTATCATTATAGAAATCTTCATTGCACAAGCTGCTCCATATACTCTGGGCTGTGTCTATTCAGAACTCATTCCATAATCTGGACTTTTCTAAGCAAATATTACATACCAAGACATGAGCCTCTGCTTGCCGAAGTGTGACATGACCAGTCTTTCAAGTCATATTAATAGTCTACTCAAAACTATTAATGTAATGATAGGGAAAGAAACAGAATTAGGAAGCCCCTATATTTATAGTTCAGATTAGAAATTATTCATAAGAGTAAGATTGCTTCTAAACACATTCTGTTGCTTTTATAGGTGGAATAAAGCGAACAACAATTATTACATACGCAAACTTGCAAACATGAAAGACTATTCTTCTGGGATTTTATTTTATTTTTTTAATGTATTTGTAAAGCACTTTTCAATTTAAGGTGCTTCATAACAGAGAAAACAGTACAATATGGGATGTAAAAATAAAAAGAAGTTTTGCTAGATTAACTTATTGAAACATGCCTGCATGCAGGATATATACACATATATGTATATTGAACTCCTGTGTGTATGTGACCCTCCAAACACGCCAAGCTGGTCACCTACCAGATATCCAGTTGCACTGGCACAGGGGAGAGAAGACTGAGTATTGTTGCAAACATAACCACCGCTTTGCAAAGTGGCAAGACAAAGGCAAGATGGACCAATACCTTTTTCTTGGCCTGTAGCAGCTCCTGGTAGGCACTGGATCGTATAAAACGAGGATAAGAATCACTTTTCATCAGTTTGTAAATGTGCTCCTGAAAGGGAAAGAAGGAGCTGTTACTCCCATAAAAGAAGACATAGGTAAAGTGAGAGGCAGTCGTATATGTTTTAGTTGTGGAATGTATACCAGCCAGCACTATACAGGAACGGAAGTCTTCTGGGATGGTAGGTTGCAATTCTGAAGCTAAGGCTGAATTGCTCTCTATTCTTAAACCAGAAATCCCATTTATTTGTTATGTATAAAGAACACAACACATCCTTCTTTAATTTATAGTCCCTATTTCCGCTACAGAATTAGGTGTCTAAGAATTTACAGCTAAGTCCTAGCTTAAGGCCCGGTTTCAAACCTCCCTTGCATTAGTTAGTTTAGCTAACTGACTAAATCAGGAGGTGTGGATCCTTCCTCATCAGATTTTCTGAATTAGTTTCCAGAGACACTTTTCTGACTTCATAGGTTAGGAAAAAGTACTAGATTTCTAAGTCAGCACCACAAATCAGCACTTAAGTTGGGATATGGCTACTCTTGAAAACATCCTGTGACAGACGTTTAGTCTGCTGTCCAGCTGACAATATAAAAAGGAAAATACATATGCAAATTGAAAAACAGTTCCATGCTAATATAATTTCCAAGGTATTTATTCCTCAGGGGCATATGAAATTTTGGAAACTCTTATCCAGAAAACAAATGACACAAGCAGTTTATAGGGCTTTTCTTTTTGGAAGATTCTCATTTATGTAAAGTATGAAAACCAAAAAATCTATGACATAGGTCACTTTATAATTCTAGTTCTAGGCATAAAGTTAGGAAAGAGATTTGTAGAAAAAAATTGGAATAGGAAATACTCTCAAAGATATTATTAAAAACTCCACTGAATTGTGTTGGCTATTTTTGGTTTATTTTTTACTCAAACCTTACATTTTTTACTTGTAGCACAGAAATAAGGAAACAGCAAATAAACCATGAAGTAAATGCTGTTTCTCAGCTTGGTACTGCATAAAATTAGTGAATAGAAAGAAAGCCCAACAAACCACCTTGCAAGGAAAAATTAAAGCTAGTTTTAAAATTTTGTTGTATTAAAAACTCTGAAAATGACTTTAAGTGCCTTTCATTGTATTTCTGACACTAAGCAGAGAAATTCTGGTGCATATTCAGAGTTTAGGCTGCTTCATTTGGGGAGTTCTTATTCCACTCAGTTTCTATGAAAGCAGCCAATGCTGCCAACAGGGAGCAGAAAGGACTGTTCTCCTGTTGTACATATCAATGGTGGCATTAAAATGTTACTTCTGCGCAAAATATAACCTTATAAAAACAAGAACAAATTAGGCTGTATTAGTATCGTTAATGTATACATTAGTCAGGAATTGAGGCTAGATGTTATTTAACACAATCAGTCTATCTTTAGTCATGTATCTCTCTCATTTGACATGGAGTTCCATGGTGCTGTCTTTCAAGTCCAGAAATACTTTTCAAAACATTTTTAACCGCAATTAGATGACTTGCTGGTTGCCAGAATGACTTATAAGCGGTCTCTTTCCCAAGTGGCAGGCCATAAAGAGCCTGCAGAGGCAGAGCCCTGCTGCTGACAAAGCCCTGCCACTGCAGGTGGGGCACTCTGGAAAGGTCCTCAAGCTTCGAGTCAGAACACACAGGTACAGTCTGCCCCCTTTTCCCAGAGAAATAGTGGCTTCCAGTATGCTGAACTGGATCCAACAAGCAGAGGTCTGACAGGAGGAAAAGTCCAGCTTGCATAAAGACTGAATACTCCATGTCTTTCACAAATGAAGGAAAAAAAATTCGAGAAGAGAGATCTGGAAGTAAGATGGTGTTGAAATTTTATACCTATTTAAAAAAATAAATTGGATACTGGCAAGGAATTTAATTGTCCTTTACTGACTCAACTGCAAAGACGTATTTTTTTTAAACCTTTAATCTTACTAGATTATTTGTGTCACTTCTGTCTTTGCTATATGCTGCATTCCTAAATCTCCAGAGGGTCAGCACATGCAAGCAAAAACTATGTGTTTGGCTTAATGCAGAGTACTTCAAAACAGTGGCTATGATATAGTGCCTAATGAAAGCTTTATTGTTTCATCATAGGTTGCTATTCTTATAACAGCAAAATGAAAAAGTGATAGAATTATTCCCCCTCCTACTTTGGGCCGAGGCACTTTCCCAAAAAGTAGAAAGCCCCGATTCAATTCCCTTCTCTCCTTTGTGGGACTTGCAGCAGCATCTCCTGACTCCCAAGACGATGACCTAATAATCAAGCTGCAGGAAATTCTGCAGGGATATC